>MDSW01099361.1_pt1 | contig 10900 bp, 10 predicted proteins | sample 811171 | NCBI WGS metagenome assembly MDSW01 (sample SAMN05326641, study PRJNA326480) | marine metagenome | isolation source: seawater | place: Atlantic Ocean: North West | collected 2012 | reverse complement strand
GAAATTGGGCAAATGTGATTACAATATTGGTCATGAGCATTATGCCCTATCTGCTAGATCCGATTCTCAACATTCCAACTTTACAGGTCATTCTATTTCCGCTAGTATTGGGGGGTATGCTCATTTTACAATTGGTTCCTAAACGATATGCAATTACAAAGGACAAATTAAGCGCAGATGGATTCACTTTCGATTGGGAAAATGTTGTTTGGAAGGGTTGGAAAGGCGGCAGTCGAATAGTACTCCAACGTAGTGGTTGGTGGATATTGGCTCCATTACCTCTAGGTGGTTCAACAGAAGACCTTGAACAAGCTGCCCTTAGAATCGAAGCAGCAGTTACTGGAAGGTGGGAAGAAATCGAAAACATCCTATCTGAACAAGAATGAACACACTCGCAACCATCAAAGGCGGACCCCTAGAGGTCATATCATGGCCGGCCACCCAGACAACGAACCGATCCTTTCCTATGCTCCTGGAAGCTCAGAACGTGCAGAACTTCAAGCAGAGATGGATCGACAAATGAGTGAAGTTGTAGAAATACCTTGTATCATCAATGGTGTTGAGATATTTACTGGCAATACAATGACTCAAGTTATTCCTCATAATCACGGACATGTATTGGCAAATGTGCACCTTGCTGGTCCAGAAGAAATGGAATCTGCCTGCCAAGCAGCAGTTGATGCTCAAGAGAATTGGATTGCAATGGGTTTGGAGGAACGCTGTGCCATTTTTGAGAAAGCAGCGGATTTACTTGCATCTACTTGGAGAGCTAGAGCAAACGCATCTACTATGTTGAATCAGTCAAAGACTGCCTTTCAAGCAGAAATTGATGCAGTCTGTGAGTTGGTAGATTTTTGGAGATTCAATACATATTATGCTAGGAATTTTCACGCAGATCTCCAACCTCTTGTTTCACCAGAAGGAGTAGAGAATAGTACGGAAATCCGCCCATTGGAGGGTTTCGTACTTGCTATTACGCCATTCAATTTCACAAGTATAGCAGCAAACCTTCCTAGCGCGCCGGCAATAGTCGGATGCACTGCAGTTTGGAAGCCCAGTAGAAATTCTATTCATTCAAATTATGTGATTATGCGACTAATGATGGAAGCAGGACTGCCTCCCGGAGTAATCAATTTCATTCCAGGGTCAGGTGCTGACATTGCAAGTGCAGCATTACAAAACCCTCATTTTGCGGGTGTTCATTTTACAGGTTCTACTGAAACATTCAATGGATTATGGGAACGAATTGCTGGTTCACTTGGTAGCCTGATGTCTTATCCTCGAATTGTAGGTGAAACCGGTGGAAAAGACTTCGTCGTTGCACATCCGAATTGCGATCATCGAGCTTTAGTAGTTGCTTTACTTCGTGGTTCATTTGAATATCAAGGACAGAAATGTAGTGCTGCAAGTCGAGCGTATATCCCACGATCTGTTTGGGATGCGATTGAAGGAGAATTTGTTGAAGAAATCGGCAAAATCACAATGGGAGATGCGCGAGATTTCACCAATTTCATGACTGCAGTAATTGATCAACGGTCTTTCGATAATATCACTGGATACATTAGTCGAGCAACCGCAGATCCTGATTGCAGAATACTATGTGGTGGCGGTAGTGACGATTCTGAAGGCTGGTTTATCGAACCTACAGTCATTATTTGTGAAGACCCCAATTATGAATCAATGATTGAGGAGATTTTTGGCCCTGTGCTGTCAGTATACATTTACGAAGACGAAAATTTCCTTGAAGTCCTTTCAATGTGTGATCGCGCATCATCTTATGCATTGACTGGTTCTATCTTTGCTAATGATGAGAATGATATTCAGACGGCATTCAATGCTCTAAGATTCACCGCTGGAAACTTCTACATCAATGACAAACCAACTGGTGCAGTTGTGGCACAACAACCGTTTGGGGGCGCACGTGCTAGTGGTACGAACGACAAAGCAGGAGGGCCTCTGAACCTTCTTCGATGGATAAGTCCTAGATCGGTAAAGAGAACGCTATCTCCTCCTCATGATTGGGGTTATCCGTTTTTGCAACCGGATGAATAAATCGACGGACTGAGTCGATACTCAAGACATAATTATTCCATCGACATTGCTAAGGTTGAATAGCCTCTTCGAAGACCTGCCGACTCCTTGGCTCCACCATATGACTCATCTTTTGGCCCCCGGGACAAGGACAGAAATAGAATGTCTAAAGTTTGGAAAAAGCGATCGTTAAGAAACAGATTTAAGACAATCCCAACCAACACGGTTTTGAGAATTAGACGTAAATTGAGACCGATTCAAAATACGGGAATAGCAAGAAGAAAGAGAGTTCGTCGTAGAACATTTACGCCAGCAATTTTACAACAAGATTTCAATCAAGATTTTCAATTAAATTGGGCATAATTAGGCAACTATTGATGACTCGTCGAGGAGAGTGGGAGAATGGGTGAGACGGTGGAGGAGAGAATTGAGTTTCTCGCGGCAGAAATTTCACGTCATTCAGAATTGTATTACAATCATTCAGCACCCGAAATTTCAGATTCGGAATTCGATGCATTATGGGATGAATTAAAGCAATTAGATCCAGAAAATGAAGTCCTTCATAAGGTAGGCCCAGAGCCATTGCCTGGCACAGTAAAAGTCGAACACATGTTCCCTATGCGTTCTTTGGATAAGGGCACTACTGATGCTGATTTGACGCATTTTGTTACTCAATCTACATCCGGGGGAATTCAATATCTGGCTCAACCAAAATTGGATGGTTCAGCACTATCACTTGAGTATGTAGCGGGGAATCTGCATCGAGCTGCTACGAGAGGCAGCGGTGAGAGAGGAGAGGATGTGACGTTGAATGCCAAGTTGGTGGCCAATATTCCTACTCGTCTAAATCACCCGTATACCATTCATGTAAGGGGGGAGGTGGTCATGCCTCTAGCAATTTATGAAGAAAAGTACAGCCATATTTCCCCCAACCCTCGAAACCTCTGCTCGGGTGCATTGCGTCAAAAGCATGGAGAGGGAAAGGCCAAAGCATCTGATTTGGTTTTCTGCGCTTATGATGTTAAATTTCCACAAGATTCGCCTCAGGTTAGATTCGATAGTGAATTGCTGCATTGGCTACAGAACGTAGGAATCGAACCAGCACCTTGGCAAATTTTCCAATCAGAAAATCCTCAAGATGAAATGATCGAATATACACAAGAATGGAGTTTGAAACGTCCATCATATGAGTATGAAATAGATGGAATTGTATTCAAGTTGGACGAATTAAATCATCGTGAAAGGCTTGGAGAAACTGCCCACCACCCTCGTTGGGCATTGGCTTGGAAATTCCCGTCTCAAGAGGCCCATTCAGTTCTCCTAGATGTTGATTGGCAAACGGGAAGAACTGGTTCTGTAACTCCCGTTGCTAGAATTGCACCCCAAATGGTAGGCGGAGTAACAGTTGAAAATGTTACATTGCATAACGTTGGAGAAGTAGAAAGATTGGGAATAAAAATTGGTGATAAAGTCAAAATTACGAGAAGAGGGGACGTCATTCCGAAAATCATCGAAAACCTTGGACAAGCATCTTCAACAGATTTGGATAATCGATTTCATGCAGATGGAACTCCATTTTCCGGTACGTTATCATTTCAGAATATTGTAATTCCAGAAGAGTGTCCTGCATGTAATCGGAAATTGATTATGGAGGGGGCATTTCTCAGGTGTTTAGCATTAGAGTGTGATGCTAGAACTGCACGCTCTCTCACATATTGGTGCCGCACTTTAGAAATGGACGGTATTGGCGAGAAATTAATTGAGGCCTTACTCGAAAAGGGTCTAATTGTAACAATTGCTGATTTATACCGTCTTAATCATTCACAATTATCAACATTAGATCGAATGGGGGACAAGAGTGCAAACAATGTTCTCGAAGAACTCGCAAAGACTAGAACCTTGAATTTAGCAAAATTCCTTCATGCTCTAGGCATGGAAAGGATTGGACCAGAAGTTGCAACTGTTATTTCACAACATTTCATTTCTCTCGATAATATTCTTGGTTGGATTGAGACAGGAGATGATGAAGAATTAACTGCAATTGATGGGATTGGGGAAAAGGTGGCAGCAATTTTCCGAGAAGGAATTTCAAAACGCAAATCACTCATCATGGAACTCACAGAATTGATTACTGTGGTCGATGAAGCAGAATCTTCAAGTGGAATTTTTGATGGTAAATCGTTTTGCATTACAGGAACTCTTTCCCGTTCTAGAAAGGAAATTGCACTCGCTATCAAATCACTAGGAGGTAAAGTAGTATCCAGTGTTTCAGGGAATCTTGACTACCTTGTTGCTGGTGAATCTGCAGGTTCAAAATTAGAGAAAGCGAAAAATCTTGAAGTGCATATTCTAGATGAAAATGACCTTGAGATCTTGATGAACGGAGCAAACAATGCAGCACCAGAAGAATCTACCCAAAAATCCACTAGTTCAACCGGAACTTTGGATGATTGGCTGTAATCAACCGTATAACATTCCAGATGGTTGAGAAGAGGCTTCTTCTTCTTCCATTTTTCCTAGATGAGCTTCAAGCATTTCTCGAATTTGTTCTTCAATTCTTTCTGCTTCTTCGATCAAGGGCTCTGTCGGTAATGAAAGGTTAGGGAATAGCAAATCCAATTTTTCTATTATTCGAGCAGCAGCTCTAGCATCCGGAAGTCCAGCACCAGGTGGTCCATTTGCTTCAGCAAGGATTGCAAATGTATCGAGCCCCCGTCTCCTACATTCACCCAACAATAACCCAGTCATTCCCGCAATCACGCCTTGCGATAGAAGTGGGATTTCCATTTTCTCAAGACGCTCTCTTGTTGCAGGAGTAGCTCCGATTCCAAGCAGTGTCTCAGTTGAATCATCATCATCAATAATCTCATGAGCATGCTCATCTGTATGGGAAAAAGAATCAATCAAAACTCCACCAGCAACCTTTGCATTCTTTGACCAGTCAAGAAGAACTTCACTCAAAGGAAGAGCCATTTCATTTCGAATGGGTATTTCTGAAACGATGAGGATTAATTTGTCGCAACCATCAACATTGCATACAGGTTCTCCCGCATAGAATCTCAGAGGAGGCATTGGTTGCCCATCTTTCACCAAACAGACTGCTGGGAGGCCAGATGCTCTTACTCCTCCAACGAATGTTAGTTCTAATTGTTCAACAAGATAGTGTGCTACAATTGAAGTGACATAACCGACTGAAGGAAAACATGTGATTACTAATGCTCCTTCGGCATCCACGCTCTCACTGACTTTCAGGATTGGTTCGGTACTCATGGCACTCCGTGAGTGTCGGTGGAATTAATCATTGGGCCGTTACATGTCGTATCAAGGGGGAGGCGAGATGACAGTCCCAGCACACCAACTTTCCCCTTCTTCATGGAATAATTACGAGTCATGTCCAAGGAAGTACTGGCTTTCACGCCAACGTCTTCCAAGAAAAGCGGGAATGGCTGCTACGATTGGTACGGCTGTTCACGATAGTGTAGAAGATATGTGTAATTTGGATCTTTCAGCACGAGACGCAGAAGAGGTTGGTTGGTTGCCTCCAACTGCTAAAGCAATTCTAGATCTCCATTGGCAAAAAGAAAAGGAAATTTTCCTTGGAACGCCACGACATCCAGCCTTCAAAGATGGCGAAATCATTCGCGCTCATGATTTACTTATTGGCTCACTTAATCTATTGATTTCTAATGCTCAAATAGGCAAAGTTCGCATGTCTGAAGTTACTGTAGCACAATGGAGAATGGTGCAAGATACGGTTCTAGCAGCCGAAGGAACTCTTCGTTCTACTTGTGGTCGATTAATGGGCCGACTAGATTTATTGGTAAAGGAATTAGATGAAGATGGGAATCCTGTTGGGTGGATTGTTGCAGATTTGAAAACTGGAAAAATGCCTACTGGAGGACTTTACGATACAGTTAGCCGTCAATTACGATTTTATCGAGATATGTTATTGGAAATTAATCCAAATGCACCACGTGTTCGGGCTCAAGGTTGGTATTCTGCTGGCCCCAAGGTGTACGAAGCGGAAGGCCCTTCAGTTCTCGATGATGCATTCAGAGCTTGGGAAGGTATGGCGATCACCAAAGAGCCGTTAGAGGCGACTCCGAATGATGAAGCATGTCGATTTTGTGAATGGAAAGCTTGGTGCCCATCTTGGTTCCATTCTCGTTCAAATGGTGGTCTTCCTCCCAGTGAGGGTTTGTTCAGGGATGAGGTTGCAATCGTATTACAGTTCGATGCGCCTAGTGGAGCTTGTATGGTGGAATTACTCACCTCAAAGAATGAAGAGGGAGGAATCATCCCATCAGGACGAACAGTAGGAATTGTTTGCAAAGGTCAAGCATTGGATCAAATGCGCGCAGTTATGGAATCAGATCACAGAGGCGCAGTATTCCTTGGTTCAATTCGTTCCAATGCTCGCCCTTGGACGATGGGAGATTGGAGCGAAGTACTACCATGGACTCCATTATTGGAATCGATTCGGTAAATTTACAACATATTTCGAATCAGATTTCTTGCATCATTATTCAAAGGACTCGCAGGAGAACATAGCCAACGAATGTAACTAGGATCTTCTTTTGCAACGGCAAGAATATTTCTCGATTTATGTTTACCAAAACAGATGATAATTTGTTCACCATTCTTACGTAATCGCCCTCCTGTTCCTTCAATTGGTTCAAGGTCATCTAACCCCGGTCCTAGTGCATTTTCCTGTGAATTTCCCATTGTAATCCAATTTTCAATTTCGGTTACAGAACGACGAAAATATTGGGGATATTTCGCGATCCATTTCCAAAGAAGAAGAAGGGTAGCACCTGCATCAGCAGCAGCATTGTGTGCATTATCCAATGAGATGTCTGCATCTCGACATAATGTTCCAAGGTCATGCCTCCCCGGAATTCGAAGCCTCTTAGCTAGTCGAAGTGTATCGATCATCGCATGAGGTTTTGGAGGCAAAGCTCCAATTCTGATATATTCAGCAGTCAGTAAGGGCCAATCATATCGTTGTATGTTGTGACCAATGAGAACGGATCCATCAATCAAATCATGAATTTGTTCGGCATGTTTTGCAAACGTGTCCTTCCCCTTTACATCGTCATTGTAAATTCCGTGGACAGAACTTGCATTTTCTGGAATTTTGCATTGAGGATTAACCAGGTTTTCCAATGTAATTACTTCTCCTTGATGATCACTTCCGACTAATGCATACTGTACTATTCGATCTCGGCGAGTATCTAATCCAGTGGTCTCCAAATCAAAAGCCAGGACCTGTTGTCCTTGAAATGGGTCCTCCACCATATGCTGTCTTTAACATCGACCGTTTTTCATTCATCGCGTTGAATCATTGACTTATTTTTGTTCAAAAAGACAATCAATTAAGCGTCAGGGCTAAACGATGACAGTTCGGAGTTAGCCATATGAAGAGCCGGCGTAGTGTAACTGCCAGTTTCATAGTCCTCGTTCTTCTGAGTGTTTCTTTGGTTGGATGCACTGGAGTTTTAGCTCCAATTTCACCAACTGCTCGTTTAGAAGTAGATGTAGATAGTATCCATGTGGGGGAAGCAGTAAATTTTGATGCTCGTTCTTCAACCAGTCCAGACCCAACTATCATCACTTCTTACTTGTGGGACTTTGGATTAGTTCAACGAAATTCGACAAATGGATATGTAAGTCAGGTATTCAATGAGCCTGGAAGATATGATGTCAAATTAACAGTTTTAAATGATGTAGGTGGAGAGGATTCAGTCAGTGTTTCGATATATGTTAATGCATTACCAACTGCTGCAATCTCGGGCCCAACTGCAGTCAAGACTGGTTCTATGGTGACTCTTGATGCATCATCTTCAGTTGATCCTGAGGGAGGAGTTCTAAGTTTTGAATGGGATGTTGATTGGTCAATTGATTCTAATGGAGATGGTAATTTACAAAATGATGTAGATGAAACCAATTCAACATTGACTTTCTTACCCGACTCTTCTGGAGTTCGCAGAGGTTCACTAACTGTGATTGATGACAAGGGTGCAACATCTACCACAACTTGGGAAGTTCGGGTGTTGGAGCGCACCTTCAATGTAACATGGCGTCAACAAAGCATGAAGGTATCATGGGATGGATATTTGGAACAAGGTGAAACCTACGAAATTTCTCATATTCCCGCTGATGGATTTAGAATTTATCAGTTCAATGGAACTCTTACACTTGCACGAGATATTGTTCCCGCACAATGGCCAGAAGATAATTTCACCATGGTATTGTCGATACCAGAATCGAGTTGGAATGCTAAAGTAGAGACTCAACAGGATTCTCCAACTAGTAATTCAACGGGTTCGATAGAAGGCGAGAACCTCAATCCCTATCCAACTGAACCAACGACTTACACTGCAGATTCACCAGATTCCCTGTTGGAAACATTACTTTCTGAACCTGGCGCAAGATTTGGTCAAGGTGAATGGATTTGGAAACTAACTGCTGATCAGGCTGATCCGGATTTAATTGATGAAATCGACCCGGATCCTGGAAATGATTGGAATTTAGAGGTCGAGTTCATTGTTTTAGTTCCGGTAATTCTTGAAGTAGGCACGCTTTGATTCTATACTTGGAAAAGGAATCCCTTAGAACTGGAAACGGGTGGGAGAGACAATGGCGACCTCGATTCAGATTACTAAAGCCTCTTTGCGGAATAGGGTAGTTGTCGATGTTGAAGTGTGGATGGATGACCCTGAAGACCATGATTTCTCACCAAGAGCTAGGATGTCTGATGGCCAATTACATATTCAAAATGAAGGGCAGGACGACGTATTTTCAACCTTTGAATTAGAAGAAGAGATGCAAATTATTGCTGAGCGTGATCGCGTGATTGAACTCAGAATAAAGTTCGGAGTTCATGGAATGCATGGAACATTGACTCACAAAACACCACTTCCTCGTACTGGTCCAAATGCAAAGAAGTTAGCAGAATCTCGATGGAAGACATTACTTCCTCTGGAAATATCATCATAAATTCTGTTTTTGTAACCTAAATAGTGGGCCCCCGGGTCTTCCCAACCACCGTTCAAGTGCTTTCAGAACAAAATATAATCATGGGCAATCAAAAGCAAGCAAGAGCAGAACGATTGAAACGTGAAATCCGAAAATACATCCGATCCAATCCTGAATGTACTGCTAGTCAGATTGTAGCTCATCTAAGCATTGATCTCAGAATGAGAAATCATGGGCTAACTCCTCGAAAGGTTGGATTTTTCATTCCAAGATACGTGAATGATGTTGGTTGGCGCTTGGACAGTACCACTGGCAAGCGACTCTATTCCTTGGCAGAATAATGTGTTCTAACCGAGGGGGTTAAACCGAAGGCGTAGGTCCAACGGTCGTTGGACCCATAGTGTAGTCTGGATATCACACGAGCTTGCGGAGCTTGTAACCCGTGTTCGAATCGCGGTGGGTCCGCCAATCTCTTCAATTTCATGTTTTGAGACATTTAGTGAGTTTATATGTCCCGATTAATTGATGAACTCTAGGAAATAGTGGTGGTCGTGAAGGATAAGGCAACTTTCAATTTGAGTCTTCAGAGTGCTGAAGAAATCATTGAGAAAAACAGTGGAGATGGTGGCCTTCGCTACGATTTGATTTACATTGATCCTCCATTTGGTCTTCAGAGAGAATTCCACATGACTGAAGCAGATGGAACCAAGAAATCATTTCAAGATTCTTGGGCTAGTTATGATGATTATATTGACTGGTTAGCGAGAATTATTGACGGGCTGTATGGCTTGCTGAAGAAAGATGGTTGGCTATACAGTCACAACAATTTCGAAGGAAATGCCTTGGTTCTAGGTAAAGTTGAGCCACGCGTTAGAAAATCATTCTACACGAATATTTCTTGGGTAAGATCTCATCCCAAAAATAACATCAAAATTGGTTGGGGAAATATTGTTGATTCGATAATGGTATTAAGAAAAGGTAAACCATTTTTTGATGTTGAATACTCCCCACTTGATGAAAAATATGCAGCAAATTCCTTTCGCAATGAGGATGAACGTGGCAGGTACGCACTTGCTCCTGCAACTGGTGAAAAGTCAAGACCAGGCCATCAATATGAGTACAAGGGCATGAATCCAACTTTTGGATGGCGTTATACTGAAGAGAAGACCAAGGAATTGGATGAGCAAGGCTTGATTCATTTTGGAAAGAACAAACCATACAAGAAAATCTACTTAGAAGATTCCAAAGGCCCTCCTGTTCAGAACATTTGGTCAGATATCTACAATCTAACAAGAACAGAAAAGAACAAACGAAGTTATCCTACTCAGAAACCACTCAAGATGATGGAACGCATTATTCGTACATCGTGTCCACCTGATGGAAGAGTATTGGATCCATTTTGTGGCAGTGGTACTACTGCAATTGCAACCATCAGGGTAGGCGAAAATCGTAGCTGTGACACTCATGATGTGAGTGAAGAAGCTATACTGCTTGCACAGGAAGCCATTGATGAAGAAAAATCTCAAAATTCGGAATTAACCCAATCTAAATTGGATGATTATACTCATTGAATGATTATCAAGGTCCTGCTTATCAAGGACCATCGTTTGGACCAAATATGGCTGTGGAACTTTCTCGTCGTGTAGATTGGCCAATGATTGACCCAGCAAATGTTGTGTACTATCCAATCTATTGGGATTTAGCTCATCGTTTCTTTGAAGAATCATGGGAATTGGTTTGTGGTATTGATTACCCTTCAATCATTTCTGATATGCGCCTTGGATTCCCTGCAGTATCGACATCCTCAACTCATCATTCTCCATTACGGTATGGAGACACAGTGAACTGTCGACTTTGGGTATCCAATGTAGGTAAATCATCGACAATTTGG
>MDSW01035091.1_pt1 | contig 10900 bp, 10 predicted proteins | sample 811171 | NCBI WGS metagenome assembly MDSW01 (sample SAMN05326641, study PRJNA326480) | marine metagenome | isolation source: seawater | place: Atlantic Ocean: North West | collected 2012 | reverse complement strand
CCTGTCGAACTCCTCTGGTTAGGGAAGGTCATCGGCACTGGCCGGCTGAGACTACAGGAAAACGAGTATGTCATTGACATCGAGGAACTCAACGACTTTAAGTCAGGAGGGATCCACTATGACATTTAACTCGGCTAGGACAATCGGGGTTATTCTCAGTATCCTACTAATCAGTCTCTCGACAGAGCCAACTTGGGGACAAACGAACTCACCTGAGGAATCTCAGCAGGAACCTCTTTCATATCTCAGCCTACCTCTCCAACCACGTTCGGATAGGCTCGAGCAACAATCCACTGCATCAGGCCAAGCCCGTAATAGCCACAGCATTCCTGGGATGAATGAATCGATGGTGAAAATGGGAGGTTCGCTGGCAATCGTCCTCAGTTTATTCCTGGGACTCGTATGGGTTACGAAACGACGTCGCCCCAGAGGATACCAACTTACCAATCAAACGTTGGAAGTGATCGGACAAACCCCTCTATCCAAGAACCACACCTTGCACATTGTCAAACTTGGCCAACGCCTGCTGCTTGTGTCGGCCGGTGAATCCGAAGTCACATGTCTGTCCGAGATTACGGATCCCGTGGAAATAGAACAATTGCTTACCTCTGCTACCACGACCTTACCAAAACGCTCCACATTTAAATCATTGTTTGCTCAGTATGATCAGGACACTAATCAGTTATTTACTGACCCCTAAATGAAGCAATCCACGTTTCAATCCCTGATGCCAAAGCGACTCGCATTTTCGACAAAATTAAATCGAATGCGGGCTGTCATTGCTGCGCTCTTTATAGCAGCATTTCCAATTGCCTGCCTCGATGCAGATGTCAACTACACGTTCGAAGAGCAAACTGAAGTAGCTACGCAATCACGGCCAGACACAACGCTGACGAGTAATGACACGCAGCATTTCTCAGAGACCACTGAAACGCTCCAGTCCATTAGCCGCCTTGGAGAATTGGAGTCTCCGGAACAGGCAATGAGCAGTTTGAAACTGTTTGCCATGGTAACGTTACTCAGCACTGCACCCGCGATGCTGCTGATGACGACTTCGTTCCTGAGAATCTCCATCGTACTGAGCCTTCTACGCCAAGCATTAGGCACTCAACAGAATCCAAGCAATCAGGTCATAGCAGCGTTAGCTTTATTTATGAGTGCTCTGGTCATGGCTCCAACCTGGAACACTGTTTATTACGAGGCGATTGTCCCGTACAGCAATCAGGAAATCACCGGCAACCAGGCGTGGGATATTAGCCGGGCTTCACTGGTAACGTTTATGGGGACGCAAATCGACAACACAGGCAACACCGATGACGTCTGGCTATTTTATGACTATCTACCTCAACCGGAGGCTGAGAACCAGCCGTCCTATATGGCAGCCAATTACTCAGCACAAACGCCGACCAGCTACCATCAAATACCATTACAAGCTTTACTCCCTGCTTTCATGATTAGTGAATTAAAGACCGCCTTCCTCATCGGCTTTTTGGTGTTCCTACCATTCCTCGTAATTGACTTGGTCGTGAGTGCCACCACTAACTCCATGGGGATGATGATGCTCCCACCAACCACCGTTTCACTTCCTTTTAAACTCATGCTATTTGTGATGGTAGATGGCTGGCATTTACTCGTTGGCACTTTGCTCGACAGCTTTACTTAACCAGGAATTACCGTTATGCAGCATGAGCAAACTATCGAATTTGGCCAACAAGCCCTGATGACCACCTTGACGCTGATCGCGCCGATCCTCATCGTAGCCATACTTGTCGGGCTACTTGTGGGAGTCATTCAGGCGATGACTCAAGTTCAAGATCAAACCATCAGTTACATCCCCAAACTCATTTGTATTCTGGTTGCGCTCTGCTACTCACTACCTTGGATGCTTGAAAGGCTCTCCAGTTTTACGGGAACAGTCTTTCAGAGCATACCTAACATCGTTGCCGGAGGTTAGCGATGCCGCCCAACCTTCCATTTACAGAATTAACGCCGGCTCTGATCTCGCTCGCATTCATGATCAGCCTGCGTGTCATTCCCGTGATCGCCCTCGTGCCGATGGGACGGCAGCATTTTCATTGGCAAATACGAATCACGCTGGTTGTGCTGACGACCTTACTGCTTACCTCGTTCCATAGCGACAACCAGGCTTTGCTTGCATGGACCGGTGACAGTTACATTCCACCAATCCCAATGATCGTCAGTGAGTTACTGACCGGCCTGGCTTTAGGGGTTTCGATCCTTGTGGCTATCGAAGGAATACAACTGGGTGCTCAGTGGATTAGCCTTTCGAGCGGTGTCAGTTTCAAGACCACCAATCATCAATCGGCGATTGCTAAATTCGTTTCGTTCGCAACTCTGGCGGCACTGGTCGCCTCCGGATTACACCGTGTCTTGATTACTGCAATTCTAGATTGCTACACATGGATTCCGCCAGGCACACTGCAATGGGATAGCCCTGAGGGCATCTGGCATCAACATATATCCATGACGCTTACCTGGAGCTTCCTCTTAGGGCTTAAGCTAGCGGCCCCTGTGATGATTGCGATGCTAGCCGTGAATCTAACCACCGGCTGGATTAGTCGACAATCTCCTCACTTTCATCAATTTGTCATTGGCATTCCTGCCAACACTGCCATTTTATTGGTGGTGATCATGATGACACTGGGGACTGTCACTCTCGCCATGCAACAAGAAATCACCACGGTATTAGATCGTATAACGCAGCAGCTATTTTAATTTCCAGTTTAACTTTCAGATTCATCACGTATAAGCTCCCGCCAACTTCGGGAAGCAATGCACTTTCAACCCAAAAGTAACCATCAATGGCCAGCGATCAGACTTTACCAGCCACTCCGGCCAAACGCCTGCAAGCCCGGCGTGAGGGACGAGTTGTCAAAAGTCGCCAACTGGTGACAGCGACTCTCCTTCTGGGTTCAACCATCCTGCTTCAATGGCAAGCATCTCCTGTCCAACGAGACTTACAGGAACTCTGGCAGAATCTCTGGAGGCAACCTCAAAACATCGATGAACCTCTGTCTGCCATTTCCGCCCAATGGACAACAGCGGATTTTTGGTTACAAACCGCCGTTCCGATCCTTGTCTCACTTGCCCCACTCATCACAGGGGTATTCACATTGGCTTTGCTCGGCTCTCTACTGCAAACCGGCGTGATTTTCACTCCAAATCAACTCACCCCAAATACCAACCGACTGAATCCGAATCACTGGTGGCAGCGCCTCACCTCTGCTGCCTATCAAGCGGAAGTAGTAGGGAGCATGCTTCGCTCTGTCATTATCCTTTCGGTGACGGCGATAACTCTGTGGGGCCTCCGAGAAGACATTGCCATCCTCTCCGTCCTGCCTGCCAGCCAATTAACGAGCTCTGGCATTGAGATATTAACTCAGATTTTAATTCAAATCGGTTTGGTATACCTCGCCTTCGGAAGCCTGGATTATTTTTGGCAACGTTCCAAGTTGGAGAAAAGCTTGAGAATGACACCTGAGGAATTACGCCAAGAGCAAAAGCAAAGAACACAGCAACCCCGGCAGCCCAGTCCAAAGAAAACGAGCGCGGAAAGAAAGATACTCCGGCAAACTTTGGCTGATGCCGCGATAGTCGTTTACACACCAGGCGGTGCGGTTGTTGCAATAGCCTATGATCCACTTCAGATGGACGTCCCACGCATTCAGAAAATTTGGCGTAAGGAATCTCAGCAAAACCCAACGCAAGAGGAGGTCTTATCCGCTGCCAGAACGGTTGGAATAGACTGCGTACAACACCACCGACTAACGACCCTCATCGCATCCACGTTACAGTCGGGACAGCAGATTCCACCTCCCCTGTATCAGGAAGTCGCAAACCTGTTTCGATAAGCCTAAACATATCCATTATTTGTCTTCTTTTTGCTGATTGTCCAAAGACAAAATGCTCGAAATAGAGTTATAGAAGCAAATGGCAACAAAACAGCACAGGCACCGGTAAACCGTGAGTAAAAAAGACAAGCCGTTCTACAAACAGTATCCCATTACCGCACCTCGCTTTTGGCATGGCTTGCGATTCGGGGATTATCTTAAGCTTCTGGCACGCAACAAATTTGCGATTCATCCGGCGCGTTGGTTCGTAGCCTTCACCGTTTCCTACTTTTCGATATTCAATAGTGTCGTTGGCTGCTTGCAGTCTCTACTATTCAAGGGCAAGATCCAGCGACACGAATTACCAGCACCTCCGATCTTCATCGTGGGGCATTGGCGAAGTGGGACGACATTTCTGCACGATCTGATTTCTCTCGACGATCAGTTCACTTACCCTAGTACGCTGCAATGTTTTTTACCCAATCAATTCCTGATCACAGGCAAGCTCTTCCTCAAACTGGATAAGTTCTTGGTTCCGGAGAAGAGACCGCAGGACAATGTCAGCACAAGTTTTCACAAACCCCAGGAAGATGAATTTGCTATCTTCAATATGGGACATCACTCGCCTTATCTACGCATGGCGTTCCCTAACGGACCGCTTGTCGACAATGATTACCTCACTTTGGAGAATCTGAGCGAAGCGCAAGTGAGTCAGTGGCAGGAAACACTGGTCCGGTTTGTCAAAATGGTCAGCTATCAACAACCCGACAAGCCTGTTGTGCTCAAATCGCCCCCTCACATTGGCCGCCTGAAGTATCTAGCGGACGCTTTTCCTGGCAGCCGGTTTATTCACATTAGCCGAGACCCCTATTCACTTATTCCTTCAACCGTACGGCTTTGGCAATCGCTGGACTACATTCAAGGATTCAATCGCCCCAAATATGATTTACCTTGGTTATACGAGTATATCGGAGATACTTTCGAAACCTTGTACGAGGCTTTTGAACGTCAGCGACTCGACATAGACGAATCTCAACTTATTGACGTGCGCTATGAAGATTTGGTGGCCGACGCGCCAGGTGTGATTCGATCCATTTATGAATCTCTGAATTTAGGCGACTTCGATTCACAAATGGCAGAACCTCTGGCAGACTATCTGGAATCACAAAAAGACTACAAAGTAAATCAGCATGATTTACCCAATGAGTTGACTGAATTAATTGAATCACGGTGTATTCCCCACCTCGAAAAGTACGGATATCAGAAACGGGCCTGATGCTTACCTCCATACGCCGAAGCTTTTGCGAATCTACACCAAATTCCCGGCACGCTAGTGGAGTAATACTGTCCTCATTGAGCCAAGCTTGCTAATTGCTCAAATCACTGACTGGCCTTGCCTCTAAGACTGCCATTTCTTACTCTTGCACCTTCTGTTTTCTGCACCCAACAGGTCCACAGTGGCCGTTGCATGCAGTTAACCCAGGATGAAGTAATGGGTTACCAAGCAATCCAAGGCATGAACAAAAACACGTGGCACGATCTGATTATCCCGGCAAGCATTGTGGCTTGCCTGCTGGTGCTGCTTGTACCGATGCCACCGTTTATGCTCGACTTGCTAATGGTCGGAAATATCACTCTGGCCGTTGTCATATTACTAACAACGCTTAACATTAAAACTTCGCTGGAATTGAGCGTATTCCCAACGGTCTTACTCGCCGCCACTCTGGGCAGACTCGTGCTCAATGTGGCCTCGACTCGACTAATCCTGACCGGTGCAGCAACAGAAGGGACCGAGGCTGCTGGACACGTCATCGAGTCCTTTGGTGATTTTGTAGCGGGTAATGACCTGATCGTGGGAATGGTCATCTTCTCGATTTTGGTCGTCATTCAATTCGTCGTCATTACCAAAGGATCTACTCGCGTCAGTGAGGTCGCAGCCCGATTCACACTCGATGGTATGCCTGGACGTCAAATGGCGATCGATGCCGATCTGAATTCAGGACTGATCAACCAGCAACAGGCTCAACAGCAACGCCTGGAGCTGACACAGCAGGCAGATTTCTACGGAGCGATGGACGGAGCCAGTAAATTCGTACGTGGTGATGCTGTGGCCGCCACAATCATTACATTGATCAACATCGTTGTCGGATTAGGCTATGGTGTTTTCAAGTCCGGCATGGGATTCACCAATGCTGCCGAAGTGTATACGAAACTTACGATAGGGGATGGCTTGGTCAGTCAAATTCCCGCTCTGCTCATTTCGTTGGCAACGGCGATGCTCGTTACTCGCACCAGCCAAAACACAAAACTCTCCAATCAACTCGTACAGCAACTTTTCAATAAGCCTCAGGTCATGCTTGTGACCGCCGCATTCTTGGGGGCACTCACCTTCACCCAGCTCCCAAAAGTCCCCATGCTCACAATGGCAGCAGGATGTATTGGCCTCGCCTATTTACTTTCCAAATCACAGAAGCATGAAACGGAATCAAATGAGACTCCTCCTCAACCAGAGGTGGAAAATCAGGATTCAAAACTGAGCGAGCTACTTCGTATTGATGCGATCGAGTTAGGGCTGGGGCTGAGATTACTCCCTTTAGCAAGACGGGGTACCGAGAATAATATCCTGCATCGTATTCAGGACATTCGAAATAAACTTGCCTCTGATTTGGGGATTGTCCTGCCTGAAATCCGAATTCGTGACAATTTGAAACTCGCTGGCAATCAATATGAAATTCTGATTCAGGGAAATCGAGTGGCGAGCGGCAAACTCCCCGTCAATCGACTCCTTGTCGTTGACGATCACCCCGACCTTGAGTCCGAGTTCCCAGGGACGATTCCCAGAGAAGGTTCCGTAGCTCACCATGGAGCTCGATGGATTTCCAAAGACCAACGCAACAAAGCAATAGAACTTGGGCTCCAGCCACTGTCTCCTGTAGAAGTTCTGGCGATTCATTTACAGGACACCGTTCGTATGCACGCTGACATTCTGCTATCGCGGGATGCCACTCATCAATTAGTTGAACAATTAAGAGAGCTGGCTCCCACTGCAGTGCGTGAGCTAATCCCTGAGTTATTGAGCCTTGGACAATTGCAACAAGTGCTACGAAATCTCTTGAGTGAAAAGATTTCAATTCGGCCCCTGGCTGAAATCCTTGAAGCACTTAGTGAAGTCGCCAGACAACAGCAACATCCGATCAAACTGACCGAACATGTCAGATCTCGTCTGGCTCGTTCAATCACAACCTCTCTCTCTGACACCGATGGCTTACGAGTCCTGACGCTGCGTCCGGAAATCGAGCAACAAATGGGGGACACACTAAATCTCACCGACATTGACCTGGAAGTCACCTACGTGCACCAGCTACACGATCGCCTGTGTCAGGAAATTCAACGGCATCTGGAACTATTTAAAGAAGAGCAGGGGACGACCGCATTGGTTGTCGCTCCGGAAATCCGACCAGGTGTTGCCCGTCTAATGCAGCAGCAACTAATACCTATACCAGTAATTTCGACTCGAGAAATTTCACGAGGGGCCGACATTGTCTCACACCATCAACTCAACATGGCACCCACCCCATTGACGCACCGTTCTGAGACACCTGCCTTTAGCTCGCTTGAACCGGTGACACGAGAGGACGTTAACTAGCAACGATTATGGACACTCACACATTCCAAGCACGAACGATTCAAGAAGCCCTGCAAATGGTCCGTGAATCATTGGGGCCTCAGGCCGTTGTACTTTCAACTAAACCAGTCGTGCTTCCAAATAAATCTGCTGAGGACCATATGAACATCCGCTGGATCGAGGTTCAGGCTCAGGTTGGGAAGAAAGAAACCGTCGAGCATCTAGACGGTTCGGAAGAGGCTCCGGACGAATCGAATCGTTCTGCTTTCTCATCGATGACGCTTGCCGAATCGTACATCGAGTCGTTATATCACCAGGAACAATTGGAGATTTTAGAACAACGACGCGTGTTGCAACAACGCCTTGAACAGACCCCCGAACAATTCATTCCCGCTGGTCTCTGGGGTCAGTTATCAGCCTCCACCATCGAACTCAATTTACTACGTGAAGTATTAAGGCGAGTAGGATCGCAGGATAGCGAACAACAGTATCAGACGGAAATCATCGAACAATTCAAAACGATGATTCCATTCCAGCCGTTCCAGTTACCCGTTTCGCAAGAAGTAGGCAATGGACCAAGGGTGATCGTTGTCACAGGACGTAGTGGTAGCGGAAAATCGTCACTCATCACAAAGCTGGCAACACAATGCGAGTTGCGAGACGAAATTCCGGTGGGTGTGATCGAATTGACCGGACCGAATCGTCATCACCATGCTTGGTTGCATAATCAACTGGAAAAACTGGGGGTTCCCACAACTAAGCTCGACAATCCACTGGCACTCAGGGAGGCGATCCACCCCTTCCAACACTGTCAGCTAGTGTTTATTGAATCGCCGGGGTTAACCGCATCTCAGCCTCAGAAACTCGCTATCCTGAATTCATTTTTTAAGCAGGCTGGTGATATCCAATGCATCTTCACTCACGATGTCAACGCTCGTACCGAACCAACCGTTGAATTAGTCCAGACGCTGAATTGCTGTGACAAGCCCATGATTGCTTTAACAAAAACCGATGAAGAGAATTCACTCGGACACTTAGTATCTCTCTTCCAAAAAATCCAATTACCCGTTACTCTTTTGAGCCATAGTGCTGGATTAGCTGACGGATTCACGATAATGACGGAAGCTGAACACCGAAAGCTATTGGAACGCATGACAGGTCTCTTGCGGGAAGCTAGTTCGCCCAACAGTTCATCTACTCAGGATTCTTTCACATTAAGTCTTAATCCAATGTAAATAACGGTGTCTCAAGGAAGAGACTCTGATATTGCCCTCAGGCTAACAAAATCGTTCAGGGAGGAACGACATGCCAACAATTAAACCGGAAACCACCACCGTCGCTCATGAATCCTTCATTGATGAAAACGGTATCCCACAACAACGCAATGGGAGTGGCCCAGTAGTAGATCTCGATATACTCCCGGTCTGGCAAGCCTTTAAAATATCTCCTGACCGAGATGATTTGCGAAATCAACTATTGGAGCATTACCTTCCAGTCGTGAAAGTGCATTCCGAGCGGCTTTGGCATCGATTGCCGGATGGAGTAGAACTTGACGATCTCTTCTCCGCTGGCTGTTTTGGCATGCTCAATGCAATTTGTGCTTTTGATTTGTCCCGCGGGATCAAATTCGAAGCATACTGTGTTACCCGCGTTCGTGGAGCGATGCTCGATGAATTACGGCACATGGATTGGGTTCCCCGAATGGTACGAACTCAGGCCACCAAGCTATATAACGCCACAAACGAATTGGCAGCCCTTCTGCAAAGACATCCAACAGAAGAGGAATTGGCCGAGCATATGGGGCTGGAAATGCCTGAGCTTGAAAAGATTATGGCAACTTCGTCGGGGATCAATTTGATCAGCCTAGACAAGAAAAAATGGCAAAATAGCGATGGCAACAAATCCATGACTGAAATGGATATTGTGGCTGATAAGCGATTCGCCTCTCCTAGCACTCGTCTGGCTAAAAATGATGTTGTAAGGCTCGTTACCAAAGGCCTCAGCCGTTCTGAACGACTCATTATGATTCTCTATTACTTCGAAGAGATGACGATGAAGGAAATTGGGTCAACACTCGATTTGAGCGAAAGCCGAGTCAGTCAAATGCACAGCAGTATTGTTCATCGCCTGCGTTGTCAGCTAGAGACTCGGCGAGGTGAATTCCGAGTCTAAACTCTTCGGGATTTTAATTGATCCACGTCTACTGAAGGCAGCATTCAAAAAAACTGAACATGAAACGACTGTTGCTCAAAATGTCGATGGGGAGGGCGATCACGATATTCTGGCCGTCTATCCTCTACGTGATAACCTTTGTGATCTATGCTTTTATGATCGACAACTTCTATCATGGCGACGGAAGCTTGCTGCATGCTTTCTTCCCTTGCTTCATCCCCTGCGCGTTTGTCTTGCCCTTGGTGGCTCTAATGCAACTCATACTCGGCATTCGTATTGCAAGAACCAATCGCGAAAATGCTTTTTATCACGTTTTATCTTCCATTCTTGTGTTGGTACTGACAGCCGGCTTCTATTTATACGTAAACGCTGGCAATTTCCCAACAGTCTAAGGGAAATCAAACATGGACAACTACTAATAAGGCAACTTTGTAGATGAAGAAGACCTAGATCATCTACTTATTTACAGTGCATTAGACGACGAATCAGGCTGTTTAGGCGAGGTATTATTATTCATTGCTATGTTGGTCTTCTAAAACCAACGAACATGCGGCAGTTTTTTTACGAATTACTGCGTTTTTTAATGAAAACAGTGATGAAACCCTTATCTAAAACAAAAACATATTAGCGAAGGTTTATAGGTTGATTTTAGTATGTGTCCTCCGATAAAATGAAGAGTCAGTTAATTTAGTTTTGAATTTTCTGATAACCTGTAAAAATCCTGTCACTCCATGAAGAGTTAATACTCTCGTTTTTCTATGTTTGCTCGCGTGTTTACGTCCGCACAGTGAACAAAAGAAAATCAAGGTCTGTAACGAAGGCGGAATGACAACCAGAGGATTGTCCTTATAGGGGCTTTGATTTTTATTATTTTTCGGAGTATTTTTCATGAAACGACAGAAAAACAAGAGTGGTTTCACGCTTGTTGAACTGCTAGTTGTTATTGCCATCATCGGTATTTTGGTGGCATTACTTCTTCCGGCAGTTTCGGCAGCACGCGAAGCGGCTCGAAAAATGTCATGTAGTAACAACCTGAAGCAAATCGGATTGGCACTGCGGACATACCACAACACCTACAGTTCGCTACCTATCTCAGGAAATTACTTCTGGGGTCGTCAATCGAACAACGGCCGTACATGGGCCGATTCCAGTCACGGTAGCCAGTTCGTGAAACTGCTTCCATTCCTGGAACAGGACCCACTTTACAACCAATTGAACCACATGTCAGTTGGCCGTCGTCAACAAGGATGGG
>MDSW01192453.1_pt1 | contig 10901 bp, 11 predicted proteins | sample 811171 | NCBI WGS metagenome assembly MDSW01 (sample SAMN05326641, study PRJNA326480) | marine metagenome | isolation source: seawater | place: Atlantic Ocean: North West | collected 2012 | reverse complement strand
TAGAACAAGAATATACATTTTATGAGCAATCATATGATTCACTAAAGTATGGACAGCCATTAGGCTTTCCTCCTTCAGGTTATCCAGCCCCTCAGGGAGGATACTATTGTGGTGTAGGAGCAGATGAGGTATATGGGCGCTCAATTTCAGAGGATCATGCAACCGCATGTATGGAAGCTGGATTAAACATTTCTGGAACAAACGCAGAAGTTATGCCTGGACAATGGGAATTTCAAATTGGACCTGTTGGAGCTCCAAACATTGGTGATCAAATTTGGATTGCAAGGTGGTTGTTATACAGAATTGCTGAAGATTACAATATCTCAGCAACTCTTACTCCAAAGCCAGTAAAAGGTGATTGGAATGGAGCCGGAATGCACACAAACTTTTCGACAAAACAAATGAGAGAAGATGGTGGCTATGATGCTATTGTTGCCGGATGTGAAGCGCTTGGTAAAAATGCGGAATTTCATGTACAAAATTATGGTGCAGGAATAGAGGATCGTCTTACTGGAGACCATGAAACTCAAAGATTTGATACTTTTTCCTATGGTGTAAGTGACAGAGGTGCGTCAATCAGAATTCCATGGCAAGTTGAAGTCGACAAAAAAGGTTACTTAGAAGATAGAAGACCTAATGCAAATGCAGATCCTTATGTTATTGCGACAGTAATGATTGACACAATTTGCTCTGACGCTTCTTCTTAACTGGAAGTATTTATAGCGACAATTTCATCAATTTTTTCTTGAAACAAGTTTATATTATTGTTAAAAGAATCTAATGCAGCAGCTCTTTGCTGTCCTGTATCTGATGAAGTAAGTCCTGCTAAAAGCTCTTCAGTGTCAGCAAATATTAAATCAGCAAGAGATTTAAGCTCTTCATGGCTTTTTACTAATCCAGCAAATGTTGTAGGAGGTCCTGGTTCAGCTACTGTGTTTACAAATTGTCTTGCGTCCTCAATAAAGTCTGCAAACTCATCTTTTGCTTCTTGGTAAGTTATAGATTCATTATCCCAGTCGTCATTAGCTTCTAAAACTTTTGTAGCTAAATCGATTGACTGAATTTTTTCTGATGATATCTCTTCTAAATAAGATAAAACTTCATCAGGTAAAGTTGTAGTTGTTGTGGTAGTAGTGTCTTCAGTTGTTGGTTCTTCGACCACTTCTTCAGTAACAATCTGATCTATAGGCTCTATTTCTAAGTTGTTATTTTCTGCCACTCTGTTAATGAATGTATATGTTGTGGCAATCATTCCAATTAAAACTAAAGGTAAAACAAGTCTTCCGGGTTTTGGGTCCTCATTAAATGTTTCCATGTCTATAGTTTATCAAAATTGTTACTAATGTCTTCTGTTATTGCTTCCCAACTAACATCTTCTTCCTTCGTTAAAGTTATGAAACCAGGCCCAACAAAAATAGAAGAAATTCCTTTTATTTCATAAAAACTTTTTGGTATTTCTTCTTTTTTTATATTTAAATTTATTTTTTTTGCATTTGGATTTGGTGTGTCAATTAATTCCATAATTAGTATTAATTTTAATATAAAAAAGATTAATATATGACTGTATGAATTACCAAAATATAAATAAAGAAATTACTAATTTAAGTTTTCAAAGAAAGTATTTTTTGAGTATTTTTGGTTTATATCTTTTTGCCTTAGGAACAACTCTTCTAGGATATTCTTTTTATATTCTACTTGAGTCAATCGGAATAGTTGAGAAATCAGTAACCACATGGAATGCCCAAGGTTTGTTTTGGTTCATGATCTTATTTTGTGTATCTACATTTATTCTTTTTATACCTGTTGAATTTTTAAACGTTTTTAAATTATATAATTTAACTTTTAGAGATTTAATCATAAACATTATTCTTGTGATATTATCATCTTTACTTTCTTTAGTTTTCTTTCAATTCTTTTTAAGTCCAACTAACTTAGTTATAAGTGATCTTATAGATATTGGTAAAGCCGTTTCTTTTTCTGGATTTATAGCAGTCCCACTCATCCTTTTTTTACAGCACAACCTTAAAAGAACTATTGGTTTTTCAGATAGTTTTTCTTTTAGCTTTACTTATTTTGTTTGGGTAATATCCTCACAAATATTTCTATAAATTACATTTTTTCAACAGGCTCAATACCTAGACTATTCATAATAAGCTTTGAATAGTCTAAAAAATAATGAGCTATTTTCAACTTATTGAGTTTTATAGCCTTATTTTTATTTTCAAGAATATTCACACTTTGATAACTTGAATTAAATAAATTTGATATTTCGTATAAGTAATCGGCAAGATGATGAGGTTCATTATTAATTAGTGCCTGATTGAAATTATGCTCAAATTTTATAAATCCTCTAAGTAAACTTAAGTCATTACTATCTAACTCAGAAAATTCTAATTTTATTTTTTCGATTTTCTCATTTGAGTCTTTAATTAATTTATTTGCTCTTACATAAGCGTATTGAACGTAGATACCAGTTTTACCGCTTATGTTTGTAAATTTATCAAGATCGAATTTATAGTCGGTTCTTCTGTTTGTAATTAAATCACTAAATGTCAAAACTGTATTTGCTAGCGATTTACTTGTCTCATGGTCTAACTCTTTATTAATGCTTTTGATTTTTATAAGAGTTTCTTCAAACAGCTCATTTAACTTTTTAGTATCTCCATCTCTTGTTTTAAAAGGATTTCCTTTCGGATCATTTACTGTACCAAACTCAATGTGTAAATATTCCTTGTCACTAAATTGAAAAAAATCAATTGTCTTGAAAAGTTGCTCAAAATGTAAACTTTGTCTTTTATCAACTATATATAGCGTTCTATCAACTTTGTACTTTTCAATTCTATCAAGCACAGTTGCAAGATCAGTTGTTAAGTATAAATAAGAACCATCAGATTTCGTTATTAATATTTTAGGATTTGTTTCTAATTTAGAAACATAAGCTCCATCATCAAGCATTATTTTTCTATCTTTAATTAATTTTTTTATCATTTGCGGAATTAAATGATTTACGTCACTCTCTCCTATCCATAAATCAAAATCATGATTTAATATCGATAAAGTTTCACGTATTGAATCAACGGAGATAGCTTTTAATTTGTTCCACTTTTTTATAACCTCTTTTTTGTTTTCATTTAAATCTTTGTTTATTTTTTGTGCATATACTTTAAAATTCTCATTATCTAAATATTGTTTTGATGCCTTAGGATATATTTTTTCGAGATCTGCTATTTTTATTTCGTCAATATTAATACTTCTTTCATCTATAAAACTTATAATTTGAGCAATTGGCATTCCCCAGTCTCCTAAATGAATATCATTTAAAACATTATGTCCAGCAAGCTTGTTTATGTTATATAGACTTCTACCTATATTTAAAGATCTTAGATGACCAACATGTAAAGGCTTACCTATATTTGGTCCTCCATAATCTAAAATTACTGTTTTTGGATCTTTACTCTTAATTTGTTTTTTGACATTTTTAATTTCTCTAATAAATATTTCAATATCAATTTCCAGATTTATAAAATAATTATCACTAATTTCTGAATTTTTTACTATAGGTTCGTTTTCAATAATTCCCATTAAAGATTTCTCTATTTTCTCAATAGAAAGAGTTTTTTGATATTTAACTAAATTATCAATTTGAAGATCAAAATTTGGCAAATTAGATATTCGCAGTGAAATGGATTCCGAAATATCATTTTTTTTCAGCTCGTTTTCTAAATTCTTAATTAAGTTAGATAATTGAAACATTTATTTATTTAAATATTGTTTTATAAAGTAGATTATAAATAATATATTATCTATCAAGTATCTCTTAAATAATCTTTTTGGTTCTTGAAACAGTCTGAATACCCATTCAAACCCGAGATTTGCTATCCACTCTGGTGCTTTGTATTTTGTTCCAGCAACCCATTCAAAAACCGCTCCAATTCCGATCATGTTAGACTCAATGTCGTAAGTTTTTTTAATTTTATATATAAATTTTTCCTGTTTTGGAAAACCAAGAGATACCCAGATGATATCAGGATTCTTGTTATTTAAATCTTTTATATATTTTTCTTGAACTAAATCATCATAATCTAACAATGGTGGACAAAAATATCCAGCTATATTAACCTCAGGAAAATCTTTTTTTATATTTTGTATTAATTTTGAAGTAACTTCTTCTGTGTTGCCAAAAAAATAATGAGATGTATTTTTATTTATTCCTTGCGTAATTGTACTAATAAATAACTTATAACCATCAACCCTTTTTTGTTCATTCTTATATAAGAAACTTGAAGCTTTTGCTACCGGAAATCCATCAGGACATTTAAAATAAAATGAATTAATTACTTTAGAAAGAACTTTATCTTTATAACATCTAACGAGGGTGTTTGCATTACAAATAGCAGCAGTTTTGTTTTTTTCGTTTAACAAAATTTTTGATACTTCATCAATACTTGTTACTGATATATCAGTTTTCAAAATTTGAACAGTATCCATTAATGAAACTATTATATAAATGTTAATCCTATTAAAGACCTAAATTTTAACAATTTATGCGCCCGTAGCTTAATTGGATAGAGCATCTGACTTCGGATCAGAGGGTTGGGGGTTCGAGTCCCTCCGGGCGTGCGCTAGTTATAAAATTGTAAATTTCTAATGACCTATAATCTAAAGTCAGGTTATTTAATTCTGAAATATTAATTGGTTTGATATTTTGAGTTTTAAAAAGTGCCTCTTTAAAACTTGTTTTATCATTATCTGAAAAAAAAGAAATATTATCTGAAAATGGCAACTCTTTGTGGGATGGAAAATCAACAGCAATTACTTTAAGTCTTCCATATAGGTACTCAAAGTATTTCAGTGGAGAAGTGTATTTGTAAGAATGCTCATTATTTCTTGAGTTAATGAGTAGTCCAATATCAGAAGACATAATTTGTTTTATAGTTTCTGACCTATTTTGTCTTTTAGTAATATTTATGAATTTAGATAAGCCTAATTTTTTAATTACAACATCTAGTTCTTCACATTCTTTCTCGTTACCCCCAATTAGATTTAGGGTGTATTTGCTATTAATTTCTTCATCCTTAAAACAATTGATGATAAATTTTAAATTTCTATCCTCATTAAACCTCTTAAAGTTTCCGATAAATAGAATTTGGTTATTTATTTTAATATATTTTGATTCAAACAATTGACTATCAACACCATTTCCTAGAACTTTTGTTTTATATTTATATTTCTTAAGAATTTTCGAATCAATGAACAATTGTTTATTAAGAAAGATTATTTTTGAATTAGGATATTTGATTACATTTCTTATTATTAATTTTCTTAATTTTGATAGCTGATGACATTCGAATGTTACATTTATACCTTTTTTAGATAAAAAGTAAAATATCCAATCTGATCTTGTAAAAAAGTAATTTTTTTCATCTCTAATATAATTTTTACAAATATTTTTTGACCAAATGTAATGACTTAAATGAAACAATGTTCTTTCAAATAAATTAATTCTTCCAAACGGAAGAAAGTGCTTTCTACCGTTGAATTTAATTCCATTTATATTTCCATATACACTGCTAAGCAACTTTAAATCATCAGAGCTCTCTTTTTCTCTAATTGGAAAAATCACTTCAATATTGAAAAACTTTTTAAGATATTTTAAATTATCAATTGTTTGTATGGTGTTTGCCTTATTGGATGGAAATGATTGATATGTGATATATTTGAGATTACTCATTTATATCAAAATTTTTCTTATTGAGGAAATACATTACAAATATAAATAAAACAAATGAATGTAGGTACATAATTGAGTCACTTTTTAAGAAATTAATAATTAAATAAATTGCCGGGAAAAATAATAAGTTATTTACGCCTGCTTTTTTCAATTGTTTCCCAACTAATAAAAGAAGAGAAACTATCCCTAACATTCCAAAGAAAATTTGTGAGTCAAGCAATGAAGAATGGGGAAGAAATAATGAATCTAACTTATACTCAGGTACATCTAATCTAATTGAATGTTTATATAAGTATTTATTGAGCTGAAGAGGCCCATTACCAAAAATTGTATCAACTAGATTTGGACTGTATTTTGCAATAAATATTCCCCACATTTCGGTTCTATTAATAAAAATCGATACAGTGGATATCAATGCAACAATATTGGGGACAAGCGGAATATTAAAACTTTGTGTAAACAAATTCACCATCATCACATAAGTAGTTGATGCATTTTCTAAGTTTTCTTTGTTGAGGAGTATAGAATTTAAATCTCTCTCAATCATTTTTTCTTGAATCTTTAAATAACTAGTATAAGTATTTTTATCACTATAAAAATCATGATGAAGTGTGGCTTCATAAAGTAATTCAGAACTTAAAAATTCATAATTTGTTTGATTTATGAACACACCCACTGCAATAATAAAAATCACTCCAAAAATAATATAAATAAATTTTCTATCGAATTTAATATATGTTTGTTTATGAAAATAAAAGATTACTATCAGTACCAATAATGATGACAAGGCTGCAAAGTTATTACTTCTATAAAGACCGTAAAATATAAAAGAAAGAGCAATTAAATAATTAATTTTTAAACTTCTAAAGTCAAATTTTAAGATTATAAAATATATTAAAATAATAAAACCAAAAAATTCACCAATTGCTTCAGCACTCGGAGCAAAACCTCTCCAAGCATTGCCCGCCACACTTGTTAAATCTCTCATTCCTCTTTTATTTTGTCCTGCTATATAAAAGTTGAGAAAATTAAAAATTGGGCTTAATGATCCCAAAATACCGAAAAAAACAACCATTGATCCTGAATACAATAGATTTTTGTTAAAAACTTTTAAATCAAAAGAATTAATGCTTTTTTCTCCAATGAATAAAATTCCTTTAATAAAAAAATAAAAAATTATTATCCAAATTATTTGAGATCCTGCTGACAAGTTTGTGACTGTAAAGCCTCTTAATTTATCACCATCAAAAAAATAATCATTTTGATTCAAATTTAAAATCCAGAATATTGATGATAAATAATATATATGATCATATGAAGTAATTTTCTTAAACTTCAATAAGGAAAATATTCCAAGTCCCACCCCAACTATAAGGTAAAAGTTTATATTCATACCAGCAAATGTACCCACAAGAAGAAAGGCATAAGGAAAGAAATTTCCAATGCTATTAATCCGTTTACCTAAAACATCAAAAATAACTCTTGAGATTAAAAAATAAACTAAAAAATTTGCTATTAGATAATAATTATTTAGATTTAGTGCCTCATCAAATAATATATTTGATGATCTGTAAAATCTATTCTCCGTTACTAGTTGAAAAGTAAAAATTATGGCAACCAAAACTGAAATTAAATTTGATATTGAAAGATTATTCTTTTGTTTTGGCATTAATAGTAAAAGTAAAATCCACAAAGTTGATTGTATTATCAAATTTAAAGAACTATTTGTACCTATTGAAACAATAAATGTATCTTGAACTTTATCAAGGCCAGTAATTTTGCCAAAACAATTAATGTCTGCATATTCATTGCTATTGTAAAAAATCTTTGTTTCACTTTGAAAATTTTTAAAATAAAACTCAGTCAAAGAAATTTTACATGTATTCGACTGGTAATATCCAATTGTCTGGTTATCAATTATTTTTGCTTCAACTCCATCATTAAAATCAGCAAAACTAAAAGGGAAAAGTGCAAGAAATATAAATAGAAAAAGAGTTATTAATCTAGTTTTCAATTTGCAGCTTTCTTTTAAATATATATCGTCCAATAAAGTAGGAAATAGTTAGTCCAGCTGACAAGAAAAGAAAAAAAATATCGCCAGTAAAGTTGCTGTAGGTATTGGTCCATCCACCGTTTACATAATTTGCGCACTCAATCCATGAATTTACATTTATTATGTTTCCTTCAGTGTCATAAAGTCTCAAAGTATTAAAACTTGGATCATTTACAAAAATAAAATTTGGATCATTCTCTACAATTATAAACTCTTGGTTTGTTGGTTTAACTCCACAAACTTCTTCAATCTTTACTAAATTTTCTTCCATATCAAAATATAACCTTGAGTATATATTGATATAAATTATTTTTTTTAGGATTTATATTGGTTGAAAATTATATTAATGAACATTTATTTGATACAATCTTTATGTTATGAATGGCGATCCTGGATACTTTGGTCCAAACTCAATGATGTGGAAAATTAATAAAGAGATAACAGTTTTATTTGGTGGAGCACGAGCCCTATTAATGCACGCTGCGCATCCCTTAATAGCAGCTGGAGCTAGACAGACATCTTTTTATCAAAGAGACCCATGGAAAAGATTAATTAGAACACTTTCACTTCAAAATTCTGTAACCTTTGGGACAGTAGAAGAAGCAGATGAGAGCGCAACTAGAATAAACCGACTCCACGAAGTGATTAAAGGTAAAGACCCTGTAACAGGGGGTTATTATGATGCATTGGACAATGAACAATTACTCTGGGTTCATGCCTGTCTTCAAATTTCTTCAATATATTTTTATGAAAAAACTGTAAGTAAATTGAGCGATAATGAAAAAGATCAATATCACAAAGAAAATATGTTATCTGCTGAGCTTGTTTTAATTGATATCCAAAAAATGCCAAAAACTCATGAAGGCTTAAAAGAATGGGTTAAAAATAAAAGTAAAGAAGATGATTATCTTAAATTAACTGACGTGGCAAAAGATGTTCAAGATATTATATCTGGAGGTCCTGTGCCGAAACATATAAAACCAATCTGGCCATTTATTTCATTTACAGCTTTTAATACACTACCTGAGGAATTCAAAGAAATATATGGAATTAAAACAACAAGACTAAAGTTACTGATACTTTCTTTTAATCTTAATTTTTTAAAATTTACTAGACCTTTACTTCCTCCATTTTTTAGACTTATTCCACCAGCTAGATGGGCTAAACAGAGATTAACAAAAAAACCTAATTTAAAGTTTAAAGATAAAGCTGATCTATAGTTTGGTAATAGCCAAAATGAGTAATGATAAAAACGAGTTAATAAATAATTTGAATGAAAATCTAGTTCAATCAGAAAAACTACTTAATGATTTTTTAGATGAGTTGTCTAATAAAGAATATGAAAAAGATGATTTAGAAGCCTTGGATAAACTTATGATCAAGGTTAAAGAAGAATTAAACAAGTTAAGACACAAAAGTTCAATCGAAGAAGAATAGTTAATAATTAAATAGATTTTAGAGTAATATTATAATTCAGGGTCGGTAGCTCAATCGGCAGAGCAGGAGCCTTTTAAGCTCAAGGTCGTGGGTTCGATTCCCACCCGACCCACATATACTAAATGCCTTTTGAGTTACCTTTTATTAATGCAAATGGGGTTTTTAAGATTATTTTTAAATCTAAGAACAAAGTCCAGTTATCTATGTACTCAATGTCATATTTGTACCAAGTTGAAAATTCTGAAGTATTCCTATCATTTATTTGTAGCAGTCCAGTTATTCCAGGTAACACATTCAATCTCCTCATATAATTTTCGTTAAAAAGTTTGGTATCTTCGTCGAATAATGGCCTTGGTCCCACTATTGACATATTTCCTTTAAGTACATTCAAGAACTGTGGTAATTCATCAAGGCTAAAATTTCTTAGGAACTTTGCACCATTTAGTACTCTAGGATCATCGTTGATCTTGAATATTTCTGCATCATGTTGATTTTGATCTTTTAAATTTTCTCTCATTTCATGTGAATTAATTTCCATAGTTCGAAACTTATACATTGAAAATTGCTTTCCATGAAGACCAATCCTGTTTTGTTTTATAATTACCGGAAATCCATCTAAATATAATATATATATAAATACTGAAATAAATACTGGGGATAGTAACAAAATTAAACAAATTGAAACTAATGTGTCCAGAATTCTTTTCAAAATATACTTAGAGCCATATTGAATATCATTATTAAAGTAAGTTAAATTGTACCCAGACAGTTCTTCTGTTCGACTAATAAAATAATTATTAAAATCTAATTTATTTTTTGAAATAATTAATATCTTTTTATTTAAATTGACTAAATAATTTTCCAATTCTTTTTCAATATTTTTTTTATCTTCAAAGTTAAGAACAATTAAATTTAAGTTATTTGATTTATTAACTTGATCTATTCTTTGAATTATTGATTTATAATCATCTAAATTGCTAATCGTATAGTTTCCAAGGCTTTTACGAAATGTAATTATCCTTAAATTTCTAAATACAGAGTCATCTTTTAAATTAATTGTTAAATAATTTTCATTTGTAACAGAACGACCCATGACAGAAGATAAAAATTCAGCATTTCTGAATAATTGTAAAATTATAGGGATTAGAAATGTAAATATTAGTAAATACCCTCTAGATATAAGATTAGAAAATCTAAACATCGTTATAAATATCATCAGCGAAGTAGTCCAAGTCAGATAAATAGAAAAATATTCATCGACATAATTTTTATCTAATGAAAATGTAAGTTCATTTACATATGTATAAAATTTTGTTGAATATAAAAAAATTAAAAAAACAAAAATAAATATTCCTAAAAAAACTTCAAGAGTGACAATACTTTCATTAAGAAACGGAAAGAATCTTGCAGAATCCTCATAGAGATTATTATCTATCTGATTTCTAAAAGTAAAGCCCTTCTGATCTGGAAATAAGTCGTTCTGTGGAATGAGAAAGTTGTTAAAATAGTAAATTGTTACAAACGTCAGTAAGGATTGTAAGACAACAAATCTCAAACCATATTTGGATAATTTTTTTAAATCCATAACTCCATTTTATTCCACTAAAAATTCTTTATTCCAAATATTTTTATGAGTTATACTACAAATATTGTTTGGGGGCGTGGTAAAGTCTGGAGTTT
>MDSW01132157.1_pt1 | contig 10901 bp, 1 predicted proteins | sample 811171 | NCBI WGS metagenome assembly MDSW01 (sample SAMN05326641, study PRJNA326480) | marine metagenome | isolation source: seawater | place: Atlantic Ocean: North West | collected 2012 | reverse complement strand
TGATTAAACAAATGCAATCAAATATTAATAATAATAATATCCGCGGAGCTCAAAATAATAGTAATATTTCACCTGTATTTAATTTTGGTAATATACCAAACCAACAATTACAATATCAAGGAACATATGGACAATCTGGACCACCTGGACCACCTGGACCACCCGGTCCACCAGGATCACCCAGTCAAGATGGTAAAGATGGTAAAGATGGTCAAGCCGGATTAAGGGGGTTACAAGGCGAACAGGGTGATCAAGGTGTAACTGGTAAAGATGGGCAACGTGGTTTACAAGGTGATAAAGGTATTACAGGTGAACAGGGTGATCAAGGTGTAACTGGTAAAGATGGGCAACGTGGTTTACAAGGTGATCAAGATATTAAAGATGATCCTAGTTCTATAATAGAAAAAAAACAAGAAGATGAAGATAAACTGAAAGACGATGAATGTAAGAAAACAAATCAATTCATGCGTTGGAATGCTAATACACAAATGTGTGAAGATACACGACATATTGAACCTTCTATTCGTGAAGATTTAGAAACAAATAATTGTCAAGATAATAAGATATGGAACCAAGAAAAACAGCTTTGTGAAGAACCAACAACTCCTATAAAACCAATTAATATAAACGATACGGAAATAGTAGAACAAATAAAAAAAATATTTATAATTTTAGTACAAGCCAATGGTGGACCATATGATATTAATTCAAATTTGATAAAAGATAATATTAATAAGTATATTAGAAAGATCCAAACAAGTACAACAACAACATCACAAATAAAAAATAATACATTAAAAGATTTATTTAAACCTAAAACAGACCATAAAGAATGGTTCAATCAATTATTTACAAATGAAACAGAAATTAATTTTGACTATTTTAAAAAATTTATAATTAATTATACGAATACCATTATAACTAAACAAGATATTCAAGTTCAAGAGTCGTGTAAATATATAGAAGATTTAGTTTTTAAATATGATGAATATTATAATTGGTTAGAAACTTTGATGGAAATAATAACCGATATTAAAACTCAAAAATACGAATCAGAAACTATAAAAACTTGCCTCCAAGATATAATAATTGATAATAAGTTTGAAAATTTAAAAAAAATACAAGAACAAATTGAACAAACAAAAGATAAAGCAAAAATAGAAAATAATTGTGGTGATGAATTTATAAACGAAATTAAGTCGCATGTTAAAAAATGGACCGAAGAATGTATTACAATAGAAAAGACATTATTGCTTCAATTATCTGCTTGTATTTTAGAACAAAAAGCAACAGATAAATTGAAAAATAAGAGAGCAAGTTCACTTAATAAGTCAACTGTTGCTTTTAATGAACATGTTAAAGCAGGCGAAAAAATTCGGGAAGAAATAAAAAAACATAAAAATGATAGATTTCATTAATTGATTTATAATTATATTTAACTATTAAAAATATGATTATATAATATATAAATGATAAAGAATCAATACGGAGGAGATGAAACATATGGAGTTATTTTAGAAAACTTACAAAAAAATGTCGAGATAATTAAACAACAAGACACATCGGTTCAGGACCAACAACAAAATATTAGCGATGGTTTCAATAACGTATTTAAATTATTAAATATGAATATTATTGAAGAAAGTTCCGATAGTGGTTTAGGTGATGACAACCAAACTGATAGTGAGATACCAGAAATTGTGGATAGTAACCAATTGGGAGATGGAGATGAAGATGATAAACTAGCAGCATTAATTAAACTTCTAGGTGGTTTAATGACTGGTGGAGGAAAGACTGGTGGAGGAATTACATATCAAATAGGTGGACAAGAACTCACAGGAGATACTAAAATATATGATGATCTTATTAATGATTTTAAAAAAAAACTTGTTGAATTAATGAAACAATATGCTAATGAAATTGATACTACACAAAAAGATCAAAATAGAAAAAAAGGTAAATCTCTTGTTGATTTTTTAAATGAAACATGGACTACATATACTTCTAATAAATTAAATATTTTTAAATTGGGTGGAATTGATGAAAATATTGTACAAACAAGCCCAGATTTAATGTTGCCTGCTCTAGCAACACAAATCAAAAAAATGGCACAAAATGAAACAATATTAAAAATTGATGAATCGTCTTTAGTGGAAAGATTACCAAAGACATTTTTAGATAATAGTAATGTAATTGATGAATATTTTGAGTCTGAATGGAAAAATAAAACTAATGATTTTACAAATAATTCTAAAAAATTAACAGAGGCATTTTTTGAATCTATAAAAGCTAAAAATTCAAACGCTTTAAACAACGTTACGATAAATGTGACAGAAGAAGTTGTAGTTAAGGAAAATATAAATGAGCAAATTGCAACGAATGTATCTCAAGATAACAGTGAAGAAGAAGCACGCAAACTAAGAGAAGAAGAAGAACGCAAACTCAAACTAATAGAAGAAGAAGAACGCAAACTAAGAGAAGAAGAAGAACGCAAACGCAAACTAATAGAAGAAGAAGAACGCAAACGCAAACTAATAGAAGAAGAAGAACGCAAACGCAAACTAATAGAAGAAGAACAAGAACGCGAACGAAAAAAGACATTAGAGGAAGCACGACAAAAAACAATAGAAAAATCAAAGCAAAATGATCAAACCAGAATAGATGAGGAAAATAATGATATAAATAATAACCAAGATGAACGCGGAGAGGAGCTTATAAGCCCTGATACTCATACTTCCTTGGTGAGTCGAAAAGAACAAACCACTATATTAGACCAATACCAAAAAAAGATAACAAACGGATTCGCAGTTAAACCAGAGAACAATTTTGGTCCAAATTCCGATGCCAAAAAAGAGTTAAAACAAATGACGGTAACAACCAATCATAAAGCAAATGCAAAAAAAACAGAAAGAGAAACCAAAATAAAACTGATGGAAAGACACGAAGAATTAATACGTTCAACACATGAAGTTGATTTTGATACACTAGGTTCCGGTGAAGAAAAAAAATGGAGAGAAATTTTTTTTACATTTTATGAACGTGCGAAATTATATTTTAATTCAAAAATGTTGGTTATGATATCAATGTCACAATTTTATAATAAAGGTAATGATGCTGACTTTAAATGGAAATCCCAAATAAGTCCAAATGTGATCAAGCATTTGAAAGATATATGGGACCATTTATTTATTACTTTGGATGAGTCCGATTATAATGAATTGAGAATCTTTTATGAATCCAAGTATAAAAAGCTAGCACCACACTGGTGGTCTTGTTTTGAAAGAATCGAAGCTAGGGATAAAGAATATAAAAAAAACGCACACAATTCTATAATGGTTTATTCATATATTTGGTTATATCATCTTTCTATATATACAGGAAACGATCAAAATAAGAATTTATATGAACAATTAGATCCCAATAAATCCTTAATAATAAATAATGCTTTTTTAACACCGAAAATTTTACCGTGTATTAAAAAATTGGCAAGTAAAATAGAGAAATCTTTGAATGTATTTTCTGCTATATGGAGTAGATTATATACTGATGAACAAGGTGGAAATATATTAGGAGATTTCAAGAAATTAAATGAACTTTATGTTGATGAAATATATAAATATAAAAGTGTATTGGCTTTATTAAAAAGGAGGGATGATTGGAATAATAGCCATATTACTATGAGGGACAAAAAACATCATCGTTTTAATATGAATTTAGAAGATGAAAATACAACTGTTAAAAAACCATTAATTTTAACATATAATGATACTCCATTAATAGTTAATCAAAATAGCGAAATGGTACGAGGAAAATTATATACACAACAATATAAATTTTATGGGTTTGATAGTGTTTTTAATCCCGAATTTGAAAACAATGCTATAGCTACGAGATTAACAGATCCCACATTAAAATTTAAATTAAAAGAAAATGAAGAACCCATTGTATTTATTGGTTATGGACAATCAGGTTCTGGTAAAACAAGTACATTGATTTATTTGGATGTTTTTAAACAAGATGGTATTTTAATAGAAATATTAAAAAAATTAGGACCAGAAAAAATTACAGTAGGTATTATTGAATTATATGAAGGTAACGCCGCAAATGAACAAGATATGGCTTGTGTTGGATTGCAAGCTGGCGCTGGTATAGACGTAAAAAGATGTTTTCCGGGAAGTGCAAGTACATATAAAAATAGAGAAAAAATTCCTGACCAAACAGATAAAGGGTATTTTGAAGGTAATGGTGCGTTAAGATTTATTACTATGGGGGAAGTTCTTGACAAACATTATGACACAGAAATGTCAGTAGATAGAAATACTATGGATACAAAATATAGAAATGATGATAAAGAAAAGGAAAAAAAACCAGTATTTGAAAAAAATAATAATGACGATTCATGGTCATATAAATATGGAAATAAAGATGATCTTTATGACAATTATAAAAATCAAAATAATGATAAAGAACCGGCTGGAGGTCATCAAAATAATTTTGATTTAAAATATTATATTTTAAATGGTTTTAATTGTAGAGAGATCGCACCAACATCAAATAATAAACAAAGTTCTAGAAGTCATGTAATAGTATCGCTTGAATTGGATTTCGGAAAAGGTACTTTTTTGGGTGGAAAAAAAAAGAATAGAATGATATATGTTTGTGATTTAGCTGGCGTTGAAAATGAATTTGACTGTACAGCAGGTTCGGTAGACAATGTAAGAATGAAAATTAAAACGGCTGCTAATAAAAATTATTCTAATATTATAAAACCCGGACAACAGGAAGAGTGGACTAACCTTAAAAAAAAACGTGCGGATAATATGGTTAAATATATTCATTCTGATGGAATGGTAGGACAATTTAAAACCAAAGATGATACAACTGAACCAATATGTTGGCCAGATGGTTCATCAAACGAAAAAGGTGATGTTAATAATATAAGAAGTGGGTTTGCTAATAATTTAATGGAAATGTTGGTAACAAGGAATAAAGAAGGACGTAAAAGTATACCTCGTGATATAGAAGATTTGATTAAATTTCAATCATTTTCAGATGAACAGAAAAAGAAAGTTGTAACAATGGTTAAAGATCTTGTAGATGGAAAAGGGAAATTAAATATATTTCAGTTAGTGAATGGTAGAGAGGGAAAAAAAAATGTATTGGTAGGCCATTTAAACAGAATAATAAAAATTAAACCGGAAGAAAATAAAGAGTATGAAAATGAAGACGAAGAAAAGCAAGATAAAATGAAAGCATTGGGAATTTCCTTGAATGAAACTACCGGGAAATGGCAACAAAACATGGAAAGACGTCCAATAACAAATACGCCACAATGGACATTGATTGCTTGGGCCGAAATGGAATATTATTTTAGAAAGAACGGTTTGTTTAAAAAAAAATTTTTCGCGGAATATAACGCTGGTGCTAATGTTGACATTTATATTCAAGGAAAAGGAACACCAAAATCAGATGAAAATACAGATGATCAAAATATAAAATTTGAAAATGTAACAGGTAATGGTAAGTACCCATCGGTAGAATATGTTGGCATTAAAAAATTTAAAGATAAATATAATCAATCAACTGTTGGAAGTGCTTATAATACATTACGCGATTATTGTATGTCAATATTTTCAAATTTAGAAATGGCTGATTGTACAAAACCATATGAAGAATCGTTTAAAAAAGCATGTAGAATTCGATTAAAAGAAGGAAGAGTTATAAATAATAGTCTTGAAACAATGGTGGATGATATTAAAAAAATATCAAAATTGGCAATGCAAGATAAAATTAGAGAAAAATTAGGGAACACTGAATGTATATTTGGAGATACTTATGATGATTTTGATGAATATAATAAAGCTAGTAATCCATTAATGGATTGGTATAATATTAATAAAGAATTTAAAAGACCTTTTGGTTTAATATTGCGTTCTATGTGTTTATTAAGTAATGAGAATATGACAACCGATGAAAAGCAATTAGATTTTTTAAAAAAATTTAAATTTGTTATGACAACAGTTTTAAATGAAACATTTATATTTGCTTTAGGTTCCGATAGTTCAACGACTCCTGCTTATACACAATCAGGTCAATTGGTTTATGTAAATAATCCACCGTTACCACCTTATGTAAATATTGGCCAACTTGAATTAGCATATAAAAATTTTTTATTTTATGAAAATGATACTAGAGATGATAGTCCTAAGTTAGAAAAGCTTGCAATTTTTCTTGATAAATTTTTTAATACAATTGTAAAAATGATGCATCATGAATTGTACCAATCTTATGTATTTAAATATATACCACCTTTTTCAAATTTATCATTTTTTCAAATAGATTTTTATAAACTTACAAAAGAAGAATTTATTACAAAATTAAAATCAAATGAGATCGAGAAAAATTTATTAGAAAAAATAATTAACAATTTAAAATCAGTTACAATTGTTATTTTATCCTTAATTAAAAAAAATAATAATGCGACATTTATAGGGACTATACAAACAACCGAAGAAGTTAATAGAATTTCAAATAAAATTATATTGAATAAAAATATGAATGCGGAAAGTGTTTTAACATCATGGAAAAAATCAAATTCAAATTCAAATGATATTAATAATGAGTTGATAAAAATAATAATGCAGAACAGGATGTTGTCGGAAATAGATGAAGACACATTTATTTATAAAACAACTGTTGAAATGAAAACAAAAAAACACTACAAAGATGACCAAATTATTGCTATGAAATCAAAAAAAGATATTGAAATGGAAAATATTGCTTCGGCAGTTGAAGCGGCAGTACCATTAATTTCAAGATATATAGATATTTTTAAATTAGAAAGTATATGGTATTATATAACAAAAATAAAGAGAGAAAAAATATTTAAGCAATGGGAATTGGAATATCCTGTTAATTTAACGGCTAGTCAAATTGGAAGGGGTCTTAATTATACTTTTAAACCACGAAGGAAAAAGGATTTTACGCCAGCAGCCTGGAATAATGACGTAACAAGAATTACGGTAAAAAATGAAACTCCAAAAAAATACGAATATCATCCTCCTCAGGAGGAACATTTTGTAACAATAGAGAAAATAATTAATTTTATGAATAAAAAAAAGATACGAGGACCAGACAAAAAAATCTTTACAATGGATGACCTTAAATCATGGTTAACAAAAAATGTAAAATTAGATTTTACCAAAGATAAATATTCGGCTATACACAATATTTTATATGGTGTAAATCACGGTTCAGAAGAAAGTTATTTTGGTAGTCAAGGTGAGAGTATATGTGGTTGGGGAGAGGCCGGCGACAGATATCCTTGTCCAATTGTCATTAAAGATGATGGAACTGAACATGGAACACATATAAATTGGAGGCGTAGATTTTTTAGTGGAGTTCCGGACCGAAGGCATCAAGCATTTGGAAATGATGATCCAAATTTTAGGGGTTTAAACTGGGATGAGAATTGGAGAAAATGGAATAGGGCATATTTTGGATTAACGAAAGAACCAAAAGTTCATGGTGATAAAGGACGATGGAATTTGTTAACGCGAAAGGGGGACGCAGCCCCGACAAAATATATTCCAATATTAATATTTTTATTAAATGATATTGCGTGTGAAGATTTTTATTATGCATATTTGAGAACATATAAATGGCTACAAACAAAAGACGGAAAAAGTGGTTTTAAGAAGGGGCATATAGGAAGGTTATTGCACGTAGAACATCCACAAAGCAAAACTCAAAAAGGAAGAATTCCAACTACTGGTCCAGCACCTTATCAATGGACTGGAGATCGAACCAAGTGCTATTATCCTCCCCCAAAAGGAATGGTGGAGCCAGCGGGGTACCAGGGTCCGTGCGAACAAACGGATAGTTTCATTGTAAGCAGTGATTTGAGCTATAGACAATTAGCGTTTGCTGAAACTGATATAGAGGGTTGGTTTAAAAATATGGGTGAGATGATTGTAAAAGACAATCTGCCAAAATTTCCTTGGGCTTTATTGCATATTTATACAGATATATATTCCAGGCAATATGGTGATATTAGAGACGGTAACCCACTCCCAGAAGCAATGCTATGGCATGAACCTAGGGAATATCGTGAACCCACTAAACATAAGACCGGTCATTTTAATTATCCTAAAAATTTTGAAAAACTTGATGAAAATATAATGTCCCGTGAAAAATGGCAAATAGTAAAAGATACGGAAGACGCAAACAGAAAAGAAAAGGAAGATCAAGAGCGTTTATTACGCAAGCAACAATTAAAAGCAGCGGAGGAGCAGAGGAGGAGGGAAAATGAATCTAAGAAGAAAGCAGACGAAGACGCAAAAAACAAAAGAATAGAGAATTTTGCGAAGGAGAATGGAAAAACAGCAGCTGATTTAAAAAAGATTTTAGAGAAAAAAGACAATAAAAAGCCCCCACTGAAAAGACGGGAAAAAGCCTTGAAGGACGCTTTTGAAAAACTTGAAAGCGATTTAAAATGGACGAAAAGAGAATGCCTTACACCTAAGCCTCTCCTTGACTCGAAAAAAAAACCGGTGAAAAAGGCTGTCATGATCAATGGTAAGAGAAGAATACAAGTTGTAAAAGCGGTGTTGAAACCAATGTTTGATCAAGAAGGAAAATTAGGACAAGTATGTTTTAAGGACGAACCTGCTTTGAAAAATGCTCAGAAAGCTTTTAAAAGTAAACAAGATAGAAATAAAAAGGATATTGCAAGAGCGGCTGAAAAAAAAAATAAAAATGCAGCAGCAAAAGACGCCTGGAATAGAATGACTGTTCCAGAAAGACACAAATATGAAAAGGAACAAATGCAAAAGAAGACTAGAAAGCAGATAAATAAGTTACCCTCATTTTTGAAAAACGAAACCCCAAAACAAATGAATAAAAGACATAGAAACGAACTGATAAAATATGAAAAAGAAGAAGCAGCCAGGAAGAAGGAAGAGGTAAAAACACAATGGCTTGAACAAAACCCCGGACAAGATTATGATAAGGCGATGAAGGAAGCAGCAATAAAAAAACAAGAAGAAGCAGATAAAGAAAAAGAAGATAAAAAAAAAGCAGCCGAAGAATTAGTTAAACAAACATGCAAGGAGGTTGGACACACTGCTTCTCCTAGTGATTTAATAGAAACGTTGACAGGTAATGATATACAACACCCTTTTCGACAGTTGAGCAATAAACAGCAGAGAAAAATAATAGAAAAATTACAAAATTTTTATTGTTTTGAAAGTAAAGATACAATGAATGATTGGATGGACTCTATGGAAAAAGAATTTGGTAGTAGTGTTAAAGTAAACGATTACTACAAACACAACCAGATAACGTTTCGTCGGAATAACATAACAGAACCCAAACAAAAAAAAGAGTTTATATATAAACAATTTATGTCATTCTTTGATGATGATAGATTATCTTATACAAAAAAAAAAAAAGAACAAAAAGAAGAGGCAGATAAAAAAGCAAAAGCAGAAGCCGAACAAAAAGCAGCGGCAGATAAAGCAAAAGCAGAAGAAAAAGCAAAAGCAGAGAAAGAAGCACGAGAAAAATGCTCAACAAATGGAGGAACATTTATCAAAATAACAGATATAATAGAGAAACTTACTACTGTAATGGTTTTAAAAAACAGAGAAAAAAAATTGTTGCCACAAAATATAACCAATTTGATGGGAAAAATTAATGGTGTGTGTTTTAATGATGGTGGTGATTACATAAATTGGATCAACAAATTTGTAGAATTATATAAGATTATTTACGCCATCGATGTATCATTATCCACAAAACAAAAAGACAATGCGACAGAAGACCTTAAAAAATTTATAGCCAATAAAGAATATATAAAAACTCAAGAAGGAGGAAAAAGAAAGAAGAAAACACGTCGAAAAAAGAAAAAAGTAAAAAGAAAACAAACAAGACGTAAAAAATAATTTATAAATCATAACATAAAAAAATTTTATAGTATGATTATTCAAATAATATTATAATATTTAAGTTGATTTCTTCTTACGACGAACAACCTTCTTTTTCTTCTTAACTTCGACTACTGGTTCTGGTTCTGGTTCTGCCTCTTCCTCTTCTTCATCTTCTTCATCATCATCAAAAGTTGGCTTACTTACATCCTCATCATCGTCCGATTCATCTGCTTCTTTATCCTTTTGTGCTAGTGTTTCCAATGTATCTTCATCATCACTATCGTCGGCTACATGACAAGTTCCACTTCCCAACAATCGTTGTGGAGGCCTTACCTTAGCTTGAACCAATGACCATGAAATACCCCATCTTCCACCTACAAAACTAATTTGTGTACATTTCATCAAACCTACGATATGAGAACCTTTTTGAATCAAATTAACAGGACTTCCCTTGTTAGCATCACCACCCTTCATCAAATATGTTGGTTTACCTTCAGTATCATATAGTTCAACCATAAACTTATTTTCCCAAAATGGAATTTTAAGCTTCATCGTAAATGATTCCGAACCATCATCACGCGTGTAACACTTTACAAAAGGCCACGTCATAGCCTCAGCTACTTCCTTAGACATTTTATTTTTTCCAAACCACTCTTTAGCATTCAATGAGGCATCTTCTAAAAGTTTCTCTTGAAATGCTTTCATATTTGCCAAAAACTTAGCTTGTGAAGCACTTTTTTGAGGTTCAAATTGTAGTGACAAATCATATTTAACTTGACCGGTTTGTTCATTAGGCCATTCATTTACACCCCACGTCAACATAAGAGGAAATTGGAGAACCAAACCATTGCTACCATTAAGACCTAGCTTAATACTTTTACCACCATATTTGTTTACAGAAGGTTTACTATATGTGACTTGATCACAATCAAATTCTTTAGCTTTTACGCACTGAGTAGTATTTTTCGACAT
>MDSW01057213.1_pt1 | contig 10903 bp, 9 predicted proteins | sample 811171 | NCBI WGS metagenome assembly MDSW01 (sample SAMN05326641, study PRJNA326480) | marine metagenome | isolation source: seawater | place: Atlantic Ocean: North West | collected 2012 | reverse complement strand
TGACTATCAAACAGTCGCCACCCTGGAGACCTTCGGCTTTCTTCCGCCGATGACCCAGGACGAGATCTACGACCAGATCGCTTACATCATTGCCCAGGGCTGGAGCCCGCTCATCGAGCACGTCCATCCCCGCAACTCCATGGCCTCGTACTGGTCTTATTGGAAGCTTCCCTTCTTCGGTGAGAAGGACCTGAATGTGATCGTGAGTGAGCTCGAGGCTTGCCATCGCGCTTACCCCGATCATCACGTTCGCATCGTTGGTTACGACGCTTACACCCAAAGCCAGGGAGCTTGCTTCGTGGTTTTCGAGGGTCGCTGAATCCTCGACCTCAACGGTTCCGAGCCCTGATTGAGTTCAGGGCTCAAGCACATTTCAAAGGGCGAGTGTCCCTTTTTTTTACGTCGACACCCACGGGCGGACATGGCAAGACTCTCCAGTCGCGAACTCGCACTTGAGCGCCGAAAAGCGCTGACCACCACTGGCAAGAAGGCATCTGTTGTCGCCGGCGCCGGTGATAGCAGGGTTCGTCAGGCCTCGGATGCTCGTCCGACCCGAACCAGGGCGAACGCGTCAGGCGACGCGAACGCAACTGTTCAACCTTCAACAGCCGTGAGATCAAAGCCCGTTGCTGTAGCTCCGCAGCGGACTCCCATTTTCACGCCTTCCTCATCCATGGAAGCTCGCAGTTCGGTGAAGCCCCTACGCCAACCGAGTAGGGAGCTGGTCCTCGCCCGACGCGAGGCGCTCGCCCGTCGGGGTAAGACCGCCGACACCAGTCGTGACCGCAATAGGGCAGATGTGGCTCGCCGCGAAAAGTCAGCGGCGCCAGTTGTTGCGACTGAAAAGAAGCCTTGTTCCTGCGGTGGAAAACGGTCTACGGAGAAGGCTGCGTTGACGGCAACCCTCTCAGCTCCCCAATTGAGCATTAAAAGCACGGATCGACGCAGTGCCAGTCCAAAGCGCCGTGCTCTCGAAAATCCAAGCAGAGCCTTGGTCTTGGCCCGTCGTGAAGCGATGGCAAAGCATGGAAAAACAGCTGGAAAGCAACCCACCAGTGCCGCAGCTGTCGCCCGACAAGCCAATCCGGATCTCACGAGCCGTGAACTTGCCCAGCAGGTTCGTGACCTGCGGGCCAAGGCGGGTGCTCGCAACAAGCAGAGTGCTGGCATAACGCGCCCGACTGGCCCTAACCGCCATGGCGCCAAGCAGGCAGCCGCGACGGATGCGCATTGGAAAGTTGGTGAGAGCACCACGTCATCCGGCCAGACCGTCACGGGCACCCAGGCCAATCGCTCGGTCAAGACCACCGGCAATGAGGCCAGCACATGCCGTTCGATCACTGGTACCGAGTACCTGGGATCGGAGGTGTTTCAGACCTTTTGTCAGCAGGCTCCAGAGCCCACGACACCAGCCAAGGTGCGCGTCACGTCGACCAGCCATGGCAATCGGGTGACTGGCAACGAAGTTGGTCGTTCCGGCAAGGTCACCGGTGATGAGCCTGGAACCTGCAAGACGGTGACTGGCACGGAATACATCTCTGCTGATCAGGCCGCGAACTACTGCGGAGGAGTCAATGTCTCTCCGCGCAAGGTTGGTCATAGCATCACCGAGCAGGGTCGTCCTGTCAGTGGCGTAATGGTCGGCCGCTCCGCCAGTGTCACTGGTGATGAGGCTGGTGCCCAGCGCAGTTTGACGGGTGATCAATATCTCGGTTCCGATCCTTTGCCCGAGGGGCGTCCTGCCGCCAAGGTGGGTTTATCTGCCACGCTTTCTGGATCAGGTGTGACCGGCACGATGGTCGGTCGCTCTTCCCAAGTCACCGGTGATGAATTTGGCTCCTGCCATCGAGTGACTGGGGATCAGTATGTGAGCGCTGAGCAGGTGAATGCATTTTGCGGAGGCAAGCCAGAGCCTGAAGCCGCCAAAGTTGGTTTTAGCGTCACCAATCGCAACCAGGTGGTGAGTGGTACGCGTACAGGGCGTTCCGAACGGGTCACCGGAGACGAGCCCGGTACCTGTAAGCCGGTCACCGGCACACCCTATGCAGGCCTTGAAGAAGCAGGTCAACACTGCGGCACGCCTGCGGTTCAAGCCATTCGCGAGCGCACTCCCGTTCGCCCCGGCACTCCAGCAGCTGCGATGACTGGTCTTCAGCCTGGGATCGGTGGGGTGATGACCGGTGCCGAACGCGGTGCTTGTGAAGCGGTCACAGGAACACCTTATGTGGGTGCAGACCAGTTGATGTCTGCCTGCGGTTCTGATGCCCCGGCTGGCACCGATGTGCATGGCCAATCACCGGAAGGTGCGGCTTGGACTCGTTTCAGCGTCATGTCGCCGGCTCGTGCAGCGCAAGCGCAGCGCGACGTCAAGTCCGGTGTGACAGGGACCGCCTACGAGCAGGGCAATCGCATCACGGGCCCTTTCGATATGGCCGGTGGCAAGGTCACTGGCACGGAACAGTTCCGTTTTGACAACCGCGACTTCCAGAACCGTCAACAACGTCAGTTTCAGCCCACAGCTCAACAGGGGGAAGCGACTATTTCTATGGATGAGGACCAGCAGTCAGCATCAAGGGTGACTGGAGAGGGATCTGCCACCAAGGTCACCGGCGATGACTGGGATCGAGGTGAGCATGTCACGGGCACAGAAGGTGCTTCGGCCCGTCGCCGCAACCCCAGCCGTCCTGGCCCGATGAGTGCGATGGCTCCCTTTGAGCGCAAGCGCAATGAGGAGATCGATTGGCCTGTGAGCCGGGTTACCGGGTCCAGTGGCAACACAGACAAAGGTTCACTGATCACCGTCTCCGGTGGTGCACGAGGTTGAGCTCTGATGGTTCGCGTTCGCTCCATCTCCTCCCGTGGCGGGCCTGCTCAGGCAGTCCTCCCCACGGCTCCAACACGCCGTCAGCTTCAGCAGCAGCGTGCTGATGTCTTGGTGAACCAAGCGGAATCCCAACCATCGTCCGCGTCCATCTCCAACGCACGTGAGGCAGCACTGGCGCGTCGTCGTGCCCTCACAACCTCAGGTAAGGCTGCTGTTCTGACATCAGGTTCCAAGACTGCTGGACGCGTTCGCACGCTGAAGGACAATCGTCGAGCCACTCCTCAGCAGCCGGGATGGGTGCGCAGGGAGAAGCCGACCGTTCATCCCATTCCGTTCAATCTCAGTCGGTCGTCGCTCCCACTGACGTTTCAGCAACACCCGCTGACGGATTCATCGGCAAACACCAGGCTTCGCACCTATGAGCAGGAGGTCAAAGGTCGTTTTGAGCGAATTGTTCCCCTTCTGCAAAAGGTTTCTGCACTTCAACACGAGCCTGATTTCATTCAACAGTCACAACGACTGACCCGTGAAGAACTTGGCTTTGATCTGCCAGAGCACATTCTTGAGCGAGCTTGGGTTCGACCGCTCGATATGCGCGCCCTCTTCGCATGGTGCGTGTTTGAGGCTCATCGATTGTTCAGTGATCGCTTTTTTCTGGATGATCCTTTGCAGAGCGCGGTAGGCAGTGAATCATCTCAGCAGTTTGAACAATTTCTGCTCGATTGTGGAATTCATCTGCTGGATTTAACCCCCTGCGCTGATGGTCGTCTGGCCCATACCGTCGCGTATTGCTTGCGTATTCCGTTCAGCGCCGTGCGGCGGCGATCGCACGCTGGGGCCATGTTCGATGTAGAGAACACGGTGAATCGTTGGATCAAAACTGAGCACCGTCGTTTCAGCGAAGCTATTCCGAATCCTGCAACTGACCCGACCAGATATTTAAAGGTAGTTACGTATCACTTTAGTTCGATTGATCCGGGCCATCAGGGTTGTGCTGCCCATGGCAGCAACGATGAGCTTGCTGCATCCGCTGGTCATCAGCGTTTATTGGATTTCCGCAAGGCAGTTGAAAACAGTTTCTGCTGTGGAGCCTCCGTTGATCTGTTGCTGATCGGTCTCGACACCGATACAGATGCCATTCGCGTTCATCCACCAGGTCGGAACAGCGATATGCGTTTGGATCAATGGGTCTGTGCGAGAGAACTACATGCTGCAACTGTCTCGATGTCAGCAGATCAGGCAATGGCCCAGATCGCTGAAGCGGTGGAAAGTGCGGCTCCAAGTCCGATGGATCCAGGCATGGTTCGTTTCGTTTCTCGTTTGCTGTCCAATAACTTTTCACAGATTGATTACGTGCAGGAAAGTCATAATGGCCCCTATCCTGATGCTGGCCACGCGGAGCGATTTATCGGGGTTGGCATCGGTTTTAAGGAGGTTCATTTACGCAACCTCACCTACTTCGCTCATCTCGACACGGTCGAAGAAGGGGCTCCCGATCTTGATGTTGGCGTCAAGATTTTCAAGGGTCTAAATGTTTCACGGGATCTTCCAATCCCTGTGGTCATTCGTTTTGATTATTCAGGTCGTGTTCCTGGCGCGAGAGAACGCGCGATCAAAGACTGTCATCGGGTCAATCAAGCGATTGCATTTCGTTATTCCGATCTGATCAAGGAGGGCTTGTTACATACTTGCTTAACCGTTCGAGACCGCAATAAGACCTCGTCTGCTGAAGTCGTCGGATCGACGCTTGATCCCCAGATTCAAGAGGCTCACTGATCATGCTCATCGTCAAGGTCATCAAGCCGCTCGTCTCCACCAACCGGATTCCCGATTTCGAGCACAAGCATTTACAGGTTGTTCAGGACGGCAGTGCCAAGAAGGTGGCTGTTGATGCTGTCGGCGCGAAACCAGGTGATTGGGTGATTTGTGTGAGTAGTTCTGCTGCGCGCGAAGCGGCTGGGAGTAAGTCCTACCCCAGCGATCTGACCATCGTTGGGATCATCGACCACTGGGAGCCAGACCCTCCCAAAACAGCTGCTCCGAGCCCAGCATCTCCCTCGACGAGTCCAACCTCCCCGACCAAGCCCCCAGCGGGTGGCGCCAGCTAATGGAGATCATGCAAGTGATGGGAACTTTGGTGTGCACCTACCGCGTTGCTGGGCTGGATCACATGCATTTGCGCATCCTGCGAAATGCCAAGGGCAAGCAAATGGTGGCGGTGGATCCCGTTGGAGCCAGAGCTGGTAATTGGGTGTTCACGGCCAGTGGGTCCGCCGCAAGGCATGCATGTCCTGACAACACCGTTCTCACCGATTTGACGATCGGCGGAATCATTGATTTTTGGACGCCGGACGGATAGGGATTACCCCGTTCCTCCGCTTCCGTTCTGCATCCACCGTTTTTTTAGTTATGGCCACCCCATCTCCAACGCCCCGTCGTCGTACAAGTCGTAGTTCGGCCGCAGCGAAAACCGTCGATGTGACAAGTACGTCTGCCGCGTCTGCTGCAAGGAGCCCTTCTGCCACTGGTTCGGCGTCCTCGGAGGCTCCCAAGGCTGCCGCTGTCGCCAAGACCACCAAGAGCCAACCCAGTAACTCAGGTTCTTCTGGGAGCAAGGCCGGAGTCCCAACCTCGCCTTCCAAGAGCGCATCCCCGGCACCCGTGCCGGGCATCGCACTGGGGATGATTGAAACGCGTGGAATGGTTCCAGCCATCGAGGCTGCCGATGCGATGACCAAAGCCGCTGAGGTGTCCCTGATCTGCCGTGAGTATGTCGGCGGTGGCTATGTCACAGTTCTCGTTCGTGGTGAGACCGGTGCTGTCAATGCATCCGTTCGGGCTGGGGCCGATGCCTGCGAACGCGTCGGAGATGGCCTTGTCGCGGCGCATATCATTGCGCGGCCTCATCAAGAGGTGGAGCCAGTTTTAACCAGCAGTGGCGCTTTGCGTCGCAGCTGAAGAATCCACCCCATCGTTTGGTTCAAAGGATGTCGTTCCAATACTTCCTTTTTGCCGCTGCCGCGACTAACATCGCCGGCCATCAACGACCAGCCCGATTCCGATCCCGCTCGCCGTTTTGACTCAGGAGTTGTCAGTTCCTCTCTCCACAGCCTGGCTGATCCCCCTGTATGGATTTGCCGGAATGGTTGTGTCGCTTCCCTGGGCATCAGGGTGGTTTCGACGTGAAGCCCATCGTCCTGCTGCCTACCTGAATATCCTGCTGACCCTGCTTGCCTTCATTCACGGCAGCTTGATTCTTCAGGAGGTGTTTCAATCTGGACCCGTCACCCTTGCCTACCCATGGCTAACGGTTGCCGATTTAGAGCTTGATATCAGTTTCAGTTTGTCCCTCACCAATTTGGTGGCTCTGGAATTGATCACAGGCCTCAGTCTTTTTTCTCAAGTTTATTCCTTGGGATATCTCGATAAGGAATGGGCCCTAGCGCGATTTTTTGCACTACTGGGCTTTTTTGAGGGGGCCATGGCGGGAGTTGTCCTCAGTGATTCACTCTTTCAGAGCTATTTCTTATTGGAGATGCTCACCCTCTCAACGTATTTGTTAGTTGGTTTTTGGTATGCGCAACCTTTAGTTGTGACGGCTGCCAGGGATGCTTTTTTGACCAAACGAGTCGGAGATGTGTTGTTGCTGATGGGTGTGGTCTCCCTCTGCAGTTTCTCAGGGGTGATGGGTTTTGATGACCTTTATATCTGGGCTTCTCGAGACACACTGTCTCCTCTGGCTGCAACCTTGCTGGGATTAGGGCTGATCGCTGGACCGACAGGAAAATGTGCCCAGTTCCCAATGCATCTTTGGCTGGATGAAGCGATGGAGGGCCCAAACCCTGCTTCGATCCTTCGTAATTCTGTGGTGGTCACATGTGGTGCGATTGTCCTGCTGAAGGTGATGCCGATTCTTCAGCACTCTCCAGTCAGTCTTGTGGTGTTGCTGGTCATCGGCAGCATTAGTGCCATAGGAGGTTCGCTCGTATCCATTGCTCAAGTGGATATCAAACGGACCCTCTCTTATTCGACAACGGCTCATCTTGGACTGGTGTTTATTGCGATTGCTCTTCAAATACCAGTCCTCGCTCTTTTGCTGCTCTTCTCACATGCCGTTTCGAAGGCATTGCTGTCGATGAGTGTTGGTGGCGTGATCGCAGCAACAAATTGTCAGGACATCACTGAGTTGGGTGGACTTGGCAGTCGCATGCCAGCGACGACGACCTCTTTTTTGGTGGGCGCAGCAGGCCTGGTTGGGTTCCTTCCTCTCGGTGGTTTTTTGGCGATGGCTCAGGCCATCGAGTTGCTCAGTGTTCGCTCGATTCCATTTATGGCGGTGTTTCTGATCACGAATGCATTAACCGCTTTGAGTTTGGCGCGGGTCTTCCGTCACGTGTTCCTCGGTGAGTCGATGATCAAGTCCCGCCGTTCAGCTGAGGTCAATTGGCAGATGGCTCTGCCGATGGTGGCTCTCACCGTTGTGGTGTTGCTAACTCCCATCCTTTTGGTGCGTCTGGAGTCCCTCGATGGTTTGCTGGCGTTCCCCCTCTGGGCAGCAGCCCTTGTGGTGGGAAGTGGTTTGGCTGGTTTGATGGCTGGGGTGCTGGTTCCTCTCAGCAAAGCTTGGTCGCGATCTTTGAACCCATGGTTACGTGGGATGCAGGATCTTTTGGCTTACGACTTTTATACCGAACGTTTTTATCGAATCACCATTGTGAATGTGGTAGCTGGTTTCTCGGAACTAGCTGCTTGGTTTGATCGCAATGTGGTGGATGGCGTGTTGCATGGAGTGGCTCGTTTGTCTTTGCGCAGTGCCGAGAGTCTCAAGTTAAGCGTCAGCGGTCAGAGCCAGTCTTATGTGCTCACAGTGTTGGTGGCCATTGTTTTGTTCCTCACGTCCGTTAGTTGGTTGCTGACTTAACACCACAACCCCTCTCAGCACAACTGCATCCCACACCAAAGCACTCAACACCAGCGCCATGTTCCTTTCATTACTTCTCTTGATCCCTTTCGCTGGAGCGCTGGGTTTAACTCTATGGCCGGGTGATCCCCCCAGTAATCGATTGCGTAGCGCCACAATTGCGCTGCTGGCGCTTCAGTGTTTGGCAAGCTTTTTGCTTCTTCTGCCATTTAACCCAGCCGATGCTGGCTTGCAGTTGATTGAGCAGGCTCGATGGGTGCATTCAATTGGTCTCGATTATGCCTTGGCAGTTGATGGGTTGTCTCTGCCGCTGGTGTTGATGAATGGTGTGCTTTGTCTCGTGGCAGCTTTTGCTTCACGCTCGATTGAGAATCGCCCTCGCGTGTATTTTGCGCTGCTTTTGATCATCAGTGGTGCGGTAAATGGTGCGTTTTTAGCGCAAAATCTTTTGCTCTTTTTTCTCTTCTATGAATTGGAGCTGATTCCACTCTGGTTATTAATTGCCGTTTGGGGTGGTGCTAATCGCTCCTATGCCGCTACGAAGTTTTTAATCGTCACAGCGGTTTCAGGCGTTCTAATTCTTGCCGCTTTTCTTGGTTTAGCTCTGGTTACTGGCAGTGTCGATTTCAGTTTGCGTCCGATTGTGAGCGGTGAGTTAGGAATGGCCACTCAGCTTGTGTTGATGGGGGCCCTTCTCATCGGATTTGGCATCAAAATTCCTCTATTTCCTTTTCACACCTGGCTGCCTGATGCGCACACCGAGGCATCAACTCCCGTGTCAGTTTTGCTGGCGGGAGTTCTATTGAAGCTCGGAACCTATGGATTGCTGCGCTTTTGTCTAGGCCTGTTCCCGGAGGCATGGCATCTTGCCTCCCCTTGGTTAGCTGGTTGGGCAGCAATTTCTGTTTTATATGGATCTCTTGCTGCGATTGCTCAGACCGATATGAAGCGGATGGTGGCTTACAGCTCTGTAGGCCACATGGGCTATGTGCTGTTGGCCGCGGCTGCGGCCACCCCTCTAGGGCTGATGGGTGCTTTGTTCCAGATGGTGAGTCATGGTTTGATCTCAGGCGTGCTGTTTTTGCTGGTTGGTGTGGTCTATGCCTGCACTGGAACACGTGATCTCAACGTCTTGCGCGGTTTGCTCAATCCAGAACGGGGCTTACCTCTGACCGGTTCACTGATGATCATTGGGGTGATGGCCAGTGCGGGCATTCCTGGCATGGCAGGTTTTATTTCTGAATTTTTGATTTTCCGTGGCAGTTTGCAGCCGTTTCCCTTAGCCACACTTTTGTCGATGGTCGGTTCCGGATTGACAGCGGTCTATTTCTTGTTGCTGGTCAATCGAGCCTTTTTTGGACGGCTTGCCATCGCTGCCGGTGAGGTGGTGAATCCCCGTATTCTTCAAAGCGTCCCTTTGAGACAACAGCTTCCTGCAATCGCGCTCACGCTTTGCGTGCTGGTGCTTGGCTTGGCTCCACAATTGCTTTCAGGAGTCAGTGAAGCTGCCACCACAAACCTGAGTCAGTTCAGCCTGCTTGAGGGAATCGCATGACCAGCACGAGCATCCGAGCGACTGTGGCACCAACGCTTCCTGATCAAGAGGAGATGATTCGGCGTCTTCTGAGTGATACCCCGCTCTTAGCAGATACCCCTGACCATCTTCTGCAGGTGGTCAATGTGTTGGAAAGTTATGGCCTCGTTCTAGATGCCTACAGCAAAAACCTTGTCGATCAAGGCGAGAAGCAATTGCTGAACCCTTTCCCGGTGATGAGGTTCTTTCATGAAGGCATTAGCCCCAAGCGTATTTGGGATCACTTACTGGGAGATCGCATTAACTTCGAATATGCCGAATATTGCCAGAAAGCAATGTTTTGGCATGGAACTGGTGGATTAGATGCTTATTTAGATAGCGAACCTTTTCAGCAGGCTTGTCAAACGATTATTGATCGAAAAAGTCGACGCGATCCTCTTCTGGCGTTGACCAATCGTCTTTATTCAGGTTTCGCTCCAGAGTCGATCCGCTCTCTTACCACGATTTATTGCCTCGGTTTGTTCTGGAGGGTGATGAGTGATCTGTTTGTTGATTTAGCTCGTCGCTACAGAATCAAGGAAGTGGCTTGCGTCAATGACGTGGTTCATCACATTCGTGATGGTTTGGTCGCTGCTGCCGCTAACCCGATCACGTACAAAGTGACCGTGTTGGGTGAAGAGATCTGGGTGTTACCACCGGAAGCGGGGCTGACCTTTTTGGTGGATGTTGCCGTGCCTTATGTGGAGGCAGTGTTTTTTCGAGGAATGCCCTTTCTTGGCACGGTGTCTTATAACGCTCAGGCCCGTCAGATTTCACCGGATATCAGTGATTTCAAGTATGGCGCCCTCTATGCCGATCCGATTCCAAGCATGGGTGCTGGCATTCCCCCGAGCTTGTGCATGAAAGATATGTTCAGAAATCTGCCAGAGGAGTTGAGTAATTGGTATGACGATCATGCGCGTGGTCAAGTGGATGTGCATGTGCAAATCTGCGTGAGTTTTCAGAAATCGATGTTCTGTGTGACCAATGGCGCGATTGCTGGCACCATGCCTCATGCTCTTGATACGACCAACCCTGAAGAGCAACAGGCCATTCGTGCCTACGCTGAGCATTGGACCAGTCGTTTGATGGGATGCAGGCGGGAAGCGTTGCTTTGAACGCATGTTGTTTTGTCGAATGCGGCCATCGGGCCGGGTTAGGTCTAAGGATTGATGCGCAATAAAAAGCCTGCCCATCGGCAGGCTTGTTTAATCAGATTTCAAAAAAGCCTATGCATCAATCACTTTGATTTGATCAGGTGCTGAGAATATATTGCTGTCTAGCAGCAGTAACTCTTGTGTATTCGCCGTGAAATTACCGGCTGGTGCAAACAGCAATAAGTTAGTGTCTTGTGCAAAGGCCAACAAACCTTGGTTGCCTGTTGGGAAGACTTGTCTCTTGATATCGGCTTCATTGCCGATGATCAATGTGTTCTGTAGTGAGGGTGAAGCGCCAGCTTCAGCGATGGTTTTTTGTAGAACCGTTGCACCTGGGGTGTAGTTCGGGAAACTTCCATCGTTGATTTGGATCAGGTCAAACGAACCAGCAAGTTTTGTGGCTGCATTCGCTCCCACATAGCCAGTGA
>MDSW01175675.1_pt1 | contig 10904 bp, 7 predicted proteins | sample 811171 | NCBI WGS metagenome assembly MDSW01 (sample SAMN05326641, study PRJNA326480) | marine metagenome | isolation source: seawater | place: Atlantic Ocean: North West | collected 2012 | reverse complement strand
CCCGTCGTTTTACTACGTACGTGCCGAGAAAGAGACGCGTCGTCTCGCTCAGAGACGCGTCGTCTCGCTCAGAGACGCGTCCTCACTCGGCGTCACCGCTCGAGAGACGACGCGTCACCCGGCCCTCAGTCTCACTGCTCCTCCTCTTGCTTTCTGAGCTCTTGGCTCAGTTCGACCCACTTCTTGAGGGTGTCTCCCCCCTTCCCGCTCGCGTGCGCCTCCTTGCACATGGCGACGCCCTCCTCGACGCTCTCCGCCTGCGCGGCTGCGGCCATTGCGACGCCTGCGTTGAGCATGAGGCAGTCCGCGACGGGTCCCTTCTCGCCCCCCAGCGCGTCTCGGAGCATCGTCGCGTTCAGCGCCGCGTCCCCGCCGGCGAGGTCGCTCAGGTCGCACTCGGGGATGCCGACGTCCCTCGGGTTGAAGGAGTAATGCTTCACCCCCGCCGGGGTCACCTCCGCGACGTTCGTGGGCCCGCACGGGGTCATCTCGTCCAGGCTCAGGTCGCCCACGGTGCTGCACACGACCAGGGCCTTCTTCATCCCGAGCTTCATCAGCGCGTCCGCCATCAGGGGTTGGAGCTCGGGGGTGTACACGCCGACGAGCGCGTACTTGGAGGAGGCGGGGTTGAGCATGGGGCCGAGGAGGTTAAACGCGGTGCGCACCTTCAGGGCTTTCCTCACCGGCGCCACCGCCTTCATGCTCGGGTGGTACCTCGGCGCGAACATGAAGCCCATGCCGCACTCCTCCACGCACCGCGCGACGCCCTCGGGGCCGAGGTCCACCGCCACGCCGAGGGCCTCCAGGACGTCGGCGGAGCCGCAGAGCGAGGAGACGGATCGGTTCCCGTGCTTGGCCACCTTGGCGCCCGCGCTCGCCGCGAGGATGCACGAGCCCGTGGAGATGTTCACCGTGCCCGCGTCGTCGCCGCCGGTGCCGACGATGTCGAGGACGTCGTCGCCGGCGTGGACGGGGACGCCGCGGGCCTTCATCGCGCGCGCCAGGCCCGCCATCTCCTCGCCCGTCTCGCCCTTGGCGCGGAGAAGGACGAGGAACGCCGCGATCTGGGCGGGGTCCGCGTCCAACAGCGCATCCATCGACGCCTCCGCCTCCGACGCGCTCAGGTTCTCGCCGTCGCACAGGCGCTCGATCACGACGCGAAGGTCCACCGCCGCGGAGGCGGAGGCGGCGGCGGCGCGGGGGAGGTGGCGGGGGGGGGGGGGGGGGGGGGGGCGGGGGAGGGGGAGGGGGCGCGGCGCGAGCCCGCGGGGGCGACGAGAGCGCGCGACGATCCGACGCGGCGGAATCGGCGTCCGATCCCGAGGGGGGGGGAAGCGCCGGACGCGCGCGCGGACGACGCGCGAACGCGCGCGGGAGGGGCGCGGCGGAGCGGCGCGCGCGGCGACGCCGCGAGAGAGGCGAGGGCACCGGCCATCGGGATCGAGGGGGGAGGCGAACCGGGATCGCGCGGCGCGCGAGCGGGAGTGAAGGGTGTCGGAGGCGACGGCGATGTTATGTTATCCCCCATCACCCGGCGCGACGAGGAGATCAAGTCTTCCGGGTGGCGCTGATGATGCTCGACTGGGATGTAGGTCAGTGGGGAAATTCGCCGGTTCGTGACTCGTCGCCGCGTCTGAGAGACTCGAAACCCGGCGCGGCGCGGGGTGCAGGCTTTTTCGTCTCGCGCGCCCGCGACGCGCGCGTGATTAAACTTGAGACGCGCGTCAAAACCGAGTCGGTCCCGCGCCCCTCGCCTCCCCGCCGGCGCACTCGCGCGCCGCGCCTCGACCGCCCCACGCGTCGGCTCGCGGTCGCGCACGTCTCGGCGGCTCGGTCGATCGGTCTCGCGTCGTCCGGTCTCGTCCGGTCGCGATGTCGTTCGGCATGGGCGGCGGCGCCGGGGGCGTTCCTAACCCCAACAACGATTTCCAGGTGGCGAATCCCCCCGGCGACGGCGTCTCCTCGCTGTCGTGGTCCCCGACCGCGAACTTCCTCGTCGCCACGTCGTGGGCGTGCGACGCGGACAACGTGCTGTGCTACGAGGTGCAGGCGAACGGCCAGGCGGTGCCCAAGGCGGCGATCAAGCACGACGCGAGCGTCCTGTGCAGCGCCTGGAACGGCGACGGATCCGCGGTGTTCAGCGCCGGATGCGACAACCTCGCGAAGAAGTGGGACCTCGCGACGAACCAGCCGACGCAGGTGGCGCAGCACGACGCCCCGATCAGGCACTGCGCGTGGATTCAGGAGGTGAACCTCCTCGTCACCGGGTCGTGGGACAAGACCCTGAAGTACTGGGACACGCGCCAGCCGCAGCCCGCGCTTCAGGTGCAACTCCCCGAGCGGTGCTACGCGCTGAGCGTCGCGCATCCTCTGCTCGTCGTCGGCACGGCGGAGCGGCACATCCAGGTGTACAACCTGAGCAACCCGCAGGTGCCGTACAAGCAGCTCATGAGCCCGCTGAAGTATCAGACGCGGTGCGTCGCGGCGTTCCCGAACAAGCAGGGGTACCTGGTCGGGAGCATCGAGGGAAGGGTGGCGGTGAATCACGTCGAGGAGAGCCTCAAGGCGAAGGACTTCACGTTCAAGTGCCACCGCGAGCAGACGGACATCTACGCCGTGAACGACATCAAGTTCCACCCGCAGCACGGCACGTTCGTGACCTGCGGCGCGGACGGGGTGTTCAACTTCTGGGACAAGGACAGCAAGCAGCGGCTGAAGCAGATGAGCAAGTGCAACGCGCCCATCCCGTGCGGAGGATTCAACCGCGACGGGAGCATCTTCGCGTACGCCGTGAGCTACGACTGGAGCAAGGGCGGGTCAGACCCGATGGCCGCCACGGGGCAGAACAACATATTCCTCCACGCCGTCTCGGACACGGAGGTCAAGCCCAGGCCCAGTCAGAGCAGAGGCAGGAGGTGAGGAGGGGACGAGCGAGACGAGTCGAATGTTCACGAGTCGGCTCGTTTAAAAAACTTGTAAAACGTCCACCTACGTAGAAAAAAAAACCACACAAAAATCCTCTCCGCCCGCTTCGAAGCGCCTATATATGTACCCCAAACCATGCTCCGTTCACCACTTTCGTCCTCGCTAAAAATGTTACGCTCCCGCGGTCGACTCTCTTTTCGTCACGAGATCGAACCTCTCGGCGAGTTTCTCCGCGGCGTAGAGCCCCGCGCCGAACGCCGCCGCCTCGACGACGAGGTAGCGCCACCCGTCGGCGGGCATGCGCGCCGTCGCCACGTGCCCCGCCTCCGCCGCGCGCCGCACAGCCTCCGCGCGCTGCTGGCGACTCGCGCCCGCCCCCGCGGCGCCGCCGGCCTCGAGCGCCGCCTCCACGTCCGCGCCGAGCGCGGGAGACGACTCGGCGTTCCCGCGGCCGAACAACGCGTCGACGTGCGCGCGAAGCGCCGCCGCAGTCTCCGCGCCCGAGACGCGCGCCAACGCCGCGCGCCGACGAGGGGGCATACGCTCGACGAACGCGGAGAGGTCCGCGGCGTCGTCCCGCGGAGGAGCCGAAGGAGGAGAAGGTTGTTCGGGGTGATGAGAAGGGTGTTCGGGGTGAGAAGGGTGTTCGGGGTGAGAACCCACCGGGTGAGGATCGGCGGCGGCGCTCCTCGCGGCGGCGGCGGCGCTCGCGGCGGCGGCGGCGGCGGCGCGCGTCAGCCGCGCGCGGCGCGCCGTCGCGTCGGGGTCCTCGACCCAGTCGCCGACGCTGGCGGGAAACGGCGGGAGCGCGCCGGTCGAAGTCTTCGGGAAACTTCGGGTGACTTCGGTCGCGCGCGAGCGCGTCTGTGTCGCGCGCGCCGCCGCCGCCTCCATCGCCGCCTTCGTGGACATCTCCGACCCGCCGCCGAACGCGCGGAGCGTCATCGCGTTGAGCGCGGCGCCCGACGCCGACGCGTTCTTCGGCGCGTTGGCTGGGGAGGGGCGTTGTCCCAGGGGAATCCCGAGAGCCCCGGAGGAAAACGACGACGCCCCGGTCGCGATCCCGGCGAGTGTCTCCTCCGCGGGGCTCGGGCTCGGGCGCGACGAGCCCTCCTCGGGGCTCTCGGGCCTCCTCTCTTCGACGCGCTTCTCGTCGACGCGCTTCTCGTCGACGCGCTTCTCACCGCTTCGCACGGCGCTGGGTCCTCCGTAGGTCCGTTCCAGGTCGAGGCCTCGCTTGGCGGCGCGGAGAAAGTACCCGAACCTCGCCGACGCGTGGTACACCGCCGCGAGCGTCGCCACCGGGACGTCGTCGCCGGGAAGCCTCGCCGAAACCGACGCGTCCTCGACGTTCGCGAGGACGCCGTCGAGGTGTTTCCGAAGGAGCCCGTCCGCGCCCGAGGGCAGAAGCGCCGCGACGTCGGAAAACAGAGACGCCGACGACGACGGAGACACCCAATAAGCGGCGGCGTCGGAGGAGGCGTCGGCGGCGTCGCGCGCCGCGCTTCCCCCCCCGCCGCCGTCCTCCTCGTCCTCCTCGTCCTCCGACCAGTTTCGCTCCGGGTACGTACTGATAGTACGCTCCGGCGGGGGGGTGAGGAGCCTCCTCGCCTTGACGACGTTTCGCCCCGGGCGGAGCGGCGAGCCGCGGCGTCGGTTGAGCTCGACGCCCATCGCGAGCGCGCCCTTGGCTTCGGCGCGGTCGCCGCCGTGGTAATGCGACGGGCGGAGCGCCAGCGGGACGCCCCGCGCGTCGAACGCGTGCGCCACCGCGAGGTACATCGCGTCGCGAACCTCGCGGGACTTCGCCGCCCTCGCCGCCTCGGCGACGGCAAGGCGGAGCGACGAGGCGAGCGCCTCGTCCGTGGGAAGCGCGGCGGCGTCCGAGTCTAACCCTGGGGAGGCGGCCGAGGGGGTCGACGAGGGGACGTCTCTCGAGCCGCCGGAGGCGCCGTCGGAGGGAGGATCGGTCTCGACGCGATCACCCTCGACCGTTCCCTCGCGCGCGGTCGTGAACCCCTCCGCCTCGAGGTACGCCGCGTCCGAGTGCGGCGCGGCGAAGGGCGGGCGCTCGAGGCCGGCGACGTGGCGGAAATCGAAATCGAGACGATCGGGATCGTCGCGGCGCGATCGGGAGGAGGAGGAGGCGGCGCGGAGGGAACCGCTGCGGCCGCCGGGGAAGGAGGCGTGGACGACCTCGGACGCGAGGTGGCGGAGCTGTTCGGGGGAGGGGGGGGGTTCATCAGCGAGGGCGCGGGGGCGGGAGAGGCGACGTCGGAGGAGGAGCGAGGAACGCCTCGAGAGTCCCGAATAAAATAACGGGCGCCGGGGCGTTCCCCCCGATGCGGGTCTCGTCGCGCCCGAGAGCCGGTCGGTCGGGATGGGGGGGAGGGGGCGTTTCGTGGAGGGGGGGCGGGGTCGCGGCGCACCTGGTCCGTGAGCGCGCGCTCGAACGACGCGGGGTCCACCTTCATGACGAGCTCGAGCTCGGCGCCGACCATGGTGGTGACGTCGAGGGGCGCGAGCTTGGCGGCGGCGGCGGCGGCGTCGCGCCCGTCGTCCGCCTCGTTCGTCGCTCGCGGCGGGACTCCGGCGTCGCGACCCCGCGGCGGTCCGACGCGCCGGGGCGCGGGGTGCGCGCGAGCGAGCGACCGCGCGCGTCCGCGCGCGAGGTCACGCGCGGCGCGCGAGGGCGCGCCCGCGCGCGGTCCCGCCCCGAGCGACCGCGCCGCGCGCGAGGCGTCGCAGCACGACGCCGGCGTCATCGCGGCGGGGGGGCGCTACGAAAAAAAGATGCGTCGCGGGCGTCGTCGGAAAAAGCCGAACGAAACCTCGCGCCTCGCGGCGCGCTTCCCGCGCGCGGCGACGACCCCGCGAACGCGCGCGGCGCGGCGCGAGGCGCGCGGACCGGGCGGGGGGAACTCGCGGCGCGCTCGACCCGAGCGAGACGCGCGTTCCGGGACGAGGTCGCGGCGTGCGGGACGCGCGACGGACAAGGGCGCGCGCGTCACATGCGCGGCCCGCCTCGTTCGTTCCGTGAAAACGCCGACCCTTTTTGGAGGAGCGGATAACAACGCCGGTCCACCTCGGGGACGATCAGACGGTCGATTCTTGAGTTAAAAAAGCGCCGCCCCCCTCGGCGTTCGCCAACCGAAACGTTCGCGCGTCCAGCTGATGGCCGCTCGATCCGCCTCGCTCGATTTCGTTCGCCGCTCGAGCGCGCCGATACGCGTCCTCTCGACGTCGACGCGCGCGATTCCCCGCGCGCACACCCCCATGGCGCCCTCGACGTCCCTCGCCTCGCTCGCCTCGCGGCCCGCGCTCGCGCGCGCGCGCCGCGCGGGGCCCGCCCGCGCGTCGGCCGCGCGCGCGTCCGCCGAGGCGGCGCCCTCCCCCTCCCCCCCCTCCTCCTCCTCCTCCTCCTCCTCCTCCTCCGCCGCGCTTCCCGTCTCGCGTCGCGCCGGCCTCGCGTCGCTCGCGCTGGCGCCCGCGCTGGTCGCCGCCGGGCGCGCGTCGGCGTACGCGCCGAGCGCCGCGCCCGGCGTCGTCGAGCTCACCCCCGAGAACTTCGCCGCGGAGGTGGAGTCCCCCGGCTCGGGCGCGGTGTTCGTGGAGTTCTACGCCCCCTGGTGCCCCTTCTGCCAGAAGCTCGAGCCCATCTGGAACGACCTCCCCGCGCGACTCGCGGACGAGAACGTCCCCACCAAGATCGCGCGCATGAACGTGGACACGTACGTCGAGTACGGCGCGGCGTACGGCGTCACGGGATTCCCCACCCTGATGCTGTTCAAGGACGGCGCGCCGGTCGGGCAGAAGACGGGACTCGTCACCGCCGAGCAGGCGATCAAGTACGCCCGCCTGAGCGACGGCGGCGATCCGAGATCCGTCGCCGCCATGGGACCCAAGCCCGCCTTAAACCTGGTGCTCACGGGAGCGCAGGTCGACGACGCGCTCGCGGAACTCGAGGCGATCGAGAGGGACCTGGACGTGGGGGGGCTGGCGGGCGCGGAGCGCGAGGACGCGGAGCGGAGGGTGAAGGCGCTGCGGGCCATCTTCGCCAAGCGATCGCTCTAGAGCTATGGGATAGACGTCGACGAGACGATGACGGTCTTCTGGCTGTTCAGCTCTATTGATGAGTGGTCCTATTTAAGATTGAACGTCGCTCGCGAACTCGATCGACGGTATCTGTCCGCCGCCATCTGTCCGCCGCCGCGCCTCTCTACCCTCGCCTCGCGTTCGCCTCGCCGCGCCGCCTCCCCCTCCCCCCCTCGCCCCCCTCGCCTCGCCTCGTCTTCCTCACGTGTCGCATGAGCGCGACGAGCGCGGCGGGCGTGACGCCCTGGATCCGCCCCGCCGCGGCCAACGACGCCGGCTTGGTCGCGAGTAACTTCTCGCGGTCCTCCGTCGCCAAACCCTCGAGCGTCGCGTAATCCACGCCCTCGGGAATCGCCATCGCCTCCTCCGCCTCGAGGTCCGCGACCTCGCGCCGCTGGCGCTCGAGGTGCGGCGCGTACAGACACTCCGTCGCCGCCGTCCGCAGAGCGGTGGCGTCCGTCGCCGATACCCGATCCAAAATCGCCGCGCGACGAGCAAACGCCGCCGCCGCCGACGAAGAACCGCCCTCCCCCTCCCCCCCTCCCCCCTCCTCCTCCTCATCCTCCTCCTCCTCGCGCATCCTCTCGTTCGCGATCCATCGGACCGCGCGGACGACGTCCATGGGGTCCACGCCCGCGACCCGTAACGCGTCCGCGGCGGTGAACGCCCGCCCGTGCCTCGGAGGCGCGACGAGGCGAAGCGTGTCGGTTTCGCCGCCGCCTCGCGCCGCCGCGTCTCTCCACTCTCGCGCGGTCGGCGCGACGGCTCGGAGGGCGTCGAGCGCCTCGCGGACGAACGCGGCGCGCGTCGCGGCGGCGTCGCGGCGCGCCGCGCGCACGACGCCCGCGCGGACGCCGCGCGCCGTCAGGCGCAGGTCGGCGTTGTCCGGGCGCAGGCTCAGCCGGAACTCGACCCGCGACGAGAACATGCGGTACGGTTCGCTCGCGCCGCGCCGCGTCAGGTCGTCCACGAGCACGCCGACGTAGCTCGACCCGCGCGAGAGAACCCCCGAGGCGACCAGAGAAGAAGAAGAAGACGAGCGGTCGTTTACGCTCGCGTCGGCGCCGTCACGAGTAGTATCTCCCCCCTCGTCGGCGGCGCGCTCGGCGGCGCCGGCGCCCGCGACGAGTCCCTGCGCGGCGGCTTCCTCGTACCCCGTCGTGCCGTTGATTTGGCCCGCGAGGAAGAGCCCCGCGACGGCGCGCGTCTCGAGCCTCGGCGTGAGTTCGCGCGGGTCGACGTAGTCGTACTCCACGCCGTACCCCGGCCGGAGCATCTTCGCGCGCTCTAAGCCTGGGATGGTGGCGAGCATGCGGGCCTGCGCGTCGGGCTCGAGCGAGACGGAGATGCCGTTCGGGTACACGATCTCGGAGTCGAGGCCCTCGGGCTCGAGCCACACCAGGTGCGTGCGGTTCGGGAACCGCTCGTACTTGGACTCGAGCGAGGGACAGTACCGAGGCGAAGGAGGGACGAACCGGCGCGAGGAGGAGGAGAAGGAGGAGGAGGAGGAGGAATCGGCGTCGATCGGAGGAGACTCCGACGCCGACTCCCCCACGCCGGTTCCCGCGCGCTCGTACGCGGACTTGGGCTGCGCCCTCACGAACGCCTCCGTCTCCTCCGTGGTTCTCGTGGACGCGCACGCGATTTGTCTCGCCGCGGGCTCCCACCGTCGGTTCCCCCTCGCCGCCGCGTGGGAAGCGGCGGCGAACTCGAAGGGCGTCGGATCGGCGTCCCCGGGCTGCCGCTCGAGCCGGTCCCACGCGATCGTGCGCGCGTCGAGCCTCGGCGGCGTTCCGGTCTTCATGCGCCCTATCCGGAAGCCGAGGCGGTACAGCGTCGCCGCGAGGCGGTTCGCGCCGGCGGAGGCGACCCGGTCGGGGCCGGAGGCGGAGGCGGAGGCGGACGCGGACGCGGAGGCGGAGGCGTCCGAGGGGAGGCGGCCGGCGGGAAACGACCGCGAGCCGACGTGGACGACGCCGTTGAGGAACGTGCCGGTGGTGATGACCACCGCGGGCGCGCGCAGGACGACGCCCGAGCGGAGCGTCGCGCCGCGGACGACGCCTCTCCGATGTGTTCTCGGCGCGGGAGCCTCCGAGGCGTCGGCGCGTTTCGACGCGGGGCGGACGGAGACGGGTTCGACGTCGAGGTCGACGATCGCGTCGTCGATCAGCTCCACGCCGGGTTGGCTCGCGACGAGGCCGCGGATGGCGGATTTGTACAGCGCGCGGTCCATCTGCGCGCGCGGGCCGCGGACCGCGGGGCCCTTGGAGGCGTTGAGGACGCGGAACTGGATGCCCGCGGCGTCGGCGGCGACGCCCATGAGGCCGTCGAGGGCGTCGATCTCGCGGACGAGCGTGCCCTTGCCCAGGCCGCCGATCGAGGGGTTGCACGAGAGCTCCCCGAGCGACGCGTCCGGGCTCGGCGTCACGAGCGCGACGCGCGCGCCCCGCCGCGCCGCCGCGCACGCCGCCTCCGTGCCCGCGTGGCCCCCGCCGACGACCACCACGTCGAACGCGCGGGACGCGGGGGGCGGGGGGGGGGCGCGCGACGACGAGGACGACGCGAGAAAGCGCGTCGCCGCGGAGACGAGGAGCGACGACGAGCGGGGGCCGGGGAACCCGGCGAGCGGTCCGGCGACGAGCGCGCCGCGACGACGCGCGTCGAGGCGACGCGCGCACGCCGAGAGCATCGCGCCGGGCGAAGGGGGGGGGGCGAGCCACCCGAGCCCCCGCGCACCCGCCGCGCCGCGACGACTGATGATGAAGGAGAGACGGATGATGACAAGGGAGCCCGGCGAGAAAAATCTGTACTGATGATCAGCACTCGGGTAAACAGAAAACTGTTCGTCGCCGCGAGTGAATAAGAACTGTTTGTCTCTGTGTTTCAACCCGCGTCTCTCGCTCGAGAGGCGGACCCTATCATATCGTCGCGCCGGTATTACTCGGTTCCTCTGGCTCGTCCGATCACTTGGGCGCCTTGGAGGCCTTGATGCCCGCGATGGCGGCGGCGTAGTCGTCGCTGTTGAACACCGCGCTCCCCGCGACGAGGGCGTTGGCGCCGGCGTCGATCACCTTGTATGCGTTGGCGGGGGAGACGCCGCCGTCCACCTCGATCCAGGGGTTCACGCCCTTGGCGTCGCACATGGCCTTGATCTTCTGGATCTTCTCCACCTGGTTCTCGATGAAGGACTGGCCGCCGAACCCGGGGTTGACGCTCATGACGAGGATCAGGTCGACGCAGTCGAGGACGTACTCGAGCACCTCGGGGGGGGTGCCCGGGTTGAGCACGACGCCCGCCTTGCACCCGAGATCCTTGATCTGGTTCACCGTGCGGTGAAGGTGGATCGTGCTCGCGCCCTCGGCGTGCACGGAGATGATGTCCGCGCCCGCCTTGGCGAAGTCCGCGACGCGGAGCTCGGGCTCGACGATCATCAGGTGGCAGTCGAGGACCTTGTCCGTCACGGGGCGGAGCGCATCGACGACCAGGGGGCCGATCGTGATGTTGGGCACGAAGCGGCCGTCCATGACGTCGATGTGAATCCACTCCGCGCCCGCCTCGTCCACCGCCTTGACCTGTTGGTTAGGCGAGAGAGCGAGAGAGGGAGGCGTGAGCGCGAAGGAGAAGAGAGTGCGAGAGAGCGGGAAAGCGGGGACGCGTCGGAGGACGGTTCGGAGGCGCGCGGGGGGACGCCCGCGCCGCGCGAAGAAACAACGCACGGCGCCTCGGGCGAACAGAACCCGCCGCGAAAAGCTCGCCGGCCATTCTATCCGATCGGGGGGGCGGATCGCGGCGCGGCGCTCTCGAGGGGCGGTCGCGGGCGGATCGCGGACCGCGTCGCGAGGCTCGACGGGGCGCGCGCGCCGAGGCGGACGCGATCGGGCGGG
>MDSW01018243.1_pt1 | contig 10904 bp, 9 predicted proteins | sample 811171 | NCBI WGS metagenome assembly MDSW01 (sample SAMN05326641, study PRJNA326480) | marine metagenome | isolation source: seawater | place: Atlantic Ocean: North West | collected 2012 | reverse complement strand
TCCATTAATAGAAAGTTTTATAACAATATCTAATATAAATAAATTTATAAAAAACTATTTATTTAATCCTTAATTATTACTAAGAAGTTCTTGATAAATATCAAGATGATTTTGAACGATTTTTTCAATTGGAAATTCTTTTTCAGCAAATTTTCTTCCTGCTTTGCCCATAGAAATCCGTTCTTGAGGGTTCTCAATTAACCACTGCAAAGCATCAACTAATTTTAATGGATCTTTAGGTGGAACAAGAATACCTGTTACATTTGGAATGATAGCATCTCGACAGCCCGGAACATCAGTTGTAACAATCGCTCTACCAGCTGCTGCTGCTTCAATTAAAGATTTTGGTAAACCTTCGCGATATGATGGAAGACAAACAATATGTGATTTCTGATATAAAGTTGAGATATCTTTTTGATAACCTAGAAACTCAACGTATTCTTCTTTATTTATTCTATTTAAATCATCAACACTAAATCCTGATGGATTATTTATATCTAGATCTCCAGCTAAAAAAAATCGTGCTTTAAAACCACGCTCCTTAAGAATTCTTGCTGCAGAAATAAATTCATAAACACCTTTATCTTTTAATAATCTTCCAGCAAAACATACAGTAATTATTCCCTCAGGATCTTTAAAATTTGTAAAATTTTGTAATTCAACACCAGATCCCTTTAATAATCTAACTTTATGTGAGTTTAAAACACCCCATCCTTCTAAAGTTTTTAAATCATCTTCGTTTTGAAGAATTATTTTTTGATTTTTATGATTGAAAGCTAATTTATAAATAGGATAAAGTAATAAACGTAAAGTTTTATTTTTTAAATTATCACCAATAAATAAAGTTCCAAGACCAGATACTGCAGACACCAAGCTTGGTACTCCCATTAAACGTGAAATAATTCCACCATATAGATATGGTTTAATAGTGACCAAATGAACTATATCGGGATCAACTTTTTTAAGAAAATTCCAAATGCAATATAATGTTTTTAAATCTTTAATAAAATTAATACCACCTGGTTGTATTGGAACAAATTTAACCTTAAAACCCTTCTCTTCTAATGATTTTGGGTCCGCTCCTCTAAGTTCACCATATCCAATAAATACTTCAAATCCTTTGTCTATTAAGGCGTTGGCAATTGGTAAGCGATGAGATAAAAAAAAACTTAAATAATTTACAAGAATTAAAATTTTTTTTTTTTTTCATAAATCTATAGTTAACCTATTATTACAATATAATATATTTACGGCTATTTTTTAATTTTAGAATAATTAATTATAATGCATCTTAAAATTAAAGATAATTTATAATCTCAAACTAGTATCATTTTTTTCAAATATAGATTTTAAATCATAAATTGTATGATTTTCTTTACATAAATTTAATATATTTTTTATTCCCATTTCTTTGAATTTTTTATGACCCACAGCTATTATGATTCCATCATAAGTGTTTTTACTTAATTCTAATAGTGGATAGATATCGTAAATCTGTTTAATTTCTTCTCTGTTTGCCCATGGATCATAAAGATCTAATTCACAATTAAATTCTCTTAATTTTTTTATTACATTTTCAATTCCAGAATTACGAACATCTGCACAATCTTCTTTAAATGTAAGTCCCATAATTAAAATTTTAGCTTCATTTATTTGAATATTTTTTTTTTTAAATTCTTTGATAAACTCTAAAGCTACATAAGCGCCCATATTGTCATTAATTTCTCTACCCGCTAAAATAATTTTAGGGTGGTATCCAATATTCTCTGCTTTGTGAGTAAGATAATAAGGATCGACTCCAATACAATGACCACCAACTAATCCAGGTTTAAATGGTAAAAAATTCCATTTGCTTCCAGCTGCATCTAAAACTGCTTGAGTGTCAATATTCATTTTACTGAATAATATAGATAATTCGTTTATTAGAGCAATATTCAAATCTCGCTGAGTATTTTCAATTACTTTTGCAGCTTCAGCGATTTTTATACTGTCGGTTTTATGAGTGCCAACTGTCACAATTTCATTATACAGGTCATCTACTAAGTTAGCTATTTCAGGTGTTGAGCCTGAGGTTATTTTTTTTATATTTGAAATAATGTGATTTTTATCTCCAGGATTTATTCTTTCAGGACTATAACCACAAAAAAAATCTTGATTAAATATTAATTTAGAAAATTTTTCTAATATCGGCACACATACCTCTTCAACACAGCCAGGATAAACAGTGGACTCATAAATAACCAAATCTCCTTTATTAATTATTTTACTAATCATTTCAGAAGCTATTAATAGTGGCTTCAAATTTGGTTTATTTAATTTATCAATAGGTGTTGGTACCGTGATAATATAACAGTTCGCAGATTTAAGATCTTCTTCATTATAAGTAAATTTTAAATCTTTATATGCCAGAAGCTCCTCTTTATTAAACTCTAGATTTTTGTCTATTCCAGAATTTAACTCTTCAATTCTTGTTTTATTAATATCAAAGCCAACAATCGATCTTTTTTTTGAGAATTCTAAGGCAAGTGGTAAACCAACATATCCCAATCCTATTATGGCTAATTTAAGATTTTTATTAGAATTAATCATATTTTATAATAATCTTTGTACCACTTAACGAATTTGGAAACTCCATCAATAACAGATGTAGAAGGCTTGTAATTAAATTTTTTTATTAAATTATCAACATTAGCATGAGTGTCTGGTACATCACCTTTTTGTAATGGTAAAAAATTTATTTTAGCCTTTTTTTCTAAAATTTTTTCCAAAGCGCTAATATAATCCATAAGTTTTACTGGTTTATCATTTCCTATGTTGAAAACTTGCCAAGGTGCTTTACTAGATGCTGGATCTGGTTTATTATCATCCCAATCAAGATTAATAGTTGCGGAATTATCTATAGTTTTTATTACTCCTCTCACTATATCATCGATATATGTAAAATCTCTTGTATGGTTGCCGTTATTAAATACATCTATACTTTTTCCCTCTATAATAGCTTTAGTAAATTTAAACAAAGCCATATCTGGCCTTCCCCACGGCCCATAAACTGTAAAAAATCTAAGACCAGTTGTTGGAAGTTTATACAAATAACTGTATGAATGTGCCATAAGTTCATTAGATATTTTCGACGCCGCATAAACTGATAACGGATGATTTACGCTATGATGTTCTGAAAAAGGCATTTTAGTATTTGCACCATAAACACTTGAAGTACTTGCATAAACTAAATGCTCAATTTTATTATGACGGCAATTTTCTAGGACATGAGCAAATCCTACAATATTACTATTTATATAAGCAATTGGATTCTCAATAGAATAACGGACACCAGCTTGAGCTGCCAAATTAACTACTTTTTGAAATTTATAAATTTTAAAAATCTCACTTAGACTTTTGTTGTCAGTAAGATCAATTTTAAGATGTTTATAATTTTCAAATTTTTTTAAAAGATTTACTCGATCATCTTTAATCTTGGTGTCATAATAGTCGTTATGATTATCGATACCAACTATTTTATCGCCTCTCTTTAATAATTCTATACATAACATTGATCCAATAAAACCAGCTGAACCCGTTACTAATATTTTCATAATTTTATTTACAATTTAAAGATACATTTAATTTATTAAATTACATTTATATAGTTTTAAAGTCTTTTATCTTGCATTACTTTTTATTAATCAATCAACTTTTTTTAAAATTGAATGATATAAGGATATATATTCATTTTTAATAAAATTGATGTCAAAGTTTTTGACAATTTTTTCTCTAGCACTTTTTCCATATTTTTGGAATTCAACTAATGGAATTTTAAGCACATTATCTAAACAATTGGCAAATAGTAATGGATTGTTAATAGGAACAACCCACCCAGTTTCACCTACAATTTCTTTCGAATCACCTGCATCAGTTGTAATACAAGGTAATCCTGATGACATTGCTTCACCTATAACATTTGGAAATCCCTCAGCCTTAGATGAAAGACATAGCATATCAAAACTAGTCATAATTTCATTTACGTTTGATTGTTCACCTAAAAAAATTATTCTTTCTAAATCCAAAGCATATTTTTTTAAATTTTTTCCAACAGCTACTAAAATAATATTTGGATGTTTTTTTTTAACTATATCAAAAGCCTGAAATAGATTTGGTAAATCTTTTTGTTCTTCTCCTCTACCTACATATCCAATTACTTTAATTTTATCGGAAATTTTAAGTGAATTTCTAACTTTCTGTCTGGTAATTTTATTTGGTTTCCATTTTTCAGTATCAAAACCATTTGGAATAAAATAGTCATTTTTTTTGGAAAAACCAATTTTACGGTGCTGTAGAAGAGAACGTCTCGAATTGTAAATAATTGCATCGGATTTTTTTGAAAATAAAGCTCCAAGCTTAATAGTTAAACGAGTTTTAAATTTCATTTGTGAAAATATTTCCAAACTCAAACGAATATTCCAGGCAAGCTTTGTTTTCTTTTTTATCATAAAAGCTCCCAGCAAAGCTGCTAGGTTACCATGATACATCCACCCTTGTATGATATCGGGTTTTTGTATTTGTAAAATTTTGTATAAATTTTTAACTGATGATAAATTAATTTGACCTCTACCCATATTAAGACAATCCAAATTTATGTTTTTACCTTTAAGCAGAGGCCCATAATAACCTTCTGACATTAATGAAATAACATTATTTTTAAAATGTCCTTGCAAATTACTACTTAAAAGATTGTACAAAAATCGTTCTGCACCTCCTCTTCCAAGACCTGTTATAATATGAGTAACAGTTGGTATTTTATTCATTTTATTATCTTTTTTACTTTTTATATTTTGTTTTTTTATTAAAAGTTAAATTTGGAAACATAGGTGCAACAAGTAATACGAAAATAATTAAGAACTTTGTTCTGTGACGTAAACCTGTACCAAAATTTCCAATGGATATTCCAAATAGAATTAAATAAAAAGCTAAAATAATAAATATCACCCTTGTAGTTTGATCACCCCATATTTTCTTAAAATTTTTAATAAGTAAGATAAATAAAATTATAAAAAATGTACCATCTAATAAACCAATTACATGGTTTGGTTTAGTAACATCCCATGGAAATGGTGAAAATAAAAAATACATTATTCTTATTGGTGCTTTATAGATTAACTCAAAAAATGATTTGGGAATTGTCCACTCAGGGTAACCAGCACTATTAACATTTCTCATAGAAATTTCTTGTAATAGGAAATCAAGATTCATTAAGTATTTAAATGATAATTTTTTTGGAATATCGTCTGCAATATATAAAAAATAAAAAAGAGATAATATAGAACAAATCAAAATTATTAAAGATTTTATAGAGATTTTAAAATTTTTTAATGATTTTAAAATTTGTCTTAAATAAAATAACAGAAGAATAGACAAAAAAATTAAACCACCAATAAACATTCCACCATGATAAAAAGTCGCTAAAAAGAAACCAACAAATGTAATTATTAATGATTTAAAGCTTTCTTCTTTAAACCAACATACAACACCATATAATGCAATTAATATAAAAAACCATACGTAAGCTTCTCTTAGAATTAAACATGAGTACAAAATTAAAGTTGGATATAAAGCTAATACCCACCCAACTTTAAGAGAAATCTGCTCGTTCCAAATCTTATTTGCAATACAAGCACCAATTAAAACTGAACCCATACCAAATATTAAACTAATTGATTGACCCATCAATGGACTGCGATCAGTTAAAGAATAAAAAAATGCCAATATCCAACTCATATGATAACTTGCGGCCTCAGAGGGAAAATTACTAAAAACACCAAAAAATCCATCTTGAGAATATTCCCATGCTTTCATCTCCAACCTTGTGGCATCACCCCAACTTTCAGGCAAAGTTATGAAATAATTTCCTAACAAAATTGCAATTAATCTAAAAAATAAAGCCACATATAAAATCATGGCTAAAGACTCATAATATCTTGAAGCATAAACTGTAATTAATGCTACAAAAACTATAGATAAAAATCCTGTTAAATCTACTCCTAAAATTATTAACGATATTAAGTATAATGCTAAAGAAATTAAGAAGAATAAATTTTTTTTTTGTACAATATATGGTCTATTTAAAAATTGTTCCATCATATTCAAGTTATATACATAACTTATTAATCTAGATTTTCTCAAATGCAATAAAACTTCTAGATTTGTTTATAAATCTCTTCAATTTTTTCAAAATATCTCTTTATTGAAAATTTTTTTTTAACATTTTGATATAATTGATTAGCATATTTAATTCTTAACTTTTTATTATTTGATAAAAAAAAAATAATATTTGATAATGCTTTATGATCTAATTGTTTTGGTTTCTGCATTTTAAGGGTATTTGGATTTATGACTAAATCAGGTATAGGCGGTTGATCTTGATATTTTTCGATAATTATCTTTTTAGTAGGATTTAATAATATACCACTTTTATTGTCTGTTATAACCTCTGGTATTCCATCTACGTTAGTCGCAATAACTGAAGTTTTACATAACCCTGCCTCTATATTTACAATTCCTAGAGGTTCTCTAATAGACGGAACTACTAAAATATCTAAATTTTTAATAAAGTTTAATGGTTTTAAAACATTACCAACAAATTTAATTTTTTTATTTCCTTGAGATAATCTTATTAAATTTTCTTTTAAGTGACCATCGCCCGCTATCAAGAAAATAATATTTTTATCCTGAAGTAAATTTGCAGCTTTGATTAAAGCGTCAACTCCTTTAAAAGCCTCAAATCTTCCTATATATCCTACTATTATATTTTTTTTTTTTGAATATTTCTTTTTGATTTTTGGATCCTCAAAACCATAATATGCTAGTTTTATTTTATCTTTATTTATTTTAAATCTTTTAATTAGCAAATGTTTTGTAGCAATAGAGTTAACAATTATTTTTTTTGCATAATTTGCATTTTCCTTAAATATTTTTTTTTGTTTTTTTGATTTTACATTCCAAGCAGCACCATGTTCATGAAATATAACATTGCTGATTGGAAGAAATTTTAGTAAATAAAAAACTTTTTTACTGGTTAACTTATTATGAAAATAAATTATTGAATTTTTTGAAATCAGATTTTTCAAAAAATATATAAAATTATTACTTATTTTATAAAAATTTTCAAAACTACCGTATTTCTTTGAAATACTATGGTTACTAAAAACACATTGCTCAAATTTAGAATGCTTTTTAGCATGTTTATAATATGAAACAAAAGCTTGTTGAACACCGCCCAATTCTTTTAATAATGATATAATATGTATAACTTTTCTCATTTTATATCTTTAATTTTTTCAAAATATTGAAAGTCAATAACTTTTGTGGAGGCAACTTTTTTAATATTAAAACTATTTTCTTTTAAAGTTGTATTGTTAATTTTTAAAGCTAATTCAATTTTTTTAGCCCAAAGATTGCTATCAAATTTTTTAACCATAAAACCGCCCTTGCCGTGTTTAATCCATAGATCAGTTGAGCCTTTCATTAAATTTGCAACCACAGGTATTCCACATGCTTGTGCCTCGAGAATAGGTGTTCCCAATGCTTCATTCCAAGTAGGAAATAAAAAAACATCACAAAGTTTGATATATTCATCTATATTAGTCTTGAAACCCTTTGTTAAAATTACTCTATCCTTTAAATTTAATTTTGAAATTTGATTTTTTACAAGCTCAAAATTTTTTTTATGTTCATGATTTTGAACAGGTCCTCCTAAATATAATTTATATTTCTTAGGCAGTTTTTTCAAAACATCTAGAAGAAAGATATGATTTTTTTGGTACATATAACTCGCAATGTGAGTCAAAATAATATCTTGATTTGAAAAATTTGTAAGTTTATTTCTTAATCTTAATTTCTCAAATTTATTTACTAAAAAAAATTTTTTCTCGTTTATAGGATTTGGTCTCGACCAAATTTTTTTTACTTTATAAACTTTACACAAATTTTCCAATTTTTTAGAAATTGCAATCATCATATTATTTTCATTTTGAAAAATCTTTTTAAAAAAAAATTCAAACTGAATTGGATAATATGGAGTATTCATATTATTAACTAATTCTCGAAACACAGGTTTTTTTTTTAAATAGAAATAATAAGTCAAAAATGCAACGGACCAAGAATTTCCGAATGTATGAATTAGATAATAATTCTTAATATCTTTTTTCTTAATAAATTTATAAGAATAATAAAATTCATAAAACATAGATATAATTATATGAAATTTTCTTTTTAAACCTTTTAAATTTAAAAAATTAACTGGATATGAAATTTTATTTACTTCTACATCTTCATATTGATAAACTTCATTTTTTTTATTAACTAATGAATTACAAACAACGTCATATTTAATATTAAATTTTTTAGATAATCTTTTATACAAATTATGTGCTCTAAATCCAGATCCTGAATATTCTGGTTGATATTTACTACTTACTAAGAGTACCTTCATTTATTTCTATTTAAAATTATGATTATCCAATTTATAATTTTTTAGATTTAGAACTTTGTCAAGTACTATACATTTATAAATTAAATTAAAGTCATCCTTTATAATTTCTTTAAAAGATATTTTTTTAATTGACAGCATTTCTTCAAATAATTTTAAATGCTCAATATTGTTCCAAAGTGATATAATATTTTCACTTTTGGCATATTCCTTAAAACTTATCCAAGAACCTTCTCCAGCTACTGGATTAATTTTTTTTAATTTTATTAATTTGAGTATTTTATTTTTTATAATATTAATTAAATAAAACATAGTTCCAAGATATTTATTTATTCCAATCTTATGTCTCTTATTTGCGTGTGGAATGTTTTTTACTTTTTTTAATATCTTTGCTACTGCTCTATCATATACTTCAGAATTAATTTTAAATTTTACTGGTATTTGGCTATAAACTTCAATGACATCGTTATCTGAAAAAATACTGTCCCAAGGAAATAATTGTTGCAAAGTCAATCTGGTAGCAGATGTTTCTTCTTGAAACAAAGGAAATATTCGACTTATTTCGTTATTAATATGAGATTTTTTATCTAAAAAAATTTGATCTTCTCTTTCTCTGATCATTTCTTCGTATTTTTCCTTTAAAAGGGTTCTTTTAGAGAAAAAATTATAATGGAATTTTTTCAATTTATATAATGGTAATTTAAAAATAAAAAATGAAATTTGTTTTCTATCTAAAGCTATACCTTTAAAAATCCAGTCTGCATAACATCCTGTTAGAATAGTGTCATATTTTTTAATCCTTGGATCTTTATTTAAATTTAAAAAGTGATCGTCTGTTGGCAAACTTCTTCCACCATTAATATTTATTGAATCATTAAATGAACTAAAATAATAATCATTATTTCTTTTAATAAATTCATGATTTACATTTAATGATTTAGCAATATTTTTCGTTACTTTAAATTCATGATTTTCAACTGTATAGAGAGTTACTGCATTCAAATTGTTATCTGCTGAGTTTGCTAGAATCATTCTGGAGTCAGACCCACCACTTAAAAAAACTGCTTTTCTTCCAAAATATTTTAAAGTCCGTCTTTCTATTGATTTTAATAATGCTTTAGATAACTTATCTACTAAAAAATCAAAATCATGAATTGGTTTTGCTTTAATTTTAAAATATTTATTATTAATTATTTTTTTATTTTCAAAATCTAAAATACTATAAGATCCATGATCTAATGTTTTAATTTCTTTATAAATTGTGTTTGGGTGATAAATAAATCCTTTTTTTAAAAATTCCGCAACAGATACTGTATCAATGTTCATTTGATAATTAATACTATCTACTAATGTCATAAAATTTGATGAAAATTGAAATGAATTTAAATGACTAATTCCATAAGTATAAATTGGATAAATTCCAAGCTTATCTGTGATTATTGTCAATTTATTAAATTTATAATCTATAACTAAAATACTAAATGCACCATTCAATTGATTACAAAAATCATTTATCTCTAAATCAAGATATTTTCTGATTAAGATCTTAGAAATATAACTAGTTTCAAGCTTGTTAAATTTTATCCATTCTGAAACCTCTATTACTGGTCTTCCTAAAATCATTATTTGAACATTATTTTTACTATCTAAATAAGAATTCCAATGTCTCAAATTACATTCTCTATTTATTGAAATAAATTTTTTGTTAAAACTTAAACAATTTGAAAAATTAAAATCATTATTTAATAATGAAAGAATATTCATTTTATTGATTTAATTAATTTAGCTGGATTGCCCCCTATCAAACTATTGTCTTCAAAAGTTCCATTAACAATTGATCCAGCAGCTACTATACAATTATTACCCAGTGTTGTTCCGGGTAAAATTATAGCAGATGTACCAATCCAACAATTATTTCCAATTTTTATCGGTTTAATAATTCCATGGGAACTAATTCTTTTAGAAGGCTCTTCTAATAAAGTATCATGACCACTACCATCAAATATTTGGCAATTTGCAGCTATTAAGCAGTTATCACCTATTTCAATAGCTTCATATGCGTGCAAACAACTTGCGTGAATTCTTGTATTATTTCCAATCTCAATTTTTGCCCCTACTTTATCTAAATAAATTTTTATAGGTGCAAACATATTTACATGATGAAGATCATTCTTTGAATTCAAAGTCACGTTATCACCTAAAATTAAAGATGACCCATCCATAATATGAATCAAGGGTCTATTCTTAACCTTTAATTTACCTTTTAAATTTATATTTTTGTTTCTTATAAAAAGAAAATATCTGTATAAATAATTCAATAAAGTTTGTAGCATTAAAAAACTCTTTTTTTTAAAATTATAAACATTTTTTTTGTTAAAAGTAAAAATTTATAAAATGGATATAAAATGTTCTTAAATAATAT
>MDSW01008377.1_pt1 | contig 10904 bp, 9 predicted proteins | sample 811171 | NCBI WGS metagenome assembly MDSW01 (sample SAMN05326641, study PRJNA326480) | marine metagenome | isolation source: seawater | place: Atlantic Ocean: North West | collected 2012 | reverse complement strand
TATCAAATTTTTTTAAAGTTAGAAATGCTATTACTTGTAATAGCGGCACTGCTGCACTGCATTTAGCCTTTATGGCTGCAGATTTAAAAAAAAACGATGTTGTGATTATGCCTGCTGTAAATTTTATTTCTGCTTATAATATGTGCAGTCAATTAGGCGCAAAAATTTATTTAGCAGATGTTGACAAAACAACTGGTCAAATGACACCAAATTTATTGTTAGATTGTATTAGAAATAACAAGATTAAAAAAATTAAGTTAATTTTAACAATGTATATGGGGGGATATCCAGAAAATATATTTCAGTTTTATAAAATAAAAAAAAAATTTAGCTGTTTACTAATAGAAGATGCGTGTCATGCTTTTGGAGCACAATATAAGTATAAAAATAAATTTATAAAAGTTGGTTCATGTAAACATTCTGATATATCAACGTTTTCACTCCATCCGTTAAAACCTATTACAACTGGCGAGGGTGGTTTAGTTACAACAAATAATAATGCAATAGCTTTAAAAATCAGAAATTTGAGATCTCATGGGATAATAAAAAGTCATAAATTTCATTGGCAATATAACATAGTACAACCAGGATATAATTATAGACTTAGTGATATTAATTCAGCACTGGGTATATCACAACTAAAAAAAATTAAATCTTTACTTGGTCAACGAAAAAAAATTTATAATCGATATAAAATTAATCTTAATAAATTCAAAAATATAATCAATTTTCCAAATTACAATAAGGAAAACAACCCATCTTACCACTTAGTATTAATTAATATAAATTTTAGAAGACTAAATATAAATAAAGATTTATTTTTAAAATATCTCATGAACAAGAGTATAATCTGCCAGTTTCACTATATTCCTATTTATAAATTTTCATTATATAAAAATAAAAAAATTAAATTAGATGGTTCTGAAGAATATTATAATACGACTTTAAGTATTCCAATTTTTCATAATTTAAATATAAAAAAACAAGATAAAGTTATAAAGATAATAAAAAATTTTTTTAAAAAATTTTAAATAAAACAAAATTAAATATTTACTTTAAACTTTAAATTTAATAAAAAATAAAGATAATAGAAATTTATAAAACATGTTTTTATCCACTAGAGGTTATTACTATACTTACAATTTTATTGTTAAAGCCTCGAAAAAAAATTGTGAAAAAATAATCAAAAAAAAGTTAAATTTATTAATATTTAATAAAAAAGAACTTCCTTCATTAAAATATATTTTTTTTTTTATATATATAATTTTTTCAGGTAAAATCTTTAAAAAAGATAGAGCTGAAATAACATATAATAATATTGAAATTGGAAGATTTGTGTTAGCTCAAACCTTTTGTGACTATGCATGTTATTTAAACAAATTTAGATTTTACAAAGCTTTATTAAAAAATTTTTTAAAGGCAGGTTTTTTAATAAATACCTGCAATTATTACAATAAAAACTTTAAAATTAGTGGAGTTTACGTTGATCATTGTGGGTATCTTAATGGAATAATTTTCTCTTATTTTGCTTTAAAAAAAAAGATTGTTTATACAAATAATTATCCACTTGGAATATATTGCGTTAATTATAAAAAAAATAATAAAAAACACCTATTAAAATACGAGAACTCATTAAGAATAACTGTCAAAAAAAAATTAAGTAATAGTTGGAAAAAAAAATCTGAAAAAAAAATTTCAAACTTAGCAAAAAAAGCAACCTTTATTCCTTATATGGTTAAAGTTACTTATAAAAAATTAGATAAAATAAATTACAAATCATTTGACTATGTTATTTATTGTCATTCATTTACAGATGGACAGCTGTGGCATGGCTATGCAGGTTTTGAAAATACTTTAGAATGGTTAGAATTTACTATAGATAATTTAATTAAAAGAAATAAACGAATACTAATTAAACCTCATCCAAATTTCTACAATAATTTTATGGGATCTAATGCCATATGGGATAAAAGAATTTATGAAACAATTGTTAGCAAATACAAAAATTATGATAATTTATTTTTTTTAAATACTCCTATTCATAACTATCTTTTATTAAAGAAATTAAATAAAAACTGTATATTGTTATCTGGATTTGGAACGGCCATACTTGAGAGCGCATATATGAATTTTAAATCAATTTGTACGAGCCATAATTTTTTCGATAAAAAGTTTAAAATATCTAATATGTGGCAGAATAAAATTGGTTATTTAAAATTATTAAACTCAAATGTTTCTAGTCTAAAAAGACCAAGTAAAACTGATTTATTAGAACTTAGTTATGCTATGTTCTTTTATTATACATCCACTTATCATAAAAATTTTTATGATACTATCATAAGAGATAATTTAAAATTGACCCAACAAGAATACGAGAAAAAATTTTTAACTGATGGAAGAAAATCAATTCCTAAATCACAATTAAATAGTTTAAAAAAGTCAGCAAAAAAGATTGAAGTAAAAATTATTGATCAAATAAGTAAAACAATTTTCGAAGTTAAAAAGTAGAACTTATTAATATAAAGTATATTTTTCATGTGTAATATTTTCTTTAAACTTTTTAAGTTATTACAATTAAAAATTTAAAAATTTTTTTAATCTAATTAATCCATCATTTAGATCAATTTTTGGTGTAAATGAAATTTTTTTAAATGAAGCAGAAGATCTTATATTCCTAATACTTGATTTGCGAGAATTTATTTCAATCACTTTTACTTTTTTTTTTAAAATTTTTTCAGAAACTTTTATTACTTCCTTTAATGAAATAAGTTTTTTTCCTTGTAAATTAATTATATTAAATTTTTTTAATTTTAATGAATTAACAATTCCATTACATATATCCTCAATATGAATAAACTTTCTAGCTGTTTTAAGTGATCCAACTTTGATTTCACTATTATTTTTTATAGAATTAAAGATAGCTTCTACTGCTGACCAATTATTTTTTCTTTCTCCATAGATTATTCCAAATCTTAAAATAGAAATATCAATTTTGAATTTATCATAAAAGTCCTTCAAGAAATACTCTCCAAGTAGCTTAGATTTAGCATAGTTACTTTCAAGCTTTTCTAAATTTAATATTGAATTTTCATTTGCCCCATTTTTGGCTAGCTGATTATGATAAACCCATTCAGTAGAGGCAAATATTATTTTCTTTACTGACAATTTTTCGGCAGCTTTAATTACATTTAAAGTCCCAGTTAAATTTGTATTGTAACATTCAGGTAAATCTTTTTCACAATCTTTATCTCTTGAGATTGCGGCTAAATGAATAATTACATCTACTTTTTCTTTAATATTTGTAAAAAAATTTTTTTTTCTAATATCAATTTTTGATATTTTATTTTTTTTATCTTCTATTAAATCACAACCAATTACTTTAAAAGATTTTTTTTTCTTTAGAATTTGTATTAGTTTTTTTCCTACAAAACTTTTAGCACCTGTTATTAGTATTTTCATTTCTATAAAATTACGGACCCATTCTTTTCAATGTTAAAATCAAAAGATTTTTTTTTCACAAAATTATTCATGAATTTTTTTCTAACTTTTGAATTAGCATGTATCAAAATAAAACCACCATTTCCTGCGCCCAATAATTTTCCAATTTGTGCTCCATTTTTTTTCAATTTAGTAAATAATTGTTCTATATTTTTATTTGTTATTAGATTAGATAATTTTTTTTTAATTTCCCATGTTTGACTTATTATTTTAAATAATTTTTTTATATTTAAATTTTTTTTTAAGATTTCTTTTTTAAACTCTAGCGTATACTTATTTATTTCTCTTAAATAATAAATATTTTTTTTTATATTACTTTTTTGATCATTAAGTACATCAACAGCAGATCTATTTTTTCCAGTCCAGATCAAAATCATTCTTTTAAAAAATAAATTTAGTTTCTTTTTGCTAACATTTATTGGAAATATTTTAACTTCTTTTTTATCATATTTTATAAAATTTATACCTCCAAAAGAAGCTATATAATGATCTTGTTTGCCTATAGAATTATGAGTAATATTTGATTCAATTTTAAAAGCCATTTCAGCAATTTGTTTTTTGGATAATTTTTTATTATTTAACTCACTTAAAGCTTTTATTAAACCTACAGTAAAAGAACTGGATGAACCTAGTCCCGAGTTTGCAGGAATATCTGCAAATGTGTTTATATAAAGTGGTTTATTAATTTTTAACATTTTAATTACACCTTTAATTCTTAAATTCTTAATTTTGTTTAAACTATTAGTATTTTCAGTTTCTGAATAATTTAATCTGTATTTTTCTAAATAATTATTATGAAACTTAACAGTAACGTAAATATACCTATCTATTGCACAGCTGATAGTTGCTCCACTATATTTTTTATAAAAATATGGCATATCTGTTCCACCACCAACAAACGAAACTCTTAAGGGAGTTTTTGAAATAATCACTTTATTTTTCATATTTTAAATTGGTTTAGAAATTAGAGTGTTTTTATATTTAATTTTAAGTGAATGATTTATAGATTTTTTCCCAATATACAAACATTTAGTTTTTGCTCTATAAGAAGCTTCTATGTCTCTTATATCGTCGCCAATATAATAAGTTTTATCTAAAACAAACTGATATTTTTGTGCGGCCTGTAAAAATAGTCCATGATTAGGTTTTCTTAAAAAATGATTAGATTTAAAATGATGTTTGCTTACCAAAAAATTAGATATTTTTATTCTATGTTTTAAATATTCCGATGATATTTTTTTATTAATTTTTTTTAAATTTTGAATAGTTAAATCACCGGTTGATATGCCAGCTTGATTTGTAATACAAATTATAAGTTTTTTTTTTAGATTTTTCTTATATTTATTTAAAAAGTTATAATTTATCTTAAGCTCTTTAGAGTTTCGAACATAAAAGTGTTTTTTATTTTTTAAATTTAAAACCCCATCTCGATCAATTAAAATCAATTTTTTAGAAAAATATTTATTTGTAATTTTTAACCTTTTGATATCAGCAATACTCAAGTAACCTGTATCATTTAAATAAAAGTGAATATTATTATTTTCTGAAAGCTTTTTTATAAGATGACTAAAAGAAATATTAGTAAAATTATAATTTGAAATAATTTTCTTTTTATCGACAATCATGTAGCCAATATCAACAAAATTAGCTTTTAGACTTTTATTACCAAAATATTTTTTAACTTTATTCGAATTATAATTTACTTTTATATTTCCTCTATTTTTTTTACATATCGTAATAAGAAATTTACTTTTGTATTTTTTATAATGAGTAAAAAGGTCATGTAAATTTAATGAACTATAATTATCACAGTATAATAGCAAAAATTTGCTGTTTAATAACTTTCTTGCATTATATAACCTAGAATAGGTTTCTGTTTCTGGTGTATTATAACTATAGCTTATTTTTACTCCAAATTTCGTTCCATCTTTAAAATAGTTTTTTATTTGCTGGTGTTTATAACCACATAATAAAATAATATTTCTTATACCATTTGATTTACATTGATTAATTAGATGAAATAAAAAAGGTTTATTATTTACACTTACCATTGGTTTTGGTTTTGTTTTTGTCATAGGTAATAATCTTGTACCTAAACCTCCACAAAATATTACAGCCTGCTTAATCAATTGTTTAAATCTCTAAAAAAATTTATTAATTTTATAAAAAAAAATATAGATCCAGATTTATATTGAATTTTATTCATCTAAATTAAAATCTGGTATCGAAGAATCTTTTATTGATATACATTTAGGTTTGTTGGGCCATTTTATAGAAAAGAATTTATCATCATATCTTATAGTTTTTTCTTTAGAAGGCTGGTAAAAAGCAGACATATAATAAAGTATCTTGGTATTACTTTTTAAAGTCATATAAGCATTAGCAAAACCTTTGGGTAGCACAATAGATTCATTATTTTTTTCACTTAGTTTTTTTTTAAATACTTTTAAATACGTTTTTGATTTTTTTCGCATATCAATAGAAACATTTAAAATTTCTCCAGATATACATGTAATTATTTTCTTTTCTTCAAAGGGAGGAAGTTGGCGATGAAAACCTCTTAATGTAAATTTCTTTTTATTAAAAGATATATTTATTTGTTTAATTTTAAAGTTAATATTTTTTAATTCCATAACACAAAAATCTCTATAAAAATACCCTCGATTGTCATTAAATAAATTCTTATTTAAGATTAATAATTCTTTAAATTTTGTTTTTTTTATAAGCATTAAATTTATTTATTTTTGGAAGAACAACTATTATTTTTTCTTTATAATTTAGTTTATTTTTTAAAAAATTAATTATCTCTTTTTTAAAGTTCCATGCTAAAATTATTACACATTTAATATTTTTTAAAGCTTTTTTATTAGGTTTTATTATTTGGATATTAGTTCCAGCTGTAAATAAATTATGTTTTAGTTTATTCATATCAAAGATCAATTTGATTTTTCTAAAATCTATATTACAAAAATTAAGTAATGTAGAACTTCTCGCTGAGGCACCATATCCAATTACTTCATTTTTTTTTAAATATTTCAAAAGATGATTTAAATCTGACTTATGTTTTAAACATTTTTTATAAAAATTGATCCAATAGCTTTTAGTATTTATTTTGATTTTCTTTTCATATTTTTCAAGTTTAATTAAATTTTTACTTTCTTTTTTTTTTATTTTAGATATTTCTAAAACTATTGAACCTCCACTTATTGGACTTTTAAAATAATCTATTGGATATAGGTTGTATTTATTTAAAATTTTTTTAATTGAGGTATAAGTAAAATAAAAAATATGTTCATGATAAATATAATCATAATGTAATTCTTTAGATAAGTTTTCAGCATAATGAAACTCTATATATACTTTACCTTGCTTATCTAATATTAAGGAAATTCCTTTCACCAAACTATTTACATTTTCAACATGAGGAACAACATTTCTACAAATTATAATATTTGGCTTAAAGTATTTTTTGCCAATATATTTAGCATTTTTTTGATTAAAAAAAATTGGTAGAGTTTTTATTCCTCTTTGATTTGCTTTATTTGCAATATTTCTAGCTGGATCAACTCCGATAATTTTAAACTTTTTTCTTTTAAACTCTTCTAAAAAAAAGCCATCATTACTAGCAATTTCCAATAATTTTTTTTCTTGATATTTATTTTTATTTAAAACCTTTTTTACAAAAAATTTTCTATAATCTTTTATAACTTTTGAAGTTCCAGTGACCCAAACATATTTTGAAAAAAGATATTTAGGTTCTACTGTTGAACTAAGTTGAAGAAGGCTGCATTTTTCACATCTTAGCATTTTTAAAGGAACTTTTTTTTGTTTAGAAATTTTTTTTTGAAGTGAATTCGCTGGTGGTTGTTTTCCAAGATCAATAACTGAAGTTAATTTTTTATTAAAACAGAATCTACATTTTTTAATTTCTTTAAACATTTTTTATATATAACTTAGTTTAATTTTTTTTACGCTAAATATTTTTTCAGGGCAATTAATCGATTCGTTTTATATCCTCTAAAATCGTCTTCGGTGAAATTAATTTTCGAAAAAAAGCTAATTAATTCTTTTGCACCCATTTCAAGAGTCCATTTCGGTCTATAATATTTACCCAATATTTTATAAATTTTTTCAAAATTAACTTTGTAAGTTCTTGGATCATCTTTAATCTCATTAGTAAAAATTAGTGTAGAACTAGGTACAGCGCTTTGTGCTGCTAAAGCTAGTTCTTTTACAGTATAATTTCCATTTTTTAGACCTACATTAAAAGCTTGTCCCGAAATAGATTCAATTGGAGCTCTTAAGCAAGCATAGATTGCTGAGCAAACATCTTTGATATGAATTACTGGTCTCCATGGACTACCATCGCTTTTAATTTCTATTTTTTTTGTAGTGTACGCACATGCAACCAGATTATTAAATACAATATCACATCTTAGTCTTGGGCTTGCTCCAAATACTGTGGATGGCCTTAACATTACAACTGTAAAATCTTTTGAATTAAGTTTTTTAAGCTCCTGTTCAGCTAGCCATTTTGTTTTTGCATATTCTGTTACGGGATTTTTTTCACTATTATCCTCATCAAGTTCTATCTTTGTATCTGAAATGCCATACATGCTTTGTGATGAAATATATATAAATCTCTTCACTTTTGTTTCCTTAGCCAACCTTGCGAGTTTCATGGTAGCTAAGTAGTTGGTCTGATAAGTATTATTTTTATCAAACTCTCCTAATGGATCGTTCGAAAGAGCAGCGAGATGAATAATTGCATCTATATTCTCTATGTCTGATTTATTTATTTTATGAATATCTTTAATTTTTTGTTTAAAAGTATTGTTTTGTTTTTGAAGAATACAATCTTTAAAATAGCCAATATCATATCCTATTACCTCGAATTCATTTTCTAATTCTTTACATAAAACGGTACCTATATAACCTAGGTTTCCAGTAATTAACACTCTCATAGATTTAATTCATTTAAAATATAAAATATTATGGTAATGAATACTTTAAATATAATAATTTTATCTAATGAACAACAATAATTTTTTAAGACAAATCCAAGATTCTATAAGCAATATTGATTTAAAAAAAATTGATAAAGTTTCAAAAATTATTTTTAAAAAAAAACCACAAATTTTTCTTGCTGGAAATGGTGCTAGTGCATCAATAGCCAATCATGTTGCAACTGATTTAACAAAATCTGCTGGATTTAATGCAAGAACTTTAAATGAGAGTAACCTAATAACTTGCCTTTCAAACGATTTTGGTTATGAAAACTGGTTATCCAAAGGATTAGAATTTTACAGTAAATCATCTGATATCGTCATTTTAATAAGCTCAAGTGGAAAATCAAAAAATATAATTAATGCTGCAAAATTTTGTAGAAAAAAAAAAATTACACTTATAACTTTGTCAGGTTTTTTGCCAACAAATCCTTTAAGAAAGTTAGGTAAATATAATTTCTATGTTAAATCAAAAAATTATAATGTTGTTGAAACAACTCATTTAACAATTTTACTTAGTATAGTTGAAAACTTAATTAAATAATTAAATCTTAATGTTTTAAAAAATTAACTTAATTTATGAAAAAATGATAGCAACAAAATATATACTAGAATTTTTTAAAAATAAAAAAATTAATACATTTTATGTATTTCAAGGTGGGGCAATCATGAATTTAATTAATGAAATAGGTAAAGATAAAAAAAGTAAATTTATAATTCCTCATCATGAACAATCTTTATCAATGCAAGTAGACACTTCTTCTAGATTAAACGGCTACTCAGTTGGAATGGTTACTAGCGGCCCTGGTGCTACAAACATATTAACAGGTGTTTGTTCTGCATTTTATGACTCCATACCATGTTTTTTTATTACAGGTCAGGTTGGACAGATTCATTTAAAAAAAAGAAAAAATTATAGACAATTTGGATTCCAAGAAACAGATATTGTAAGTATATATGAAAGTGTTACTAAATATGTTTACCAAATTAAAAAGGTTGAAGAACTACCTTATCAACTTGAAAAAGCTTACAAAATTTCCATAAATGGAAGGCCAGGACCAGTTATATTAGATATTCCATTTAATATTCAAAGACAAAATATTAATTTTAAAAATATTAAAAAAGTAAATCAAAAAAAAGTTTTTAATAATAATGAGATTAAAAAAATTAAAATATTAAATTCATATTTATCAAAAGCAAGAAAACCTTTTTTTGTTGTTGGTGGAGGTATAAAAAGATCTAGTTGTGAAAAAAAATTTTTGAAATTAATTCAAAAGCTAAAAATTCCATTTGCTACAACTTGGACTTCTCATGATTTGGCGCCTTATAAAAATAAATACAATATGGGCTCTATAGGTAAAAATGGAAGTAGGTCAGCAAATTTTGTAGCTAAAGAGGCTGATTTAATAATTACCCTAGGGCAAAGATTTGCTGTAAAAAATATTTTTGGTGAATTTGGAAAAAAAGCAAAAATAATTGCAGTAGATATTGATAAATTAGAGCTAAAAACTCCATTGGTTAAAGTAAACCTTGGAATTAACTTAGATTTAAACATTTTCTTTAAAAATTTTAAAATATCTGGTGTTAATAAAAAATATTTAGATTGGGTAAGAGAGGCATCTTTGTTGAAGAAGAAGCTTTATGAAATTGTTATTTTTCCAAAAAATAAAAGGCATAGAAAATTGATTAATCCATTTATCTTTTTTAATAAAATTTCTCAATCAATAAGCAAAAATACTATTATTCACGTTGATATAGGTGCTCATCAAACATGGTTTTTTCAAAGCTTTTTACATAAAGATAAGCAAAAAATAATAAATCACTGTGGTCATGGTGCTATGGGAAGTGCAATATGTTCATCAATTGCTGGGTATTACTCAATTAAAAATATGAAAAATATTGTATTTATTGGAGATGGTGGTTTTATGATGAATGTTCAAGAATTAAATTATATAAAATCAAAAAAATTACCAATCAAAATTGTTGTGTTAAATAATTTTTCCTTGGGAAATACTTTTCTGGGTACTAGGCTAGCTTTTAAAAAAACATATGCAAATGACAAAGAACATGGTTATACGCCACCAAATATAAAAAATATCTCAGAGGGGTTCGAAATTAAATGTTTCTCACTTAAAAACAATAATAATATTTTAAATACATTTAAAAAGTTTATAAATTATTCTGGAGCGTCAGTTTTAGATGTGAATATTTCAAAACATCAAAATACTGCTGAACTACATATGATCAAGAAAAACAATAGAGTGATATTCGATTAAATTATTAAAAGTATCTAGTTATCAAAATTCTTTTCAGTGCATAAATCAAGCCAATTGAGCTATTAGTACTGGTCAGCTGCACGCGTTACCGCGCTTCCACACCCAGCCTATCAACGTGGTGGTC
>MDSW01167836.1_pt1 | contig 10905 bp, 6 predicted proteins | sample 811171 | NCBI WGS metagenome assembly MDSW01 (sample SAMN05326641, study PRJNA326480) | marine metagenome | isolation source: seawater | place: Atlantic Ocean: North West | collected 2012 | reverse complement strand
GCGCCCGGGAACGGGCATTGCCGGTTCCATTACCCGGCAGGACCTTTCCATTTCTTCCGGCAGCATCTCAGCCATGAGCAACCCCGTTGCCGGTTCCAACGTGGTGGTTACATCCGCCGGTCATGGTCTCAGGAATGGCTTCATGGTGAGGGTTGCGGGAGCCCGGGGACGAAAGACCGATGATTCCAAGAACCAGATCGACGAGGATGGAAACGTCGTTGCCGTCGGAGCGGGCCTGCTCATCAAGTCCGCGGCGAATGGCTATTTCGAGGTTGTGAACGCAGGCGCCGATACCTTTGAACTGAAGGGGAAGAGCGGGAATTGTGATTTTCTCGGTACCGCTACCTGGATCACGGGAAGACCCGGTTCCGGTTATTCCTCAGATGCCTTCGTTTCCTTCGTGGGAGGCGGAGGGCAAGGAGCCAAGGGGATCGCCAAGGTGGAAAACGGGTCGGTCGCCTCGGTGATCATAACCAGTCCCGGTTCCGGTTACGTAGCGGCGCCGAAGGTCAAGGTTCACTCCGGTGGCTGGAGGAAGCAAGGAGCCGGCCGGGCCCCGTTCAATGACATTCTTATCCCGGCTGGGGCCGGGATACTCCTGGTCCGCAAGCACCCTGCAGGCGTCTCCTCGACCCTCGCCATCCGCAACCCCATCAAGCTGGACTAGGCGTTCCTTCAGGAAAGTTGCTGACAGTCCACGTCGAGGACGTCGTGCACCTCCTTGTCGAGAGGGAAGCCCGACCTCCGTTTCTCGAGTTCGGAAAGGAACGGTCGCACGGAGTTCGTGAAGTAAAGAAGATGGTGGCGGTAGTACCCCTTTATTTTTTCCAGGGGCGCAGGGGCGGGTCCCTTCACTTCGGCGTTCGGTATGGGATCCTTGTCGAGAACCTTCCTCCATTGGTTGATGTAGAAATCGACCTTTTCATTGCTCCTGCCACGGAACAAATGACGGACGAGGTGCCTGTAGGGCGGATAGCCGAATTCCTTTCTCATGGCCATTTCCTCCTCGGCGAATCCACGCAGGTCGGCTTTTCTGGAGTATTGAATGGAAGGTTCGTGAGGGGCATAGGTCTGGACGTACACTTCCCCGGCACGATCTCCGCGCCCTGCCCTACCTCCGACTTGGACGAGCAACTGGAAGGCCCTCTCGGAGGCCCTGAAGTCCTCCATTCTCAGAGGAAGGTCGGCATCGATCACGCCGACTAGGGTGACGTTTGGGAAATCAAGCCCCTTGGCGATCATTTGAGTTCCCACCAGGACGTCGATTTTCCCGAGCCTAAAATCACGCAGAACTTCCCTGAAGAGATTCTTTTTGGTCATCATGTCGGCGTCGATTCTCATGACGGTGGCCTTGCGTGGAAGAAGGTCGCTCACGATATCCTCGATTCTCTGGGTCCCATGGCCTTTGCGCCTGATATCGAAGGATTGGCACGACGGGCAGGATTTTGGGGCGGGCTTGCGGTAGCTACACAGATGGCAACGGAGGTATCCGTCCGTGCGGTGAAACGTCATGGCTATGCTGCAGTCCTTGCATTGTTCGACGTGACCGCATTCCGGGCAAAGCATAGTCGTGTTGAAGCCCCGCCGGTTCAGGAAAAGAATGCTTTGCTCGCGGTCCGTATACCGTTGGCGCATGGCCTCCACGAGTTGGGTGGACAGGATGGGGGGAGTCTTTTGCCTGAGGCTCTCCCTTCTCATGTCGATCAGATGAATGAGGGGCAATTCCCTTCCGTCTATCCGGCGGGTAAGGGAACTGGAGCTATATTTTCCGCGCTCGACGTTGTGGAGGGTTTCCAGGGACGGGGTAGCGGATCCAAGAACGCAAACCGCCCGATTCAGCATGGCACGGTATACGGCGACGTCCCGCCCGTGATAGCGCGGGGTGTCTTCCTGCTTGTAGGCCGGTTCGTGCTCCTCGTCCACGACCACCAGTCGAAGGTTCGGGACCGGGGCGAAGACGGCCGATCTGGCCCCGACCACGATCCTTGCTTCCCCCCGGGTGATGGAACTCCAGGCATCAAGCCTTTCCCCTGCAGAGAGATGACTGTGCCAAACCACGACTTGCTCGGACTGTTTGCCGAAGCGGTGGCGGAGACGGGAAACGGTTTGAGGAGCGAGGGCTACCTCGGGAACGAGGAAGAGGACGCTTCCCCCGAGCGACAAGGCCTCCTCCATGGCCTCGAAGTAGACTTCCGTCTTGCCGGACCCGGTAACGCCATGGAGAAGGCGGGTTTCGAATAAGCCGGCTCGAATGCTTTGCTTGATCTCCGTGGAGGACTTGGCTTGCTCGTCGGTAAGCACGAGCTCGGATTCGGCTTCGGATGCGGGTTCGCCAAGATCATCGGCGTAGGCCACTCTGCGGACCGCGTGCCTGGATTCCTCGGCCAAGCCCTTGGCCATGAGGCCCTTCGCCGCACCCTCTCCTATGCCAAGATGCTTAAGCGTATCGTTAAGGGGGACGGGTTTGCCTTGCTTGCTTAGGTAGTCCAGGAGTTCCTTCTGCTTGGGGGATCGGCTCAACGCGTCGAAGGCATCGGACGGGATTCCTTCGGCCGGAATCCCGATCATCCTGATCGACTTCTCGTTGGCTCCGCCACGGACTGATGCCGGGATCATCCCCTCAAGGACGGGCTCGAGAGAGCAGGCGTAGTAGCCGCTCATCCACCGGGCAAGTTCAAGCAGGTCCGGGCTGAGCACGGGCTCCCTTCGCACAAGGGCGGAGATGGGCTTGAGTTTGCCTGCAGGAAGCGTGTCCGCGGGCTTTAGGGAACTCACGATCCCCATGGTCCTCCTCGGGCCGAGGGGAATGGCGACCAGGCAACCGGGCAGGAGTTGACCGGCGAACTTGGCCGGGACCGAGTAGGTCAAGGCTTGGTTGAAACCGGAGAGAGGCTGGACTTCTATGGCCCGGGGAGGATTCTTCCCGCTCACTTTCCGCGCAGGTCGTAGCACAGGAGTCTCGGGCCCTTGCCCGTACTTCTGTCGGTTTCGTTTTGCATGACGTAGAGCAGGCCTTTGCTGATGGCAGGCAAAGTCCAGGTTCCGGGAGCGAGGAAGAGTTGGGTCTTGTCCTTGATTCTCCATCCCTTCTTGTCCATGGCGACGCGCAGGAGAGTCCCGATCTCCGAAAGGCAGAGGAAGGATCTATCGACTTTGAGCAGAGCTCCCCGGAAAAGCTCGAGTTCCACCGACCTGCCGTTGATTTCATCTGACCAGCGCATACGGTCCCGCCAGAAGGCCTTTCCGCTCAACGGATCGATGCAAAAGGTCTCCGCCCCAAGCTGGTGCCTTCCCGCCACTCCGTAAAGCGCCCCATCACTGAGGACGGGGGTCATCCAGTGGACGTTGATGGTTTCGTCGGTCCATTGCACCATGGGCTTGAACTTCTCGTCGAATGCAAGCATGACGCCACCCTTCTCGTAGCATTCGGTTAGAAAAACACGGTTGTTGCCAAGGGCAAGAGGAGGGACAGCGTTTGCCGACTCGAAACTGGAGGCTCGCCACGGGAAGCGAGCCAGTTTGGTTCCGTTTCCGGGATCGATGACGAGGAGTCCTCCCTCCGGAGGACGGCTTTCGCCACCCGTGAAGACCAGGCAGACTTCCTTGCCGTGAATCACCGTTTTTACCGGCGAGGAGTAACTGGCTCCCCACGTGTCACGGGTGATCCATTTTACCTTGCCGTCCCGCAAGCCAAAGGCGACCACGCACCTTTGATCACTCCCTCCCACGTTGACGATTACCTTCTCGTCCATGACGATTGGGTTGGAGCCTTTTCCGAAGAAGTACTGAGGGATCTCGAATTCCTCCGCAAGGTTTCTTTGCCAGATTTTTTTTCCGGTCTTGAGCTCGAGGCAGGTCAGCCATGCCGTAACCCCATGCGTCAGGACAAGATCGTCGGCAATTAAGGGGCTTGCCCGGGGACCATTGGAATATCCGAACCTGTCGCGGTATTCCACGGGGTATTCGAAATTCCACAGGGACGTCCCTTTTTCCGCGTCCAATGCCTCCACCGTCTCCTGACCTTCGAGGCGATGGAAGAGGACCAGTTTCCCGTTTTTGATCGCGGGCGAGGCATAACCCTCTCCTTTGCTTATCTCCCAGAGCAATCGCGGACCTCCCTCGGGCCACTTTTCCAGCAGTTTGGTCTCGGGCGAGGTGGCGTCGTCCAAGGGACCGTTGAACCTAGGCCATTCGGCGGTGATCGCCCCTTCGGGCAGAGGCGATGCTTCGGCGTGTACCTTGAGTCGGCTGGATGGTGGAGCTTCCTGCGCCCGTGCGGAGGGTGGGTTTCCAGTGTAAAACAGGGAATAAAGGAGGACCAAGGAACATCTGTTAAGGAGCGGGACGGGCCTGCTCCGTGAAAATGAAAACGATGATATAAAAGGAACTCGCACTGGTTGGTTTTTATGCTTAAGGATTATGGCGAGAGATAAGTGAAAGAACTCATTAAGTCCACACCTTCCGTCTTCAAGAAGAGGCAAAAACGCAGAAATGCAGTGAGGTTTCTACGCTTTGCCTCGGTGCTGGTCTTATTCGTTTTCATCTACATGAACGTATATCGTTCCCTGATGGGTGCGGAAAGAGGCGAAGAGATCACCTGGGTCGAGTCCTTCTATTGGGTTCTCACCACCATGTCCACCCTTGGCTACGGGGACATTACGTTTGGGGGAGATGCCGGCCGCTTGTTTTCCATGGGAGTTATGTTTACGGGCGTATTTTACCTTTTCATCGTGCTTCCCTTCGTCTTCATGGAGTTTCTCTACAAGCCCTTCATGGAGTACCAGACGGGGGCCCGGGTCTCCCGGAAATTCGACCCCCTCGGCAACAAGCACGTAATCCTGACCCATTACGACCCCATCAGTCATGCCCTGATGGACAAGTTGACGCAATTCGGCTACCCCTTCGTCCTGATCGTCGAGAACCTAAAGGAGGCGCTCAGGCTCCACGACATGAACTTCCCGGTCATTCTGGGCAGTCTCGACGAAGAGGAAACCTTCCGCAACGCCTGCATCGAGGAAGCCGCCATGCTGGTAGCCACCGACGACGACATTCGAAACGTGAACATTGCCTTCAGGGCCAGGGACGCCTCCCCTTCCCTTCCCATCGTGTGTACCTGTACCCGCGATGCCTCGGAGGATATCCTGAATTTGGCCGGATCCAGTCACGTCATCAAGTCCAGTCAGCAAATGGGCAGCTTCCTCGCCCGCCGCATATGTTTCACGGATAATTTCACCCATCTCATTGGTTCCTTCGAGGAAGTGCAGATCGCGGAGGTCAACATTCATGGAACCCCGTTGGTCGGCCAGCACCTCAGGGAAGCGAATTTGCGGCAAGAGTACGGAGTGAACGTCGTGGGAATGTGGGAACGAGGCACCTTCGAGCTTCCTGACCCCGAGGCTATGCTCAACAACCACACCGTTCTGCTGCTGGCCGGTACGGAAACGAATTTCAAGAAGTACGACGAAGCCTTTAAGGAATATGCCCACAACACCGCTCCGGTCATCATCATCGGGGCCGGAAGAGTGGGCCGGGAAACGGGGAAGGCCTTGGAGGAGATGGGCATACCCTACCGTTTCATCGAGACCGACGAGCGCAAGGCCGGGATGGTCCCCCATGCCATTGTGGGAGACGCTTCGGAGAAGGCGGTGCTTGAGCGGGCGGGGATCAACAAGTCACCCGCGGTGGTCATTACGAGCCATAACGACGAGAGCAACGTCTACCTGACCATTTACTGCAGGAAATTGCGTCCGGATATACAGATCATCACCCGCTCCTTCATTCACAGGAACGTCGAGCCTCTTCACCGGGCGGGCGCGGACTTCGTGATTTCCCAGGACCACATGGGGGCCACCTCGATCTTCAACCTTCTCCGCCGGGCTAGGATTCTCATGGTTACCGAAGGACTGGACGTATTTTGCCAGGCTACTCCGGAAAGTCTGGTCGACGTCAAGGTCGAGGATTCCAAAATTCGCGAAAAGACGGGATGCAGCATCGTGGCGATCAAGGGCAAGGCGGGAACCATCATTACGCCCTCTCCCGAGGACCAGTTTTCTGAGGATGGTGAGATTATCCTGATCGGGGACGAAGCCGCAGAGAAGGCCTTCGAGCAGAAGTTTTGCCAGGGATGATAAGCTCTGGCCCGCAATCATCCGGGGATGGTTGACAAGTCTAGGAAGACCTTTCGCCTGGAGCTTGTCCGCGAATTTTTCCTAGGCATCCTCGAGAACGGGTTCTACGTCTTCGGCATGCTTGTGGCGATTCGCTTTCTGCATGCGGGAGAATTCTTCAAGGCCATGCTTGCCTGCAGTTCTTCCATCGGGCTCATCTTCATGCCCTGGGTCATCCAGCTTGTTGCCTGGACCAGGCTTCCGGTGAGCAGGTTCGCCGGATGCGTTATGTTGCTTGCCTGCCTGTTGCTTAGCCTGGTGCCGTATTTCAGCGGGATTAAGACCTATTTCATTCTCATGTCGGCTGGAGGCATGTGCCTATCCATCATTCCGGGGCTGATGGTCGAGGTCTACGCCCAGAACTATGATCCTAAGGAGCGCGGGCAGAGGTTGGCATGGGCTCTCATGGTCTGTACTTTTTCGGGCATGGTCTCGTCCTATGCCTTCGGTTATTTTCTGGACCGCACGGGCTCGGACTATTCCTGGCTGTTCGCAGTGATCACGGTTGCGGGGCTCGCCTCCACCCTGGCTTTGTTCAGGATTCCATCCGAACCGCTGGAGCCTCCCGCGGAAAAGGAGGGTCTTCTCGGGAGCATGAGCCTGATCGTGAAGGACCGGCTCTTCGGCTGGCTTTTGCTGGCCTGGATGACCATGGGGATCGGTATGATCATGACCTTCCCGCTACGTATCGAATACCTTGCGGGTGAATCGGACTTGTCGGGCGATGGTGGGCTCGGGATGACCAATGAGCAGGTCGCCCTCGTAACGGTCTTCGCTTTCTCCCTCGCCCGAATCCTAAGCTCGATCTTGTGGGGCCGTCTCTTCGACCGTCTTCCCTTCATCCCATTTCGGGTAATGCTCAACGTGTTTCTCATCTTCGCCACCCTCATCTACTTTCATTCCGACGGGTTCGTAGGCGTCTGCATCGGGGCCGCTCTTGCCGGTATCGGGTTAGGGGGCGCGACCATAGCTTGGAACCTCTGGGTGACCAAACTGGCTCCAGTCGGGCAGGAGACGCGCTACATGAGCGTGCACGTTTCCCTTACCGGGTTCCGGGGGATTCTCGCCCCGTTCCTAGGCTATTGGATTCTGACCTGGGTTGGGTTTCAAGCCATGGCTTGGATTTCCGCCGGTTTGGTCTTTCTGTCCATCCTCATTTTTTCCTCGGTTTGGCGGCATGAACGCTTGCAAAATGGCTGAGGGTCGATTCCCTCGAAGCCAAGGGTCATGACTTCTCCCCGGAAACTAACTCTCGTTCCCACATTTCCGTCCGCTTGCGTTGCCCTGTGCTTGTCCCTTCTCGGGGGGTGTGCGGGAAAGGCGGTAATGACTTTTCAGGAGGTGGAGGATTTTTCAAGGTATTCCAATTCCTATTATTCCGGAACCCCGGAGCTTTGGGAGAACGCCTCTGCCGATGCCCGAAAATCGGGCAAACCCAGGGTGGCCATACTTGATCATGGGGAGCGCTCCTTGGCCCTCCGGATAAACCTGATTCGGTCGGCCCGCAAGAGCATCAGCATCCAAACCTTCGACTGGGCCTTCGACGAATCGGGGAAGACTTTGATCTGGGAACTCATCCGGGCCAATCGTGACCGTGGCATTGAGGTCCGCATTCTGGTTGATCATATGTTCAGCGACCATGATCCGGAAATCATTAGCTACCTGTCCTCCCTGGGCCCGAGTTTCCAGCTCAAGTACTTCAATCCGAGCGCCAACAGGCTGTCCCCGTCCCTTCTCGAGACCCTCACGAACGCAACGGTCGATTTTCATGAGCACAATTCACGGATGCACAACAAGCTTTTCGTAATGGACGACCTAATCGCGATAACCGGAGGGAGAAACATATCCAATCAATATTTCGACCAGTCCATTGGGATGAACTACAAGGACCGCGACGTTTTGGTCGTCCTTCCCGAGGGCGGGGAACTGAGTTCCATCCTCGACCTTTACTGGAATGACGTTCATTCCCTTTCATCCAGCCGGATGATCGAGGTTTCAAGGCTGTTGAAGATAGGGAAGAAACTCCGCGATCTTCAAAGGCGCGACTTTTGTCCCTTTCCACTTTTTGAGGAAATTGAAGCCCGGGCGAATGATACCCGCTGGGTCAAGGAGACCTTTCTTACTCCTTCCTGCGAGGTTCGTTCGGTCGATTGGATCTACGACTTGCCGGGAAAGGTCAAGGAGGCTCCCGTGGATGCGTCCCCCGTATCCATTGCCTTGACCCAAGCCATTCTCGCCGCCCGGGGGGAGATCGTCATCCAATCTCCGTATTTCGTGCTTAGCGAGAATGCCCAAGAGGTGTTTTCGAAAATAAGAGAGGAATTGCCGCAGGTCCGCGTCATCGTCTCGACGAATAGCCTGGCGGCTACCGACAATTGGGCCACTTATGCGGCTCATTACAAGGAGAAGCGCGTCTATCTCGATGATCTGGGACTTGAGATGTGGGAATTCAAGCCCGTCCCCAAAGGGATCTCAGGCATGATGAATTATGGGAAACTGCTTGCTCGGCTTCCGCTTCCAGGGGAAACGCAAAGGTATGGGGAAAAGAAATTCCGGATCCAGGACTTCGATGATCCTCCGTCCGGAGATCTCAGGTTGCGGACAAAGGCCGGTTCAGGCTTGATGAATGCCCACCTGAAGGTGCCTCCCTACCTATCCTTGCATGCCAAATCACTGGTCGTGGACGGCAACGTTTCATACGTCGGGTCTTATAACCTCGATCCCCGTTCGGATTCCTACAACACCGAGGTCGGCCTACTCATCGTCGATGCGGCCTTTTCCGCTAGACTGAGGGAGAGCATCATGATGGATGCCTCCCCCGCCAACAGTTACCTCATCGGAGCGAAGAAGAAAAAGCCCGTTCTGAGCACCCTGAACAAGCTCTTCAATTTGATTTCCGAAAAAATACCCTTATGGGATCCTTGGCCGATCCGCTCGCATACTTCCTTCCGTCTGAGGGAAGGTAAGTCGCCCGTTCCCGAGGGGAACCCGGATTTTTACGTAAACTGGGAGAACGCTGGGAATTTCCCCGGTTTGAGCCTGTGGGCAAAGAAGCAGATAACCACGAGTATGTTCAAGGCGGCAGGCATGATTCTCAAGCCCTTGCTCTAGAAGCCTTGCGTCCGAAATTTGCCAGACTTACCAGTTGACTAAAGGATATTTTCGTTTCAGCTTTAGTTCATATGAAACTTCTTTTTCTTACTTCCGTCGCTGTCTTGATCTCCTCCCTGGCCCTTGATGCAAAATCGAGGCTTGGCGAATATTACCTAGGTTTTGGTTATACCTTCGTCGACGGCGGTCCCAAGGGCGACCTCGAGGGAGATATGCTTGAGATTTCCGCAAACAGCATGGCCAGTGACTCGACTGATTTCATCTTCAACTTGAGCTACGCAAACGTGGAGCAGAACGGCACCGACGACTCGGTTTTTCAAATCGGTCTGGATTACGTCTATCATTACGACGAGTACGTCTTTCAAAACGGCATGTTCAGGCCCTTTGCCGGAATCGGTCTGAGCTACCTCAAGGACGACAAGGGCGTGCGCCTTGGGGACGATGGCTTTACCTGGAGCTTTCTCGGCGGGACGGAGATTCTCTTCACCGATAGTTTGTCCTTCCTCTTGGGCGGCAGGTTTATCGGTCTCTGGTCCGATTTCGGTGAAAACGACTTTTCCATCAATACCGGCTTAACCTACTGGATAAGCGACGTCCATGGGATTGCCTTGGAATACAACCGAGCCTTCGACCAGAAGGTTGACCTCGTCGGATTGAAGTACTTCTACTCCTGGCAGTGACCCGTCTGGGTGTGAGGGTTTTGGTTGAGCAATAGCGGACGGTTTTTCGACGAAGTTCCCGACCGGAGGAACACCGCTAGCCTCAAGTGGGGCAAATACGCGGGAAAGGACGTCATACCCCTGTGGGTAGCGGATATGGATTTTAGGTCCGCCCCGGAAATCGTCAGAGCCGCAGTTGAAGCGGCCGAATTCGGCAATTACGGATACGGCAAGTGTCCCGAGACCCTCGTCGAGGCCGTGATGCTTAGGTTGAGGAGGCTCTACGACTGGGAGATCGAGCGTCATTGGCTGGTTTGGCTTCCCGGGATGGTTTGCGCCCTTAACCTTGCCTGCAGAACCTTGGAGAAGGAAAGCTCCCAAGCCTTCACGCATACGCCCGTGTACCCCCCCTTCCTTTCCGCTCCGGGCAATTTCGACCTACCCTGCGTCCGCATCCCGCTCCAGTTGAGGAACGACCGTTTCAGCTTCGACTTCGATGCCCTGAATGAGTTGCCGACCAAGCCTTCCGACCTATTCATGCTTTGCCATCCTCACAATCCCGTTGGAACTGCCTTTTCCCGTGAAGAACTTGAGTGTTTCGCGGCTTGGGTTTGCGAGAGGGAATTGTTGGTTTGTTCCGACGAGATTCATTGCGATCTTCTCCTCGAACCCGACCTGAAGCATTTCCCCCTTGCCTCGCTTGGCCCGGAGATATCCGAGCGTACGATTACGCTCATGGCCCCGACCAAGACCTTCAATTTGCCTGGTTTCGGCTGCTCCTTTGCGGTCATCTCCAATGGGGAATTGAGGAGGAAATTCAAGAAGGCCATGGCTGGGATTGTTCCCGATCCCCCTGCCATGGGGTTTGGTTTGGCCGACGTTGCTTATCGTTACGGAGATCCGTGGCTCGGCGAAGCCATCGATTACTTGAGGGAGAACCGGGACTTTGCCTTTGGCGAGCTTTCCCG
>MDSW01219875.1_pt1 | contig 10906 bp, 26 predicted proteins | sample 811171 | NCBI WGS metagenome assembly MDSW01 (sample SAMN05326641, study PRJNA326480) | marine metagenome | isolation source: seawater | place: Atlantic Ocean: North West | collected 2012 | reverse complement strand
GTGAAGCGCCGGGCCCAGAGCTCCAGACCAAATCCGTTCTCGATGATCAGCGACGCTCCCGCGGCCTGCTCGATGTCGCTGGGGGTGGGCTGATAGCCGTGGATCTCCGCCCCGGGCTTCACGATCGAGCGCACCTGAAGACGCTCGCCGGCCACATTGGCGGCCAGATCCGCCAGCACGGTGAAGGTGGTGAGCACCGTCGGACGGCGATCCGCGACCTGCTGCACCGGCTCCCGGCCGCAGCCGAGGGTCAGCATGGTCAGCGAGACAAGAAGACAGGAGGCAGACCGAATCCGCCGCCGCAGGCGCACCGTCAAGATCGAACAGGATCTGACTCACTGTTGCGTAACAGGCAACTTAGCACGATATCGTTACGATATTAACTACATATCTAAACAATATCCCACGCCCAGAAATCGATGGAAGAATGAGTTCGAGGATCAGCGGCTCCCGACATGACGCGTTCAGGCCCCTCTCCGCTGCCCCCGCTGCTTCAGATCGACGGCAACCGCTACAGCCGGGACAGTCTGCCCAGGGACGTGCAGGATCTGGTTCTGCAGCTGCAACGGGCTGACGTCGTGCTCGCGCACTGGCGCCGGGATGTGCTGGTGCTGAAAACGGCCCGCACCGATCTTCAACGGCGACTGGGCGCCGGACTGGCAGGGCTGCCCAGCCAGGCAGAGGCCACCACACCCACACCATCGCCGGAGCCATCGCCGGAGCCATCGCCCGAGCCGGAGCCCGCCAGCGAAACGCCGGCAGCCCGGGCGGGGGCGGTGCGACGCGCCAAGGACCGGGTGAAGGGACTGTTCCGCCGCTTCGGCGGTGGGCGAGAGGACTGATCGATCGTGCGCAAGAAGGAGCGAGCCGAACGGGTGATGCAACGCCTCGAGGAGCACTACCCCGAAACACCGATCCCCCTGGACCACAGCGATCCGTTCACGCTTCTGATCGCCGTGCTGCTCAGCGCTCAGTGCACGGACAAGAAGGTGAACGAAGTGACACCGGCGCTGTTCGCCGCAGGACCGACTCCTGCTGCGATGGCAGAGCTGGATGAGGGGGAGATCCTCGGCTTCATCCGCCAGCTCGGACTGGCGAAGACCAAGGCGAAGAACGTGCGCCGGCTGGCCCAGCTGCTGCTGGAGCGCCATGCCGGCGCCGTGCCGCAGAGTTTCGAGGAGCTGGAGGCTCTGCCCGGGGTGGGGCACAAGACCGCCAGCGTCGTCATGTCCCAGGCCTTCGGCGTGCCCGCTTTCCCGGTGGACACCCATATCCATCGCCTGGCTCAGCGATGGGGGTTGAGCAACGGGGAGAACGTGGCGCGCACCGAACGGGACCTCAAGGCCCTGTTTCCGGAGAGGGCCTGGAACAGGCTCCACCTCCAGATCATTTTCTACGGGCGCGAATTCTGCACGGCACGCGGATGCGACGGACGGGTCTGCCCCCTCTGCAGGGAGCTGTATCCCGACCGCCGCAAACCGGTGATCACGCGAAAGGCGTGATCAGTTCAGGTCGTCTTCGGCGTTGGCCTTGATGGCGCAGTCCGCTGTGGGATAGCTGACGCAGAGCAGTGCGAACCCCTGGCCGATCTGATCGTCATCCAGGAAGCTCTGGTCGGTCTGATCCACGGATCCGCTGATCAGCTTTCCGGCGCAGGTGGAACAGGCTCCGGCTCGGCATGAGTAGGGAAGATCCACACCGGCCTCCTCGGCCGCATCGAGGATGTAGACGTCGTCAGCACAGTCGAAGCTGGCACCGCCTTCGATGCTGATCTTGTACGTGGCCATGGAACGAGGAGATCTGCCTGGTTGTTAGCCAGACCTCGGCGGATCAGCTGTCGCCGATCAGACGACCGACGGCCGTGATGCCGTGCTGCGGATCCCGGACCACCAGATCGGCATGCTCCCGCAGCGGGCGGATGAAACGGCGCTCTCCGGGCAACATCTCCCGCAGCATCTGACGGATCACGTAACGGGGTGAGCGGTGGCGTTGGCGCACATCACGGCTCAGACGGCGGACCAGTCGGACGGGCAGCGACTCCTCGAGATAGATCAGTCCATCGAAGGGAAAACCCTGGATCAGATCCTGGGGGCCGTAGGACCCTTCCAGCACCACAAGGTCGTAGGCAGCGTCGATGACGCGACGCCCGACCGTGCGGGAACGCATGTCGTAGAGGCGAAGGCTGGCGGCCCGGCCGGATCGCGCCGCTTCGAGGTCCGAGCGCAGGGCGTCCGTATCGATGGCCTCGACCGTGTCATAACCGAACAGCGGATGCGGGGTCCAGTCGCTGCGGTAGTAGTCGTCGCAGGCGACGGTGAGCGGAGACCGGCCGCGACCACGGAAATGGTCAACCAGTGCAGCGGCAAAGGTGGTTTTCCCGGCGGCGGAGGGGCCGCAGATGCAGAGAACGGGAATCGCGGGGTCCATGGCGCCATGCCGGCAGCCGGATCCGGATGGCAAAAAAGTAGCTGTTGCTACAGAAATGTTCTATGATCAGAGCACGTTGAGCCCCGTCCATCGGGGCTGCAGTCAGACCCGCGTCAGGCAACGGGGACGCGGGCGCTGTACAAGGAGCCTGTGATGAACACGCTTCAACTGATCAAAACCCGCACCATGCGCCGTCAGGCCGTCGAGCGGGCTCGTCTGCAGATGACGAGGGACTACGCCAACGCCGAACACACCGATACACAGCACACCGCCGTGCGCCGGGACAGCCGCAGGACGCTCTGCTACCGAGGCGTGTCCTATGAGCCGAATCGGGATCAACAGCAGGCAACCGCCGGGCTGGAGCTGCGTTACCGCGGCATCCGTTACGGGGTCTACTGAGCCGAGATCCATCCGTGCAGAAGAGCCTGCACGGCCAGCTGAGTGCGATCACGCACGCCCAGCTTCTGGATCGCCGCACTGATGTGGGATTTGACGGTCTCCGTTGAAATCTGCAGCTGCTCGGCGATCTCGCTGTTGCGGTAGCCACCGGCGATGCAGGACACCACCTCGAGCTCACGCTCCGAGAGGGTGTCCCTGGCCTCCAGGCGCGAGGGAGGATCGCCGACTGGCCTCAGAGCGGCACGCACCGCTCCCGGATAGAACAACCCGCCTCGGGCCGTCACCTGCAGGGCCTTAACGAAATTGCCGCTGCCGCCGCCGAGGGCCGATATGAACAGCACGCCATCGGCACCGGCCAGCATCGCCTCCTGCACCACCGCCTGCGTTTCGCGGCGCAGAAAGATCAGCAGACGGGTCTGAGGCAGAGCCTGCTTGAGACGCTGCAACAGGCGGATGCCGTAGCCGCGCTCGAGATCCTCGCTGGCCAGAACCAGATCAGGGCGATGCCGCAGCGCGTGCTGCACCCCTTCCTCCTCTGTGGTGACCGCCGCTTTGACGCCCCCGCTGAAGACCTCGGCATCCGCGACGGCACAGAGAGCCAGATGGTCGCCGAAGCAGAGCAGCACCCTCTGGCCGCGAAGCAGGTCGCGGCATTCCGCGGTGACCCTCTGCATCTCCGGCGATCCGACACGTAGATCCACGGGAGAGCCCGGTGCTCATTGACGTTCTAGCGGTGGGAGTCGAGCGGAGCATCCGCTTCCTCACCATCGCGACACACAATTCCCTTCACCCGGCCACTGTGCAGCCGCCTGGCCATGGCCCAGGCATCCCGCTGGCCACTCGCCAGGATCCGGCGAATGAGCAGATCGCCATTCACCTCCAGAATCAGGTCGTAGACAGGGGGCATGGAGGCAGGTGAGGCTCTCCATCCCTGATTATTTCAGCTTCAGAGGATGCACATCCCCCAAACAGGGGATGACAGGAGAGAGCCAGCGCCGGATCGAGCAACTGAAGAAACGAGGAAAACAGAACCAGCTGGGTGAAGAACAGGAAACGCTTCACGGCTTCGACAACGACGTCTCCTCAACGTATGGAGAGGTCGGCATCCGGTTCTAAAGCCAGGCTGAGACATCCCTGGCAGACCGCTGAACCGGTTCGCGATCAGTCGTCGCTGCCGCCTTTGGGAACGAAAGCCTGCGAGGCAGCCACCAGAAGACCGGTGATCAACAGGGCCGGAAGGATCACGGCAGGACCGCCGGGAGCCGTCTGGGAGGCGAACAACAGCATGAGCCGAACAACGCAGATCACCGATCAGATTGCCAGACATCCCGGGAATCAGGACTGCGCCGCAACGGATCTGCGCACTGAGCAACAGCATCGCCACAGAGCGACGCCAACCCTTGTTAACTTTTCTTCACATACAGGCTTCCAATGACGGATTATTCCATTGCCATCGAAGCTCTGATCGCCGTGAGCCTCGTGCTGACAGGGTTGGTCGCTTACGTGCTGAGGCAACCCTCGGACCTTCCCAGCCTGCGCAAGGAGAACTGAGATGTCGATCGACGCCCGCTGCCGCGAGCAACAGAAGGTGGCAGATCGCATGTTCATGGATTTCAAGTACACACCGGCCGGCTCTCCCGAACAGGTGCGCGCCATCGGCACACTCACTTTTCTGATGAGCATGTGGGCGGATTTCTTTCTGAATTCCGAGGTGAAGCGCATGGATGCCGTACTGGCTCTCGGCCGCAGAAACTGAATCCATCGGCCCAGCCCCAGCTGGTCCAAATCGGTTGCATTTTGGACTCAACCTGTGACAAGACTGAAAGACGCCACTAAGCCACCTTTGGACCAACTGATCATCCACACGGTGCGTGGAAGCACGATCGAATCCCTCGGGGACGGCTGGTACTGGGCCTGCGACGCCGACCACCACTGCTGTCGCGTTGAAGGACTGTGGGAAGCGCAGACGATGGTCCGGGAAGCCGAGGTGCACAACCGCCCGCTGACGTAGGGCCTGGAGTCCGGGTTCAGATCCCGCACCCCCCCTCAAAGGTGTTGTCGTCGGAGTCAGCCCGCAGGCTCTGCAGCCGGTCGAGCAGCTCCTGATCACCGACGATGACGCGGCGGCGTCCGTCCTCACCCATGTAGGTGAGCCGGCCATCCGCGTCGACGACCAGAGCCGTCATCGGCGTCACTGGATCCTCACCGTTCATGCCCGGGCGACAAGCAACGGACTGCACGATGGCAGGCCCCGAGACATCACGGAAACGATTAGGTGTAAGCACGCATGCCGTCTTGCGATGCGCGCGCTCCACTGAAGCCAGATTGCTTCCGCAGGCGCCATGACTTCCTGCCCCTGGCCCAGACGCACCGGCTGGCTGGATCGCCTGCACGACTGGTGGACGCCACCGGAGCGCATCCTGCGGTCTTCAGCTCCGGTGGCGGTCGCTGAACAGGATCAGACCCGGCAGGAACTCTGGGAGACCCTGATGCGTGGTGGCATCTGGCTCTCTTGAAGCTGAAACTGCCGAGGCAGCTGCGGCGCGCCCTGAGAGAGAGGGCTGAGCAGACCGGTACCAGCCGTGGCGAAGTGGTGCTGGAAGCCCTGAAGCAACATCTCGAGACCACGCCGCCCATCGCGATGGAGGCACGGCTGCGCTGCGTGGAATCGCAGCTGGCACTGCTGCAGAGCCAGCTGCAGATCGGTGAGGTGGAGGTTGCCGGTCAGCGGGACGCAACGGAGGCCCGAAAGCAGGCTTATCAGCAGTGGTTGCGCCATTTCGAAGCGCATCCTGACGAGATCGAAAGCGGTCGCGACGCCCATGAAATGGCCGCCCTGAAAGCGGCGACGGCAGCCTGATCAGCGAAGCTTTACACAGGTTTTCCACAGGCCCCTCGCGCGGCCTGAATGGGCGCTGACACAGGACAGGGGCAAGGCAACCGAGTGTGTCGAAACCAAGCCGAAAATTCCGGAATCAGAGCGGATCCGAACTGCGACGAAGCCTCAAAACGCCAATTATAGTAAGCGTTTTCAGCGAATGGTACCAACCAGTGAAAAGCCAGAATGATCCAGGCAGGATCCAGTCTTCACAACAGACCGTAAGAGGGGGATTGACGAGGACTTTCTGAGATCAACGCGACAAAGGACGCGATCACAGCACACAGTCATGTGGAAAAACTGTAACGACTGAACCCTGATGCTTCTGTGCGTCCTGCCCATGGCGAGTTGCGAGCGTTGCAGCAGCGACGGCAGCCTTCACTACCGGGTGTCGACAACAGCGAGACCGGAGTGGCATTTCGTCTGCCCTGGCTGCTGGCCAACGACGAGCCTTGAGGAGGGATATCGCTACGGAGGAACCCGCAGGCGGACCCGACGCCGGAGACAGCGGCGACCTCAGCAGGCCACCACGGGATAGAGAAACAGCTCGCCCTGAATCACGCCGCAGGCTGGCCGACGCGTCTGCCGACGACGCGGGGGATGCACCGTCACAGGGGAGAGCTCTGCGAGAACCTTGCGGGGGCGGATCTGGGATGCACGCATCCATTCCTCGGCACGGAATGTGGCGTAGGGGGAGCTGGGAGCCATGGGAAGCGCTGGACTGATACACCTGTTCTAGTGCGTTTGTACTGGTGCGTCAACGAGGGGTTCACAGGCGTGTTCGATCACGTCACCACGCCGTTCCAGGAACTCCGGAGCTTCGCCGACCGGTTCACGCCACCACCAGCGGCCATCCGTGTAGCTGGGCGGCCCCGCATTGTTGGTGCGCGGAAGCTGAAGGGTCGTTCCACGCCAGGTCAGCAGAATTCCATCCCCCGGCAGGGTGCCATCGCTGGAATTGGGAATGCCACCGGCAAGACCGCGCACATCGACCGCCCCCGCGACACGCTCGAGCTGGAGCCGATCCCCGTCACAGAGCCAGTCGGCGGAGACCGGCAGGGCCCACAGGATCAGCAGCAGGGCCGCAACGAGCAGGTGAAGCACGACAGACTCCGGTGATGCCACTCACCCTCGTCTACGACGGCGGCTGCCTCTTCTGCCGCAGCTTCGCCCTCCGCAGTGAGCTGCTCGGCGGCCTGCCGGACCTGAAGATTCTTGATGGCCGGGCCGATGATGCCCTGCGACGGACGCTCGAAGCCAGAGGGATGCGCCTGGCGGATGGTGCCGTGCTGATGGAGGGGGAACAGGCCTGGCACGGAAGCGCTGCCATCGCCGAACTGAGCCGACGGATGCAGCCGAGCGATCCGCTGCTGATGGTGCTGCGGGATCTGTTCCGTGATCGCAGCCGCGCCGAAGCGCTGTATCCGGGACTGCTGCTGGCACGCCGACTCGCTCTCGGCCTGCGAGGACTGCCCGTGGACCCAGATCAGCAGCCTCATGGATGACATCTGAGACCAAGCACTGGCACGCGAGGGGCATCCGGGCCTACGGTTGAGCCATCACTTCAGATTTCCTTAAGCATCGACTTCGATCCCTCTGTTCCTGATGCCCTGAGCCATCTGCAGCTCAGCGCCCTGCTCAAGGCAGCTGAGAGGGGTGCTCAGGAGCGTGAGATGGGGGTTGATGAGGATGATCTGCTGAGGGCTGCCCTGTCGGCCTGGGCTGACCAGACTAGGGAACTGCTGCAGTGGCTGGAGCTACAGGGCGATTCGGTGGGCAAAACGCGCACAACGAAGCAGGTGATGGCACTGGGCAGCGTGCGCACCCACATGGTGATGAGCCTGAAGGCTCTCAGGTATTCCGAAAGCTGAGACTCACAGACCGCGATGGCGGTCACAGACCTCTTCCAGAACGGCCAGGAACTGCTCCGGCTCGGGTTGCTGATCGATCGGGAAGCGCATCGCCGTGTTCACCGTGAAACTGATCCAGGCCTCTGCCTCTGGTCCGCCGCCGGCCATGACGATGTCGTAGCAGGCCTGGAAATCGGAATCGGGAGCGAGATCCCGGGCAGCATTGATGGCGTCGTAGAGGCGATCCAGACCGGACACCTGCGGATCAGCGAAAACAGCGCGGATCTGCTCGATCATCCACTCACACCTTCCAACTCCGGCTCTGCTTGTCCGGAGCTCAGGAGCTGGTCTTCAAAATCCTCGAGTGTTGCCTTCATCTCGAGCAACAGAACTGCGAGAGACACACCGAAGTCACGACAGAACGTCTCTGACACTGAAGCCATCCAGACCACACAAGATTTCTAAAAGTTGGGCGGTGCGATCTGTGGATGCTCGCAATCGGTGTTCACAAACCCGGATCGCCGTCCCTGGCTTCAAGCCACAAGTGGAGCAGCCTCTTCGTGCTCAGAAAGCCCCAGCTCGTTCATGCGACGGAGGATGCCATCACAATCCCTGCAGCGGCAGGGTGGCATACCAGCATCCACACGGTGAATCAGAAGTGGAAGGATCTGATCCTCGTCGTCGTAAAAAAGGACCATTCGTGCTGACGCTGTTGGTGACCGTTCTGATGGATGCTGAACAGAAAAAAGGTCACCGACAACACTGAACCGAGCGAGAGTTCGACTCTCCTGACACGGTCAGATTTTCAGGATTCGACAACAACGAGTTGCTGAACATTCAGGCCGGCTGAGCGTGCGTCGGCCATCAGGCTATCGACACAGTCAGACGAGAAACTTGCCTGACCCGCCAGCAGGGTGTCCCATTCAGCGCTGGGGAAATGGGTCTGCAGCCAGAGGGCACCGACCACACTTCCGATGCTGAGACGGTGGAGACCGGCGACATCACAGGGTGTGGTGATCAGATCCAAAACGGATTGAGTTCAGACTGAAACCATGAGAACTCAGGGACGGGCTGTCAACTGTTCCAGTTGCTACAAAAAACCTTTTTCATGCCCCGGGCCTGCCGACTGGCGCCGGAAACACAGCTCTGGTGAGCCGATCACACCTTCACAGAAAAAACTCAGATCCGTCCAAGGACATTCCCTGTGCTGCGCGTTACACCTTGATCAGTGAAGGAATCCGTGATGGCGCGTTTCAACCTGAGCCTGATCACTGACCATCTGCCCCGCATCGGTCGGCGCCGCACAGCGCCGGTGGCCGATCCACGGACCAGCGCACCGGTGAACAAACCACCCCTGGACTACTGGGCGATGGACTGTGCCACCCACCCCTGGAGAAAAGGCTGCAAGGACTTTGACGTCTGATCAGATCAGCAGTCCTCTGGACGGAGCAACCGGCCCTCGCAGCCCTGGCTGCTCAGGTTGCTGCTGGGGCACGACCCGGTAACGGATGCGAACCCTGACCCTGGAACCGCAGGTGACCAGCAACGCAAGGGTCAGGATCACCGCCAGGCCGATCAGGGGTCTGCTCAAAGGACCAACAGCGAACTACAGAGCAGGAACCTGCTCAAGCATCGAGGCGACCCGGGGCGTGAATCCCATCGCCCGGAGCCGGGCATTGCTGACACGGGCATTGAAGACACGGGTGTCCGGACGATCGTGGTTATCCCAGATCACCGGGGGCAGGCCATCCTCATCGCAGAGGGCATTGGAGAGTTCGCGTCGGGTCATCTGCATGTCGTCGACAAGGTTGTAGAGCCCCTGCAGACGACGCTGGAAGGCGAAATCCACACCACGGATGATGTCCATGAGATGCACCCAGGCATTGATGTGATTGCCGTTCTTGGGAACCTGCCGTCCGGAGGCACGACGGATGTAATCCGCGATGTTCTTGCCTGGGCCGTAGATCCCGCCGAGACGCAGAACGCTGGCCTGCACCGAGGATGAGTTCAACGTGAGAACTGTGGACTCGGCATCCGCCAGCAAGGCGTTGGTGGGGTTGCTGAGATCGGGGGGTGTGAGCTCGTTGACCACCTGTCCAGCTTTGTCGCCGTACACACCGGCGCTGCTGAGGTAGGTCACATGCAGTGACTGCTTGCTGGAACGCTGCTGTATCGCTTGAACCAGGGCGGGAATCGCCTCGCCGTAGACCGCCTTGTACTGATCTTCCTCGTAGGTCGATGTTGTGGGTGCCATGGCGATCAACAGGCCATCGAGCTGGTCGAGGAAGCTGGTGTCGGCGGATGGATCCCCGGCCTTGAAGATGCGGGGATGGTCGACCATGGCGCAGAGCTCGCCCAGGCGATCCGGGCTTGTGGTGGTGCCGGTGACCTCGATGCCGTTGTTGCGCATGTGCAGAGCGACAGCACTGCCCACATACCCACAACCGATAATTCCGAAACGTCCCGACATGCCCTGGTCAAACACCTTTTACACAACGTAACGAGTCAACCTGCCGAATGGTGTATCAACGCCGTCAGGACCGACAGCTCAAAGTAGAACCGTGAAGAACCAGGCGATCAGCGCGATCAGCAGACCTGCACCGACGATGGCGCCGGTGACGATGAAAGCGCCGGCGGCGAAGCCGACGCGGGTCATAGTGCGCGGGAACAGGAGGTAAAGCGTGAGACCCAGGGCCAGCGGCCACATGGGGGGCAGCAATACACACACACCGGCCAGAACGGTGAGCTTGGTGCGCAGCTGCTTCTGCTGCTCCTCGTTCTGCAGCCGCTCAGACTCCTCTCGCTCCAGCTCCAGACGTTCCTCATCACTGAGCCAACGGCCGTGATGGCGGGCGACATGAAGGTCGCGCTCCAGTTGCTGAGGCGTGGTGGTCTCGGACATGACTCCAGAGTATGCACATTTCATCGGCAGGCCTGTGCGCTCAGGCAACAGCAGACGTGTGCTGGGGTCATGCCGACCTGCTTGCTTGCGGAGAGGGGAACTCCCCCGGATGGGATCAGCTTCCGCGGATGCCTACGAAAAAACATCCCCCGATCGGGGGATGTTGAATGAACCCGTTCGAACGAACGGCGTCAGCGCTTCGGCTCAGCCTTGCGCACGGTGATGCCGCGTCCCATCCATTCAACGTTCTGCAGATCGTCGATCGCGGAGGTTTCGTCCGCCTCATTCGACAGGTCGACGAAGGCGAAGCCACGCTTGCGGCCGGTCTCACGGTCCAGGGGCATGGAGCACTTGCTCACTTCGCCGTACTGGGTGAACAGATGGATGAGGTCCTCTCTCTCAGCGTCCCAGGAGAGATTTCCAATGAAGATCGTCAAAAAATTCGGCCAG
>MDSW01136269.1_pt1 | contig 10906 bp, 7 predicted proteins | sample 811171 | NCBI WGS metagenome assembly MDSW01 (sample SAMN05326641, study PRJNA326480) | marine metagenome | isolation source: seawater | place: Atlantic Ocean: North West | collected 2012 | reverse complement strand
CCGAGTAGAAGTAAATGTCCCAAATGATGGGCTTGAAATACGAGATGGCCAAACTGTCGAGATAGCAATTGGATCAGATAGCAAAAAAGCTCACTTACTCCCACAATCCGCACTCACTTTGAACGATGAAGGGCTTTTAGGAATAAGATTTGTGGACGACAAAAATATCACCCGATTTGCTGCTGTAAAACTAGAACAAGACAGCAAAGAAGGTGTTTGGGTGTCCGGTCTTGATGATACCGTGGACGTTATAATTACTGGGCAAGAGTTTGTCAAAGAAGGTGTAAAAGTCTCAGCAACGTTCAAGGATATATCCCTATGACAGGTTTAATAGACTGGGCTTCTGCGCGAGCGCGGATGATCATCGCTATTGTTGCCTTGTCACTGGCAGCTGGTGTTTATGCTTACACTGGCCTGCCAAAAGAAGGTGAACCAGATATTGAAATTCCAGCCTTGTTTATATCTGTACCATTTCCTGGAATTTCAGCAGAAGATAGTGAGGCGCTGCTGGTTCGCACAATGGAAACAGAATTAGCAGATTTAGATGGCCTCAAAATAATGAATGCTACGGCAGCAGAAAATTATGCTGGTATTGCTTTGGAATTTGAGTTCGGTTGGGATAAGACAAAAATAATCGCAGACGTTCGGGACGCAATGAGTAAAGCCGAAACTAAGTTTCCTAGCGGAGCGGATAAATATTCAATCAACGAGTTTAACTTTTCTGAATTCCCAGTAATTATTGTGAATTTAACCGGAAAAGTTCCTGAGCGTACAATGACAAAAGTTGCAAAGGCACTTCAGGAAAAATTGGAAAGCATGGACGCGGTACTTGAGGCACCTATCTCAGGTGATCGCGAGGAAATGGTCGAAGTCTTAATCGATCCTCTTCGGCTTGAAGCATACAATGTCACTGCAAATGAATTAATTAGCGTTGTAAGAAATAATAATCAATTAATTGCAGCGGGAGAAATTAGCTCGGAGCAAGGTGCTTTTTCAGTCAAAATTCCTTCAAGTTTTAATGAACCAGCCGATGTGTACGATTTGCCAGTAAAAACAAACGGTGATCGCATTATTACCTTAGGAGATTTAGCAGAAATAAAATTAACTTTTGAGGATAGAGCGGGTACAGCGCGATTTAACGGTGAGAATACCGTCGCAATTCAAGTTGTCAAACGTCGTGGTTTTAATCTCATAGATATGGCAGAGGAAGTTAAGTCTCTAGTGAGGGACGAGGCACGGAGCTGGCCAAAAGACTTACAAGTTGCCGTAAAAGTGGGAACTTCTAATGATCAGTCAAATCAGGTTGCAAGCATGGTTGGACAATTAGAAGGTTCGGTTCTTACTGCTATAGCTCTGGTCATGATAGTGGTTTTAGTGTCATTGGGCTCTCGGGGGGCAATCCTCGTTGGCTTTGCAATACCAACCTCTTTTTTGCTGTGCTTCGTTTTGCTTGGCTTAATGGGTGTGACAATCTCTAACATGGTTATGTTTGGCTTAATCCTGGCAGTTGGAATGTTAGTGGACGGTGCAATCGTGGTAGTGGAGTATGCTGACAAGCGTATAACCGAGGGGACAGGTCCAATGTCCGCATATGTGGAAGCGGCCAAGCGGATGTTTTGGCCAGTTGCAAGTTCGACGGCGACCACTCTTTGTGCATTTTTGCCAATGCTTTTCTGGCCGGGAGTACCTGGTCAATTTATGGGTATGCTTCCCGTTACTTTAATATTCGTTTTGTCCGCTTCACTTATTGTGGCATTAATCTTTCTCCCAATAATTGGGGGGGTATCTGGCCGTCTAAGTAGAGCCTTCGAGGTGGTTTCCAAACTCCTTCGTAAAAAACTCCCTTGGATCATTCGCGCAGCCTTAGTGCCATTGACGCTTTTTTGTCTTTTCTGTACGACAATGCAACTTATCAACCCAAGTTTTTTATTTAATTTAGATGCAGAGCAATTGGGGATAGTCGCTTACATACCGGGTGGACTTGGGTTGGTTTTGTCAGCGTTTCTTGTTTCGATAACTATGGGGGCTGCGGAATTCAAGCGTGAGCAACGAAAGGTTATTTCTGGGTACAAAAGAACTTTATTTGGACGCTTTATTAAACTTATAGTGGGTAACCCAATTATGCCCTTAGCTGCAATTGGTGGGATAATTTTTCTAACTATTTCTGTATTCACATACTTTGGGCAAAACAATTATGGTGTTGAATTTTTCGTAGAATCTGAGCCAGAACAGGCAATTGTTTACGTGCGTGCTCGAGGAAACCTGTCTTTAAAAGAAAAAGACGAGATTGTGAAAGAGGCTGAAAAAATCGTCCTATCGCACCCTGGTGTGGACAGTGTTTTTGCATTCTCTGGAGCGGGAGGCTTGAACCAAAATACTGCTGGAGCATCATCTCCAAAAGATACTATTGGTCAGATTCAATTAGAGACTATTCCTTGGGAACGTCGGAAAAACAACCCAGATTTAGATGGTAATTTGGTTATAGCAGAACTGATGGCTGACTTACAAAAAATACCTGGCATAAAAATTGAAGTTCTTGAATTAGCCAGAGGCCCATCTAGTCCAAAGCCTGTGCATTTACGTTTGAAAGGAAATGACTGGAATGAGCTTCTGCTTGCCACTCAAAAGATGCGACAAGTATTTGAGAATACAGAAGGCCTTACGTTAATTGAAGATACTCGTCCATTACCTGGCATAGACTGGCAAATAAATGTTGATGTCGAGAAGGCAGGTCGCTTTGGCGCAGATGTCACAACAGTAGGCGCAATGGTACAATTAGTAACTCGTGGGGTCCTATTGGATACAATGCGCGTGGATAGTTCAGATGAGGAAGTTGAAATAAGGGTAAGGCTTCCTGAAAATTACCGAATTTTAAGTACTCTAGATACCTTAAAAGTACGTACAAAAGATGGACTGGTTCCTCTATCCAATTTTATTACCAGATCTCCTGTAAAGAAGTTAGCAGAAATAAATAGAATTGATCAAAAGCGTTTTTTTGATATTAAAGCTGGCGTTTCCGATGGTCTAAAAACTACTCGGATCGATGCAACCGGGCAGGAAAATGAAGTATTTATTAATGCAAACGAGAGGATAGCCCACTTAACAGACTACTTAGAGAAAAATCCACTCGGGCCAGATATAAGTTGGGAGTGGACTGGGGATCAGGAGGATCAAGCCGAAAGTCAGGCTTTTTTATCAACAGCTTTCTCAGCAGCTTTAGCTCTAATGTTTATCATTTTACTTGCTCAATTTAATAGCTTCTATAACTCTGCGGTTGTTTTGTTAGCCGTGATATTATCAACTGTTGGTGTGCTTATTGGCATGCTTGTGATGCAACAACCCTTTTCAGTCATAATGACAGGTACAGGGATCGTTGCTCTTGCAGGAATAGTAGTTAATAATAATATCGTATTAATAGATACTTATCAGGAATTTGCAAAATATTTACCCCGAATTGAGGCCATCATAAGAACAGCTGAGCAGCGGATCAGGCCGGTATTACTTACAACAATAACAACCATGGCAGGACTTGCTCCAATGATGTTTGGATTGAGTTTGAATTTCATCAATGGGGGATATTCAATTGATAGCCCAACTTCTCTATGGTGGAAGCAATTGGCAACAGCGGTAGTCTTTGGATTAGGGATTGCGACCATGCTAACTTTGGTGTTTACACCCTCTTTACTTGCAATAAGGATATGGTTTTTTACTTATGTAGCATGGACCGGTAGGTTTCTTGCACGAGTTGGTGCAGGCAAGAGTGGTAAAAGCGCACAAGACTGGGCACTCAGACGAGCAGCTAAACGCCAGAAAAATACAGAAATTATTTGGGAAGATGGATTTCTTGCAGGGAGTTTAGTTAGAAAAAATGATAAAGAGACTGACTTTAAACTAAATGCAAAAACCCACGCAGCAGAGTGAAATTTGCACCTATTTATAAATTAACTTTCCTCCCAGTTTAGTTGCAAATGCCACAGATCATAATATCGACCGCGTTTTTTCAAAAGCTCATTGTGACTTCCCATTTCAACTATATAACCTTTTTCAAGGACAACTATTCTTTCGGCGTCTGATATACTCGAAAGACGATGTGCTATTGAAATTACAGTTCGGCCCCTTCCCGCCCGTTCGAGAGCATCTTGCACTTCATGCTCAGTTTCAGAGTCCAAGGCCGATGTTGCCTCATCCAGCAATAATATCGGAGGGTCTTTCAATACAGTTCTGGCGATTCCCACGCGCTGTTTTTCTCCACCAGAAAGCTTTAATCCTCGTTCACCAACCGTGGTCTCGTAGCCATCTGGCAATGATTTAATAAACTCATGGATTTGAGCAGACCTTGCTGCATTTTCTACCTCTTCTAAAGTGGCATCGTCCTTACCATATGCAATGTTATAGAAAATGCTGTCATTAAACAAAACAGTGTCTTGGGGAACTACTCCAATAACATTATGTAATGATGACTGGGTTACATTTCTGACATCTTGGCCATCTATTGATATAAAACCTCCTGACACATCATAAAAGCGAAACAAAAGACGGCCAATTGTTGACTTTCCAGAACCGGACGAACCAACAATTGCAATTTTTTGTCCACCAACAATATCAAGATTTAAGTCACTTAAAATTGGTCGCTTTTTATCATAGCTAAATTGTACATTTGAGAATTTTATATCACCTTTGATAACATTTATCGGCTGTGCATCTGGGCCATCAACAATTTCTTTTTTTTGGTCCAACAAATTAAACATCGCACCCATATCAACTAATGCTTGTCTTATTTCACGATATATTGTCCCAAGGAAATTTAACGGCATGGTTATTTGGATCATGTACGCATTCACCATTACAAAATCACCCACGTTCAAAGTACCATTTTGAACGCCAATAGCAGCCATAACCATCACAATTATCAAGCCAAATGTTATCAAAATAGCTTGACCAAAGTTTAAAAAAGCTAAGGAATAGGCCGTCTTTAAAGCGGCGTCCTCATACCCAGCCATAGCCATATCATAACGACTGGCCTCTCTTTGCTCTGCATTAAAGTATTTGACCGTTTCAAAATTCAGTAAACTATCCACTGCTTTTTGTGCTGCATCAGTATCCTGATCATTCATTTTCTTTCGTAGTTTTACGCGCCACTCCGTAACCTTAAAAGTGAACCATCCATAAATACCGATAGTGCCAAAAATTACTCCTAAATATCTGATATCTAGCATAACGTAGAGCAAAATTGCGATCAGTAATAACTCTAGAATTAACGGACCAATTGAGAACAATATGTACCGTAGTAAAAATTCAACTCCCTTTACGCCTCTCTCTACAATCCGGGAGAGTCCTCCAGTCTGACGTGTGATATGATATCGTAAAGACAAAGCATGTATGTGAAGAAATGTTTTCAATGCAAGTTTTCGGAGTGCACGTTGCGCCACTTTTGCAAATAAAATATCTCGTAACTGCTGAAACCCATTCATAAATATTCGCGAGACACCGTATGCGATAGTTAAGCCAACAGCCCCAAGAAAAAGATCATTAATGCCCTGGTCAGATAAAGCATTAACAGCATCACGATAAATAAGTGGGGTATACACCGCAATTAATTTTGAAAATATCAAGGCAAGCATTGAAAATACAACTCGATATTTTATTTCGGATTGGCCTTTTGGCCATAAGTACGGTGCCACGCGCACTATAGTTCGTATTCCCGATGTTCGTTCTAAACGTCCACTATTTTGCTCGTCTATATTTACTTGTTCGCTAATGTTTGTCATTTTGAGTAATAATCAATTAGGTAATTTTATTACACCAATGATTTTGCCATTTTGTTAATCAATTTAATGCATATCAGGTAAGTCAAATAACTGACCGGGATAAATTAAGTCAGGATTTTTTATTTTATCACGGTTCGCTTCAAAGACTTGAACATATAGCAGTCCATCACCGTAGCGCTTACGGGCTATTGCCCATAAAGTATTACCAGGCTGAACGGTAACAATATTAATACGGACAGGACTGGTACTTGGGGCGATTAAGTTGGCAAGCTTCTCTCTATCCTCTCGCTTAAATGGGCTCTCTAATCTAGAAATTACATCGCCCTTCAAACTAAGCTCATCGATGCGTAGAGTGTATGTGCCAGGAATAATATCCGATAAATCTGCCTCCCAATAACCGGCTTCATTTGTTTTTGTGGCTGAAACAGCCTCATTGTTGATGTAGAAACGAACAAGTCCGCTTGGATTTGAACGTCCACCAACAGTTACATTACCCAGCGGATCATATGCGATTGAGTCCAACGCCAAACTATCATCGCTCCTTTTATCATCTTGTATTACTTTAACACCATCACTGTCAGCAATTATCACTTTAGGTTGAAACGCATTTGTATCCGTATTTTCATTAAGATCCTCAGTAGCTTTCTCTATCATTTTTGGGTCTTCGACAATTATTTGATCAGAATTAGTAGTTGATAAATCTTTTACCAGTTCCTGTTGTCCATTTGATACTTTTCCTGTGGCTGCGTTAGTGGTGCCTAATTTCTCTTCTGTCTCCAAGCTTGCATCATCATTTAATTCGGTAGTTGCTTGTTTTTGAATAACATTTGAACCTTCAACCTGTGGAGTATCTATCGAGGTAACTTCATCAGAATTATCCACACTTGCAACATCTTCTGATCCCTGCAAATTCTCATCGCCAGTCTCATCCGTTATTTGTGATGGTAATATAACAAGGCTTTCATCTGCATAAACAAAATCTTCACCTTTTTTTGTCCTCAAGACGAGTACTCGAATTTCTTCACTGGGGGGTACTTCAAAAATTGATGCAAAATTCCCATCATTCCCAACAGAGATCGTCCCTATTAAGTTTTGACCAAGCAGCACTTCAATTAAAGCACCTTTTTCAGCTCTACCTGCTATTGTAACAAATCCACTAGGGTCAACTCGGGCTGTATCTAGAAAAACTTCAACAGAAACAATTAGAGGACTGTCCTCAGGATTTGTCTCAGTTAGTTCAGGGTTTTCTTCCAAAGAGGTAGCTGCCACAACTTCCGATGAGGCGCTTTCAGCTACACTATTATTCTCTTTTATTTCGACTGATTTATCTTGTTGATCACTTTCATTTTCTACGGTTGTGATCAAAACTTGTTTTTGATTATTTATAGCATCAAACACGCCGTAAGATACCACACTTACGCCAAGCACACCCATCCAAAACCATATAGAGCGTAGTATAATCACAGGTTTCTTACTCCAAGATAACTTTTACGCGTTTCTACAGTTGAGTGAAGGCATCAACAAGGCTAAAGTTAATAGATTACTATAAAACAAGGATTTCGGGATGTTATCACTTTCAGTTTGTGTTTTTTGTGGCTCACGTTTTGGAAAAGATAACGTTTACAAGAAAACGACTGAGAATCTAGGGCGCCTACTTGCAGAGGAAAACTGTCGGCTAGTTTATGGAGCAGGAAACATAGGTCTTATGGGCACAGTAGCTCAAAATATACAGTCTGGTGGTGGTGAAGTCATGGGAGTAATCCCAGAGCATTTACTGCACGCCGAAGTAGGTAAAACCGATATAAATAATTTTATAGTCACAGAAAACATGCATGAACGTAAAAAAGTCATGTTTATGAATTGTGATGCCATTATGATTTTACCTGGCGGTGCAGGAACTCTTGACGAATTCTTTGAAGTCTTAACATGGGCGCAATTAAAGTTACACAGCAAACCAATAGTCGTTTTAAATATCAACAGGTTCTGGGATCCGCTCATATCCTTAATCAATCATCTTATAAAAAACGGATTTGCTGATATGAGTTTAAAAGAGCTTTTTCAGATAGTATCTTCACCCGAAGAAGCAATAGAAGCTCTCAAACTTAATATTCAGTCTGATAGACTTGCCAAAGTATAAATAAATAACGCTAACCAAATTAAACCAAATGCAATGCCCTGCGACGCGCCAAATGGTTCTGCAAAAATGAATACAGCAACAAGAAATTGGAGAGATGGATTTAAATACTGAATTATGCCGAGCGATGTCATTTGCACACGCCTCGCAGCATATGAAAAAAGCATCAATGGAACAGCTGTCATAGGTCCACTAAAAATTAATAAAGATGTAGTCTCAATATCTTTGCCAAAACTTCCAAATCCACTCAAATGCCAATACAGTAAAAACGTTATTGCTAATGGCAAGAGTAAAATAACTTCGGTTGTTACGGATAAAACAGGGCCCAAACTGATCTGCTTTTTGAGCGCGCCATATATTCCAAAAGTAACCGAGAGGACCAATGCGACAAAAGGTAAAATGTTTTGTGATATGGCAAGTGTTGTTACTGCAAAAATAGCAAGAAAGACAGAACACCACTTCATGAGGGATAATTGTTCTTTAAAAAAAATTAAACCAAATAGAACTGCAACTAGGGGGAAAATATAATATCCAAAACTAGCTTCAGTGGCGCGATCGTTATGAACTGACCAAATAAAAAAGAACCAATTTATTGAAATCATGGCGGCTGACCAAAACAAACCTAAAATTAGTTTTTTATTTTGGAAAACTAATTTTAAATCCTGCGATCTATCCTGTAATCGCAAAATGAAAATGAATACTACGACTGACCAGAGGGTTCTGTGACAAAGCACCTCTAATGGGGGTGTATCCGATAATTGCTTGTAGTATATCGCTGACAGGCCCCATATAATGCTAGCTAAAACCATAGCTACTGCGCCTTTGCGAGGCTCGGTCATCTCGCTGCCCTTGTGTTACCAGCGGATATCTAGGCGCTGTTATTTAATTTGATTACAAACCCCACGGGTGCGAGGGGTTTGTAATTATTATTGAAATTACATTCTTGCCGCAACATTTTCCCAATTGACAAGCTTATCTAAAAAATTTGTCAAATACGCAGGTCTTTTATTGCGAAAATCAATATAATATGAATGCTCCCAAACATCGCACCCAAGTAATGCACTCTGACCAAAACATAGTGGGTTAACACCATTCTCAGTTTTTGTTACCTTTAGTGATCCATCGGTATCTTTTACAAGCCAACACCAGCCTGCACCAAATTGACTCGCACCAGCAGCACAGAACTCTTCTTTAAATTTATCAATTGAACCAAAGTTTTCACTTATTGCAGAAGATAATTCTGAAGGTATATTTTTCCCGCCAGGGCCCATCATCTCCCAAAATTGAACATGGTTCCAATGTTGAGAGGCATTATTAAAAATACCATTCTGTGCGACAGAACCCGCTTTGTATGTTCCAACTATAATTTCTTCTAGAGTTTTACTGGACCATTCAGTGCCATCGATTAATTTATTACCATTATCAACGTACGCCTTATGGTGTAAATCGTGATGATACTCGAGAGTCTCTTTTGACATGCCAAGCTCGGATAGTGCATCGTGAGCATAGGGTAGATCGGGTAGTTCAAACGCCATTCAAAAATCCTTATATTCAATATATTAACTTTACTGGATGGTAGGTTTACTCACAAAACGTCAAGAGTAAAGAACCAAAACATGGTACAGGTTTAAAATCTTAAAGTTCTAATTGTGAATATCTTGCTGTAGTTTTCCACTTTTAAGTGGCTGATTATGATTCCAAATGCCTACATCACGTAGCGATCTTTTTAGGTTTTCTACACCCCAACTTCGCTACCCTCTTCGCACGATATTAACAGCAAATCATGAAGGTATTTTTCTACTGAACGAAAACAAATAACTGTAGCACTGTTTTCTGCAGTTAGCCAAACGGCTGCTGCTGTTTGCGAAAAGCGTGTTCTTCTGATCTCACCTAATTCCAAACTGTTTGGATCCGTATCAATTGGTGCCAATTTAGCTATTACTTCTCTAACCTTATCACCTTCCAATGAAAATACTACTCTAGCATCGGAGACATCTAAAACGAGCGAATGATGCGACCTTAAAGAGTCTCTGAGGAGGTTTAATCTGTTATCAACTTCTGCGCTAGCACAGAAATAAAGTAATTCGTCTGGTGACATCCAGCCTAAGGCGGTATCCGTGGTTGCTTCAATATGTCTTACGGACGGAATACTAATTCCGAGAGAATGCCGCAAATTTCGTCTCAGCGCTGGGTCGTCAAAATCTAGGCGCACCGTTATCATACCAATACCAGTCTCTCGAAATATTTTGAGATAGTGCCTTTTGTCACTAATCTTTATTTTAGACTGATCAAACATTTTGCTTACTACCTGATTTATCGTAAAATACAGGATCTACTATGGTTGCGCTTACGACTTCGCCATTTACTCTCTCAAAATTTAATATTTCGCCTATTCGATCCGGTCCATTTTGGACCAACCCCATTGCAATGCCCTTTTTTAGAGTGGGAGAAAAATACGTAGAAGTCACTCTACCTATTGTGTGCTTTTGGCCATTAGCATTTAGGCTGTTATCTACAGCATATGATCCATCAGGAAGGACGGACCCATCTAAGGTTTCTAATCCGACTAGTTTCCACCTAATAGGGCTCTTCATAAACATCCTATCATGAGCTCTTTTGCCAATAAAATCACTTTTCTTTTTAGAAATAGCCCAGTTTAAATTTAGGTCTTGTGGAATAATAGTTCCATCAGTTTCATCACCGATCATAATAAAACCTTTTTCTGCCCTCATAACATGCAATGCCTCTGTTCCGTACGGCATGACGTCGAACTCAGATCCGGCATCCAATAATGTATTCCAAAAATCAAGCCCGGATGATGATCGCACAGATATTTCAAAGGATAATTCTCCCGAAAAAGAAATTCTAAAAATACGTGCATTAAACCCACCCAATTTTGCATCTACCCATTCCATAAAACCTAGAGATTCTTTTGAAATATCCGTTCCACCCAATTTCTCTAGTAACATTCTGGCATTGGGCCCAACTACAGCAATTTGTGCGT
>MDSW01079528.1_pt1 | contig 10906 bp, 14 predicted proteins | sample 811171 | NCBI WGS metagenome assembly MDSW01 (sample SAMN05326641, study PRJNA326480) | marine metagenome | isolation source: seawater | place: Atlantic Ocean: North West | collected 2012 | reverse complement strand
GGAAGGGGACATCTTTGTCCATTATATCACGAATGTTCGCCACAACGGCCTCGCTGTCATCGATGTGGACTGATGGCTGGATGACCGTGCGCAACTGTTGCATGAAGTGTGGTTCAGACACACAGACAACGCACATTATGCTGTGAGGAGTTAAATCTGTGGCGCAATTCGCCTCTAGTTCTTCCATTATATTCCAGAGCCACTTGATGCCCGGAGTTTGCACCTTTTCCATCAAAGGCCCCAGGGTGCCCCTCAGAGCGGGTCTGTGGATGTAGAGCCTAGTCATCCTCCTCTCGGCCTTTACACGCGCCTCCCAGGGGCTCATAGGCACCCATCCGGCAGCTCTGGTGACAGGAGCGTGCGCTACCCAGTCCTTGGCAAGCTTTGCAGCCTCTTTGTCGGTGGCCGACAGGACACGGCTAGCCTTGTCGATGTAGTGAGTTCTTAAAGCTTTTGAGGACAGCTGGTTAATCAGCGCTTTGAGCTTGCCCTCTACGTCGGTGATGGCAGCTGCATCATCCAGGCTCAAGTTGGCCGCCCACTCGTCAATCAACCAGTCCAGCCAGCTAGGAGCCTCTGCAGTGTAGTTGTAAAGACTTTCGCCACCGCGTACTACTTCGTCAGGATCCTTGCCTTCAGGAAGGGTGACCACATTGATATTGACCTCTCCTTTGAGGGCCATCTTGCCGGCAACGGAGATGAACTGCTCAACAGCCTTCTTCCCTCCAGCATCTCCGTCAAAGCATAATATAAAGTTTTTTACATTACGACTGAGTCTCTGTAGTACCAATGGATCTGGGGCGCCTGTGCCTTGCATTGCTACCACATTCCGCACACCATGCTGCCACAATGAGACTACATCCAGGTGGCCTTCGACAAAGATCATGGAGTCCGCTTCGCGAGCGTAATCCCTGGCTCTTGTTTCGTTGAAGACGAGTAGCTTCTTCTGGAACAGGTCTGAGTCGGAACTATTCTTGTACTTTCCAGGCTGGTCACCGGTAGCACGGCCAGTGAATCCTACTAGTTCGTCCCTGTGGTTGTAGATAGGGAGCGTGATACGGCCAGCGAAGAAACCACTGGGGCTAAAGCCAAGGCCAAACTCCTTGCTGGCTGCAGCTGTAAGCCCACGATCTGACAGGATCTGACGGATACGACCGGCCCTCTCGTCACGGATATTCTTCTTGAAGTTCTCCTGGTCCCTCTCTAGCTTAGCTATAGATGCCCTGCGCTTCTCTGCCCTCCTGGCTGTCTCTGCAGGGTCTTCGTCGTCTAGTTCGTAGCGTACGCCCAGAATGCCCGCCGCCTTCTCCATGGCATCACGCCACTGCAGGTTCAGACGCTTCTGGATGTAGTCAACGGAGTCACCACCCTGCCGGCAGACGTGACAGAAGCAAAAGTTCTTGTCATCGCTAACGGTCAGAGATGGGTTCTTGTCTTCATGCCACAAGCACTGGGTCAGGTATTCACGCCCGACCCGCTTCATAGGAGCTCCCAGGGCTTCGATGACCCGGGAGATCGGTGCGGCTTTGACTGCCGCTATCGTTTGAGAGGAGACTGCCATGCAGCCAGTGTATCACGTCAGAACAACAGTCCCTGCATTCGTCCGTTACCTAGATCCTCGACATCGGTGGTGTCGATCTCGCTCCAGTCCACCGTATGACAGCCAGCGGCGTCCAGCAGTAGATCAATGGAGTCACGGGGGATCTTGGTCCCAGCCGCCGATAGATAGACCTCAACGGCTTCTACGTGATCGCGCATCTCTTCTCCCGCTGCGTCGAGCACTTGTTCAGCTGCGTCTACATAAATTGCAGCAAAATTAATCTCGTCAGGCTCAAGACTCTCTGTGGGCTTGGCTTGCTCCTTAAGTTCCAGCGGTGGGCCAGAGCAAACTTTCCTCACCTCTTGCCATTCTTCCTTGGTGATCTCGAGAGCAGCTGCAACCTCAAGGTCAGTAGCACCCCTGTAGAGCAGTTTGCGGCCCTTGACCCAGCGCTCACGCATTTTATGACTGAGGCGGACTGCGTAGGTTCTGTCACGTACCCAGTGCAAAAGCTCCCCGCGAATCGTTGGAGTCGCAAGAGAGCTAAACTTCATCGATTTACCGGTGATTGGATGAGGTCGATCCGGATCGTAGCGGTACGCAGCCTTACACAGCCCTTCGAAGGCAACCGACTCCAGTGTTTGGTAGTCGATACCCGTAGATCTCTGAATACGCCAGGCTTCCCTCCGAGCCAGGTTCAGATTGTCAGCAGCCATCTTCTGCTGCTCTTTATTCATCTGGAACTTAGTCGGTTTGCGAGCCACGACGATCCTACACCTGGTAGAATCATTTTACCAGGGGTTAAATCTATTAACATTAGGTAGAACTCTGTCGCCGCGACCCCAGGACACTGAGGTCATCTGAGGAGCGCTACGCTGACTGCAATAATTGATGGCCATAGTGAGGGCGTCAACCATGTCGTCATTCTTACTAGCAGGGAATAAGCTGAACTCATTGATAAACGCATCAAGCCAGGGAGCACTAGCAGGCAGATATACATTGCCAGCCTCAACCAGAGGAATAATACCACTAGCTCTAGCCTCCTTGGATTTCTCAGGCTTAAATCCTATCAGGCCTGGAACCTTCTTGCTCATCATCTGATACACAGCGTAACCCGAAGCCGCAAGTTCGATCACGGTGCCGGACAAAGCATGACGCTTGTACATACGGCTGATCATGGCCATAGTGCCTACCACGTCAAGCTTTTCCCTCACTAGGTCCAGTAGATAGAAGCTGTTCCCTGCTTGCCCCACGACTGCGCCTACAACATAGTCAGACTTGCTGGTGGCGGTGAACGTGGCGTCAACCGACAGGATGATCCGCTGGAACTCAGGAATCAACGTGTCATGATCGTAGTACTGCCACCACGTCGGGTCGAACATGTTACCACCCTCTGGGGCGGGTCTCTGCTGATATAGGGAGGCGAAATCACGAGAACCGACGGCTTCCCTGATGCGCTCCAGGTCGTCTTGGTCGTAACGCTGTGGGCACAGAGGTGCTCCAATCTCTTCGCGCCAGTCAGGGATCACCTCGCAGTGCTCTGGGAGGGGTGGGCGATCATCCTCCTCTTCGTAGATAGCCGGCAGGTCAACGATGGTCCAGTTCTCGCGGCCTTTCTCTGAGACGTTCATCTCGTTGTCCAGCAACTGACCGATCATGTCATTCTCAGACCACCTAGTCTGAATCACTACGATGGCACCCACCTGAGGCTCGAGACGGGTATACAGGGTTGATGTATACCAGTCATTCAGCTTATTCATCATCCTGGCGCTTTCTGCATCTTCCCTGTTCTTCACAGGGTCATCGATGATAAGAAGGTGACCAGAACGACCAGTGACAGCACCGCCAACACCAGCAGCCCATAGACCGCCACCGCCTTCAGTGCCCCAAGCATTTACAGCCTGGGAACTAGGATTGAGAAGACCTCCTCCCTCACGGTAGAAGTCTCGGGCCTTCCTTGAAAATCCCTCTGCAAGCTCTGCTGAGTAGGAACTAATACCAACATAACGCTCGGGATGAGCAAGTAGATAAGCAGCAGGGAGAAGCTGCGAAGCCAAAAGGCTTTTACCATGTCTTGGCGGGACTTGCAATATGAGTCGATTGCATTCTCCGTCGATGACTCGCTGAAGTTGCTGGATGACAGCTGCATGGAATTTGTAGAATTTGTAGTTTGGGAAGACCTTTTTGATGAACTTCCAAAGAACCACCTTGTTGCCGTTGGCTGTACGGGCGGCCTTCTTCTCCTTGACGCGCTTAACCAGTTCCTGGCCGGAGGCTGCACGCTCAAGATAGTCTTTTCCTGTTTTAGCTGCCATTACTCGTCGAGCGGGATTTCGTAGATGTCTTCTTCGATCTCAGAGACCTGAACCTCTTCGAGTTCTTGGTCAACGACCTGCATGAGTTCATTGACGCCCAGGCTAGTAGCCCAAGCTTGACGCCCTGAGTCGGAGATATTAGCAGCTGCACGCATGAGACCGGAGATCAAGGCCATCGGAATGTCCTCTCCCTCTGCGTCGGCTTTCTCGATGCGCTTCTGAATGATGCCCATAAGGTCCTGGGAGACCCCCATCATCAGTCTGGCCTGGTCTTCATTGGCCTGACGGAACTGTTGAATGGCTTGGCGATGCTTAGACCTTTCAGCCTTGTTCGCTTCTTTGAATGTGATAGCCATCTGCTTTTTATCCCACGCTGCGACACGGGATTGCCAGTTCCAGGTGTTGGCCCACTTGCTGATCGTGATCTCGGTAGAGCCTGCGATCTCGGCGGTACCTACGAACGAACGCCCAGCGCCGAGGTTCAGATAGATCTGAAACGCCCGGAACTGAGCCTCGTTTTCATGTTGCCCAGCTTCCCGGACTTTATAGCCTCGCCTGAAGTCCCAAACCTTTCCGGGTAGAACTTCAGCTTTAGCTTCCGGCCAACTATTAGGGTCGCTAGACATCTCGTCAAATCGATCGGTATAGAGTACCTAGATAGTCCAACCGAGCTCGTCCATAGCCTCTGCGCAGGAAGGGAAGTGCTGACGGAAGATAGCCTTGGCTTCCTCTGCTACAGCCATGTGCTCTGCTTGGGTGCCATTAGAGGCGCGTAGGCAGATGTAGTGGAGCCATGATCTACAGTTTCCGGTCATGTAGATGGTTGTCTCAGCAGCCTGCGGGAGAACGGCACGAGCGCACTCTTTAGCAACGCCGTGGGCAAGCATCCCCTTGTAGAGGGCCTCGGCCTGACGGAAGTGCTCATCCAACTTAGCGGTGAACCAGCGCTGGATATCCTCAGGAAGCTCGTCAACAGACTTCTGTCGGTTCTTGGGGTGAGGTGCCCTCAGCTGGGGTAGATGGATGTTCAAAGGCGCCTCAGCTTCGCCTGCGTAACGACGACTGAGCTGCTGGAAGGTAAATGACCGGTGGCGCAGGATCTGCGTAGCAATGTCCAGAGTCGTAGTGATCTGGAGGGTCATGTGAGCATGCTCAAAAACGGACCAATGGCCGTGCTTGATGCAGTACTTGAGCAGGCCAGCGACATTGGGATTGTCCTGGTTCTTAGGGTTAGATACGCGAGCAACGTAGCCCATGAACGCTTCACCGTCCGGGGTTACGTGCTCAAGCTGTACCTGTGGCAGGGATCGTTCCAGTAGAACTGTCATCAGAAGGCGTCCTCCTCTTCGTCGAGATCAGGGGTGATGGGATTGTACCACGATGGGTACTCGAGGCGGTGGATCTTAGGCTCACGGTTGGGCCATACAGATGCCGCCTGACACTGCTTCAGTGAATGCAGGGCCATCTCGCACTTGACGAGACCTTCTTCCATCATAGCAGGGCTAACCTCGAAGAGGTCAACCGTATAAGGAGCCTTGCGCTCAACTGCAACAAAGATAAACCTAAAAGGCTTGCCGTAGGCTGCCTCTGCCGCCTTCGCATAGTAAGCTGCCTGGAAGTCATAGCCGAGACCAATCACCTTCTTTGTGAATAGCTCGGATTCGACGGTATCAGTCGTCTTCAAGTCCAGGACAATACCCTCGTTTACCAGGACCCTGTCCAGACGGGCCTTGCAGTTGACTTTGTTCCAGTCCCAATAGATCGAGACTTCATTGTACTTAATATACTCCTCGTCGCTGTCAGCAAACCACTGGAGCTCTTTAAGGGCCTTGGTCATTCCCTGAACTGAACCCCAAGGGTCGTCCTTACCTCCTTCCGCCAGTGCTTTCTTGCGCCCCAGTTCTGCTTTCCATTCTTTACCTGCCTTAGTGGCCAGGCTTAGACCTGCTGGCTTCTTGACGTACTGAGCTTCAAATGCTTTATCACCATCCAAGACCTTGCAGTGCAGTGCTGTCCCGATCTCCATTGCAGGAGTAGGGATCAGCTTGGTCTTCTTGGCCGCCTGGTAGTGCGCGGGACTCTCCAAGATCTTCTTAAGACTTGACTGGTTCTCCCCGGCTTCTCTACGGTAGTCAAAATCTGACTGGTTGTAAGAAATCTCTGCCACTAGCCGGAAAGTCTCTAGTCATTATATCGCTGCAGCCCCACCCTGTAGTCATAAATGTTGTGCGCTCCTATAGGCCTCGAGGAGTTAGATCCGTTTAGACAGATCTCGGGGCACGCATGCTTCCATCGGCCGATCGGAGCAGGGAGTAAGGGTACGATGTCAAACCCGTTACGGAAGCGGAGCATCCTCTGACTGTACTGGGAAGCGAGCCAGCAAGCATCCTTGTTGCCCCAGCGAGGGGAGCCAAAGGTCACAATGTAAGGGGATTCTGGAAATGGTTCTCGAAGTAGCGAGATATTAGCCATGGCGCCGCCGAGGGAGTGGCCAGTAACGATCCAAGGCTTGTCTGGGTCCATGGACTCCATAGCCTTTACTACGTGCCTGTGGAGCTTCTGATGATTATTCCAGAACCCTCTGTGGATCAAGGGGTTGGCATTAGGAACGAAAGGGAGCATGTCCCGATAGTGCCTGACCTTCTTGGGTGTCTTCATGGTGAAGCGGAGGTTGCCCACCCAGTCACCAATGTCATCCGTACCTCTGTAGCAAAGGATGTTACAGGTGTCTCCGCCGTAAAGATTTGCTCTGGCGTTACCATCCCTGATCGAGAATCTGCGAGGGATAGCGCTGCCCGTTACCATCAAGACCCCGTACTCCACGTAAGAGTCCACGCAGGCCTCGATGGCTACATTGGCAAGTTGTCGGTTGCTAAGCGTCATGGATGACAATGCGCCAACAGGATTCAGCCTTGGGAGCTTTCTTCCATGATACCGACACAGAGCTGATGATATTCACCCGATCATCAACCCATAATACTTTATTAACAGTGTCGAACAGGGCACCGATGATGTTGTCGATATCCCCTCGCCCTTCCCCTTCTAGCAAAATAGTGAGGCGCAGAGGGCCTTCTAGCGGCTCCCTGTCACCCCACTGTTCCTTGACCTGTCGAAGCATCTCCTTCTGCTTGACCCGGTACTCTTTAGGCATAAAAACACCCCTGCTCGTGACCCTGGGGCGGGCCTTCGAGAACAGGGGCATGTGTAGGACTAGCTCAGTCGGATACCTCATCCCGGTAATAACTGACGATCGCCCGAAGGGTACCTAAGGAGACCAGAACCGTCAGCAGGATAATGGGCCAGAAGAAAATCAGTGGCATTTTCCGTTCTCCCCTAGTTCGCAGCTGGAGCCATCCTTAAAGACTCCGATATGAACCCCGCGACGAGTGAAGATCCGTACGATCTCGTCATCCTCGAACTGGTCCAGATCCTTGCCGGCTAGGGCAGGGTGCGGGGCGTACAGGGGACCTTGATAGTCTCCTGCGTGCTCAGGCTCCTGAGGGCCCGTACTGGGGTCCCAGAGGTCGACACTGTCAGAGCCATCAAAGGGAACTTCTTCCGCCATGAAGAACTCGTACACCTCGTCGTAGCTGGTCTCGTTGACAGCTCGCTCTGAGCGGATCTTCTTGATCTCGCGCTCCAAGTACCAGACGGCTTTGGAAAGGCCTTCCTCCATGTCCTCACCGGGCTTGCGACCATTCCGGCTGATGTACTTGAGGGCGTTGCCCAGGTTGTAGTTGAGGCCCCAGTCTTCGATAACTGAGATGGGTTCGAACTGTCGATCACCTTTGTAGTGATCTGGGTTGATCATGTCGGTCATGGTTTCTCCGTTGCGAGGATGATGTTTCGTTGGTCTCGGACCGTGGTGCTACGCCTGCCTTGAGTTAGGTAGACGGTGCAGTAGTCTCGAGTAGATTCTACCACAGTCCCTTTTTGCCAGCCTGCTCCCATGAATACCTTTACTTCCGTCTTTTTTCGGAGTATCGGCAAAGGGAGAGGCTCCCTGCACATGCGCTCAGCCGACTTTGAAGCCGATGGCTTGGGTTTCCACGTGCCGTCTTTGAGCATTCGACCCATTAGCAACCTCCTGTAGTACGTGTTTTGGTAGCTGGCCATCAACGGCAGTAGCCACGTTGATCAGCTTGGTGACGTCCCTGGCCGTGAGAACCCAGAGATCCTTTTCGTCATTGTAGCGGCAGAGGCCTTCAGCGATGAATTCAGCCATAACCTGACCGACAAGGTACTCAACCCTGGTCATCTCCTCGTCGCCGTCATCGTAAACCTCGGTCTTGAGCTCTTCTACGGAGCAAACCTGGGCGATGGCTGCTTCTACTTCTGAAGGACGGCAGGCTCCACGGTACATCAAAACCGCCCAGACAAACGGCCTGACATGTGCAGTGTTGAGCTCTGGAGTTTCGTCGAACAGTAGTCCGACTGTTCCGGGAGCCATTTCTGATTCTTCAATGTTCATAGGTGGTTCCTCTCGACTGAATACAGTATGGCATAAAAAAGGGGCTCCTGGCCCCTCAGTGTTAAAACTTCACAGTTTCGTGAGCTTTTCAATTCGACCGCCCCTTGTGGCCTTCTCAATGAAGAGTCGAGCCGTTTCTTCGTTGGGCGCATCCAGCTTGACGTTGGTGTACTCCCCCGAATGGGGGAGGTAAACCCTTGCGTACCACTTACTCATCCGTATAGTGATCAGAATGCAACTTCGTCACTTTCGGCCTGTGGGCGTGACTCCAGGAAGGTCACCCGGGCGTTCTTGACGTCCAAGTAGGTGCGGTCATTGTAGTCACGTTGTACTAGTTGGCCTGTGACAGCCAGCTTGTCACCACGATTGAGGCGGTCTGCAACGATCTCGGCTTGCTTGCCAGAGACTTCAACTGCATAGAACTGACCTTTGCGCTCGTCGCCTTCCTTAACATAGAAATACTCTTTGTCAACGATGGAGAACTTGGCGATCTTACCGCCATTACCAAATTCACGGATCTGCACGGCGGGTTCGCCTTGCTTGCCGGTCACTGTGCCTGCGAGGGAGATGCTTGCCATTTGTCGTGTCCTAGAAAGGTTTGCTTACAGTATATCAGGCCAGAGCCCGAAGCTTTTCTACGGTGTCGTTGATCAGCCCACGGGCACGTGATTGCCCGATCCTTGCCCTGGCGGCAGCCATTTGGAGGTTGCCCTTGCGCATGTAGGCCAGGAACATGTCCCGAACCTTAGTCTCGATACCTGCTTCCTCAAGCAGTTCGACAACGCGCTTCATCTCTTTGGAGTTGTCCTGACTTGGTTGCCACAAAGAATTCTCTTGACTGATGGTGTCAGCAAGGTTCATCTCAGAGTCAAGGCGGACTTTAACGTCAAGAGACTTGGGGAACATTGCCATCAGGGCACGAGTCTGACTCTCCTTGCTCAGGACCTCCCTGCCTCCGGTGCGTTGTGTGCCGTTCTGCAGCCAGTGATAGACGTCATACATGGCCTTTTCAGGGACCCGGATGGCGCCAGCGGTGGCGTTCTTGTAGCGATTGACCGACTGATTGATCCAGATGGTTGCGTAGGTAGCAAAACGGATCTTCTTCTTGGTGTCGAACTTCTCAACAGCACGACGGAGACCGAGGTAACCCTGCTGGAACAGATCAGCAACGCAATCAGAACGCATTGTAAGGTGGGCTGTCTTGTCTACGTAACGACGGACAGTCGAGACGACCAGACGCAGGTTGTGAAGGCACAGGCGGTCAATAGCACGGAGGCGCTGACGCTCGGGGATGTTGAGGTTTTGTGCTTTACGTGCAAGGCGCAGGGTGTCGGTTTCGCAGAGAAGAGGATAGCGGCCTGCGGTGTCCATCCAAGCATCGACGACTGACTTGTTCATTTTCATGGCGTGTCCCTCCTGGGGTTTTGTTGTGTACTCATTTAATATGACACCAAAAAGGCCCGGAGTCAACCCCCGAGCCCATTTGTCTAACTTATCGATCCGTCAAAGAATGCAGCCAGTGACCCAGCTGCCCTTATCAATGGATCACCACTGCTCAGATTCTTCGCTGCTGGCGGGCATGTACTGCTCGTTGAGTTCTTCGACTGACTTCTTGGCGAGGGTTTTGAGGCCTGCGCTCCACTTGCCGTTGAGTTTCTCGACGAGGATGTCGATGACTGGAGTCTGGACTCCTTTCTCGAGGGCTGCTTCGCGAAACGTGATCTCCGTTACCTCTTCAGATGCCTTGACAGCCTCCACAGCGGCCGGTGCCTCGGTAGACGTAGCCGCTGGAGCCTTTGGGGCTGCCTTAGGGGCAGGAGTAGGAGCTTCCGACTCATCAGATACGCCCCAGCCTGATTCGAGCTTCATCTTAGCCCACAGCTCAGCACCAAGGCCGAAACTATAAGCCAGACAGAGGCAGGCACCACGACGCTGCGTATCAGTGATGTCACGAGCTCCGATCTTTTCATAAGGAATGGAATTGTTACGGTGATCCATGACGGCCTGAGGAACCCAGGCACCAACAGTGCCATCCTCGTGAGCCACTCTCAGCTGCAGGTAACCACCTGCTGGAGCTTTGAACAGGATGCCGCCATCAGAAGCTTCCTTGGTCTCCACGGTCCAGCCAGGTGCGTTAGAGCGCAGGAGTTGGAGGGTTCGAGACCAGTTGATGTAAGAAGCGCTGAATTTACCGGTGCCAATGCTCTCAACGAGATCCTTGGTAGCAACGCCGGCTAGGTTCGGAAAGTTCGCCATGCTGATTCCTCGGGGAAGGTGTGCCCCTATACTTTATCACCCTTGGCATCTCTCGCAAGGACTTCCTTGACAGCTGGAAACAACCAGACGTCAACTCTTCTACAGGAGTCCCAGTTAACAGGCCTTAAACAGGCGGGAATCACGACATTCAAAAAAGCTGAGATATAGACGACGATCAATAAAACCTTGTTCACAAGCAGAGTTTCGGGTTCCTGTCAAGTATTCCGGTTCCCTTTCGGGTTGAGTTCTTGGTGAGCAATCAGGTTTGTCTCTAGGACTGCCTGTTCTCGGGTGTGTCTCATCTTATCGCGATACTGCCTGGAT
>MDSW01220462.1_pt1 | contig 10907 bp, 9 predicted proteins | sample 811171 | NCBI WGS metagenome assembly MDSW01 (sample SAMN05326641, study PRJNA326480) | marine metagenome | isolation source: seawater | place: Atlantic Ocean: North West | collected 2012 | reverse complement strand
TAAAATATGGCTGCAGGAAGTAATCCTAGACAGAAAATGATTAACCTAATGTATTTAGTGTTAATTGCAATGTTAGCTCTTAATGTTGATACCAAAGTATTGAAAAAGTTTATACTTATAAATCAAAGCTTTGAATCAACTAATAGTGAAAAGGTCGTTGATAACACTAATAAAATTGAAGCTATAAGATCAGCAGTTAATGATTCGGGGAATCGAAAAGAAGATATAGATGTGCTTTCATTATCTGAATCGGTTAGAGATAAATCAAATGCTGTTATTAATTATATGGCAGATATTAAAAATACAATCGTAGTTGAGACTGGTGGAAAAGATTCTAAGACTGGCATTAAAGGTTATAAGGACATCGATTTTGTATACAGTTATATGCAAAAAGATGAAGATAAAAACGGATTAAGTAATGGAGATGAGTTACAAGCTTTTATTAATGAATTTTCAACTTTTGTTCAAGATTCAGTATATATGGGTGATGAAAATTCTGGTGTTCATGATTTGGCTAGAAACGCTGATCAGATACCAATGTATGCAGACGATCCACCAACAGATCCTTCATTTACTAAATTAAATTTTGGCTTCGGTACCTCTGCAGGTGCTGGACTTGCGACTTTAAGTCAATTACAGGCAGATGTTATCAATCTTGAAATAAAGGCATTAGATAAATTGGCAGCTTCAGTAGGAGCAGCTGACTTAAAGTTTGATGTTGTCACCCTCACAACTTTACCTGAACAAAAAGTTGTTGCAGCTGGGGCAAAATATAAAACACAATTATTTTTATCTGCGGCTTCTTCTGCGATAGTTCCAACAATGACAGCTGATGGTGATACATTAGAAGTTACTAATGGAAGAGGATACTATGAATTTACTGCTAAGGGTGCTCAATATGATAGAGAGGGATTATCAAAACAAAGTTATGTTGGTACAATAAGTGTTACACTTCCTGGTGGCAGAGATACAACTTTTGTTGATACTGTTGAGTATTTTGTTGCTAGACCTGTAATTCAGATTCAGTCTGCTTCTGTTCAGGCACTTTATCTTAATTGTGGTAATGAAATTACAGTTAATGTTCCTGCATTAGGTTCCGAATATAACCCAACATTTTCTGCTAGAGGAGGGGATGTTGTAAGAGGATCAAAAGCTGGACAGGTTACTATTATACCAAAATCACAAAAGGTTGATTTAAATGTTAGTAATGCAGGTAATTTTATTGGATCTCAATCTTTTGGTGTTAGACAAATTCCAGCACCTGAAATTAAGGCTAGAATTAGAGGTAAAGAGATTGATGCTAAAACAGGGATCCCAGTAAGCACTCCAAATTTTAGCTTAGATGCAATTGCAGATGCAAGTTTTGCTGAGTTTTTACCAAAAGATGCTAGGTTCCAAGTTAGGGAAGCTGAAATTAATCTTGTTAGAGCAGGGAGAGGAGTTTCAAGACAAAGAGTTAATAGCAAAGATGTTAATTTGAACAAGCTTGCTGGAAAAAGAAAAGGGGATAATATTGTAATTGAAATAAAAAGGGTTGCAAGAGCTAATTTCAGAGGTGAAGTTGAAGATTTTAAAAATTTTGCACCTAGATATATAACTATACCTTTAAAATAATTTATGAAACAGTTTAATAAGATTCTTGTACTTTTTGTTTTACTTTCTACATTATCAGTAGATAATACCTACTCACAGTCATTTGTTGAAAGAGTAGTGGGAGCAGAATCTAATGGATATAATCCTTTGTCTCTTAGGCAAGTCCATGAATCTTATTTAATGTGGAAGAAAACCTTATGGCGAAGGGTTGATTTAAAAGAAAAACAAAATAAACCTTTCTTTGCCAGAAATAGAGAAATCTCAAAAATTATTATTGAGGCTGTTGAGAGGGGCGTTTTAATCCCTTATAATAGTGATTCCGTTAATGATAGTAATGTTATGGCAAGGGAGGAATTTATAGAAAACATTCAACAAATTGAAGAAGAGATTGAGGAGGAAGAAGATTTTGGTTTTGCTCTAGATGATCCATTTGCTGGTTTCGAAGAAGAAGATCCATTTGCTGAGGATATAGAAGAAGTTGCTGCTGGTCCTATTTTTATCCCTAAGAGGGAATTTTCAATATTTGAGATTAAGGAAGACCTTTATTTTGATAGAATACATTCAAGAATTTATTTCGATATTCAGGCAATAACAATGTATCTACCAGGTGATAGTTTCTATAATCCTGCAGGTTTTGAAAAGCCTATTGCATCATTTAGATTTATAGATTTGTATAATTTATTTAAATCAATGCAAAAAGATGCAATTTGGTATAACGAAAGTAATATTGCACAACACAAAAACTTAGGGGATGCATTTTTATTACGATTGTTTAAGGGAATAATTGTTAAAATTGCTAATGCTGATGATATTAGAGTTTCCGAGTTATATGCAAGGTCACGAAAAGAAGGTATTATGGCAAGCTTTAAGGTTGAACAAGACCTTATGGAGTGGGAAGCTAATCTTTGGGAGTACTAGTCTTTAAATATTGTAAAAGAGTATTAGTTTTTTTTACTCCAATAACTTTTATTAATTCATCTTTAGTTTGTTTTCTGATATTATCAAAAGACTTGAATTTTTTGATTAATTTAATTCTTGTTACTTCACCAATTCCATCTACTACTTCAAGTTCAGATTTTAGAAAGGAGTTACTTCTAAGTTGTTTATGATAATTAATAGCAAATCTATGAGCTTCATTTCTAATATTTTGTATAAGCTTTAATTGTTCAGATTTTTTTCCAAGAAGTATTGGGACTGAGTCATTAGGAAAATAAATTTCTTCTAATTTTTTAGCTATACCGATTATGTTTATTTTATTGTAAACATCTAATTTTTTCAAAATTTCACAAGAAGCACTTAATTGACCTTTTCCGCCGTCAATAATTATTAAATCAGGAAGATCCTTTTTTTCTTTAATAAGTCTAGAATACCGTCTTTCGACAACTTCTCTCATTGATTCGAAGTCATCAGGTTTATCTACAGAATTTATTTTAAACTTTCTGTATTTTTTTTTGTTTGGGTAGCCATCATTAAATAAAACCATTGATGCTACTGTATTTTTGCCTTGAATATTAGAAACATCAAAACACTCAATATGAAATGGAATTTTTTTCAAATTAAGTTTATTCTTAAGGTCAACAAGCACTGAAAGTTTCTTTATCTTCCTTTCTTTCTTCTCGTTGTAAAGGTTTTTCTTATAAAATAAAACGTTTTTAAGACTCATGTCTATTAATTTTTTTTTATCTCCAGCCTTTGGAACATTTGATATAATATTTTCAGGTATAATATTTTTCAATTTTATATTTGAGATTACATCATTTTTTATGCTCCCATATTTAAGTTTTAAATCAATAAGAATTTGTCCAATTTCATTATAGTTAAAGTTTAGCTTTTTCTTCACTTTTAGAGTCTCAGAACCAATTATCATCCCGTTATTTACTTTCATAAAATTTATATAGTAATAATTATCATCATCTAATATTCCAAAAACATCTATATTATTAACTTTAAAGTTTACTACAATGGATTTTGAAGTAAATGATTCTATTTCAAAAATTTTATCTTTAATCTCTTGAGCCTTTTCATATTTCAGATCTTTTGAATAATTAACCATTTCATTTTTTAGTGAATTAGCAAGCTCTATTGTTTTTCCTTTTAATATGTTTCTTATTTCATTTATATCGTTTAGATACTCATCTTCTTTTTGTAAGTTTTCACATGGACCTTTGCAGTTACCAAGATGATATTCTAAACAGACTTTGAATTTTTTATTTTTAATATTATTCTTACTTAGCACATACTTACAATTTCTTATTTTATAAAGGTTTTTAATTAATTTAAGAATAGATCTCATAGATTTAACATTGGTATAAGGACCATATACTTCTTCTTTTATGTGGTTAATTTTTCTTGTAGAGTAAACTTTTGGAAACCTATCTTTTGAAATGGCTATGTATGGATATGTTTTATCATCTCTTAATAAAATATTATACTTTGGCTTATTTTCTTTAATTAAATTGTTTTCTAAAAGAAGCGCATCATGTTCTGACTCCGATATTATAAAATCAATTTTTTTTGTTTCTTTAATCATATTTGATATTTTCTTATTTTGCTCTTTTTGAAAATAACTTTTGACTCTTTTTTTTAAATTTTTTGATTTTCCTACATATAATATTTTCTTTTCTTTATTTACAAACTGATAAACTCCTGGCGAATTTGGAATATTAGTATTTTTTAAATTTTTCATTTTAAAAAATATCTGATGCGTCAATCTTATCTATGATGGTATTTAATGAATCTGATGGGATATCATTATTATATATAGAGCAGTCTATTTCAACATTTATAATTTTAGTTGGTTTATCAAATTTTCCTTTAGAAATTCCTAATTCGGAATCACCATAAACATCTAGCATATACTGTTGCCAGATAGGCATTGCTGTTCTAGCGCCTTGGCCATATGCCCATTCTCTAAAGTGGATACTTCTATCATCTCCACCCACCCATGCACCGGAAACTAAATTATGTGTAACTCCTATAAACCATCCGTCTGAAGCATTTTGGGTAGTTCCTGTTTTAGCTCCTACATCGTTATTTAATGTGAGTTCAGGATTTAAACCTCTTGCTGTTCCACCTTCTTCTTCTTTTGACCCTTTAAGCATATGAAGCATAAGATAAGCAGTTTCTTCACTTAGTGCCTCTTGTTTATTTGGGACAAACTCTTGAATTAGGTTTCCATATTTATCTTCAATTCTTGATATAAAAAATGGTTCGGTCCATATCCCTTTGTTAATAAATGTACTATAAGCACCAACTAGATCAAAAAGAGAAACATCACCTCCTGCTCCTAAACAAACAGCAGGTACTGGATCTAACTTACTTTGAATTCCTAATTTTTTAGCATAGTCAACAACTGTTTGTGGTGAAAGCTTTTTAGTCATAAATGCAGTTATAGAATTTACAGATTTAGCCATAGCTTTTCTCAGAGTCATGGTTTCACCTGTCCATTTACTATTATGGTTATCTGGTCTCCAATATGGAGGATCTTGTCCTGGTAATTCAAAAACAACAGGAGCATCTACTACTGGGTAGCATGGTGAATACCCATTGTCAATTGCTGCAGCATAAACTATAGGTTTTATAGTTGAACCAGGTTGTCTTCTTCCTTGTTTTACGTGATCATATTTGAAGTATTTATGATTAATTCCTCCCACCCAGGCTCTTATATATCCTGTTTTTGGCTCAATTGAGACAAACCCTGCTTGTAGAAAATTTTTATAATATTTTAATGAATCCATAATACTAAAAACAGTATCTATTTCCCCTTCCCAACTAAAAACTCTCATCTTTTTCTTTTGATTTAGCTTTTCAAAAACTATAGTTGTATCGTTATCGTTTGCTTTCAAAAGATTCTTGAAATAGGCAGTTCTTTTAATAGTGTTTTTTAAAAAATCTTTTATCTCAAAGCCTTTCTCATCTATCCAGGGATTTCTACCTTCCCAATGTTTGCTGAAAATAGCCTGTAAACTTTTCATTTGTTCATGAACTGCTTTTTCTGCATGATCTTGAAGTCTACTATCTATTGTTGTATATATTTTTAATCCATCAGAAAATAAATCATATCCATTTTCTTTTGCCCAGTTGATAAGATAATTTCTAACTACTGTTCTAAAATATGTTGCTTGACCAACGTTTTGATTTTCAACCTTATAATTTAATTCAAGACCCATATCTTTTAATGAGTCATAAGTTATTTTATTAACAATATCATATTTATATAAATTATAAAATATTTCTGCTCTTTTCTCAATTGCATTATCTGGATTAAAGTATGGATTGTATTTTGTAGGTTTATTTAATAGACCTACGATAATCGATGATTCATTGTAATTTAACTCTGATGGGAGTTTGTTGAAATAAGTTTTAGCTGCCACTTTAATTCCATATGAATTACTACCATATTCTGCTGTGTTTAAATACATAGCTAATATTTCTTTTTTTGTATAGAACTCCTCAAGCTTAACGGCAACAATCCATTCTTTTACCTTTGAAATAACTAAACCTAAAAAAGGAACTCCACTAAGTTTTCCTTTTTTTTCTCTTCTTATTTTAAATAAATTTTTAGCTAATTGTTGGGTAATAGTACTCCCTCCACCTTCTAATCCACTTGATCCAAATGTTACAATATTTTTAAAAACACCATAGCTTGCCCGAACTAACCCTTTTAAATCTATTCCTGAGTGATCATAAAACCTTATGTCTTCTGTAACCAATAAGGTTGTGACTAGCTCATCTGAAAGTTCATCAAATTTTACTGGGGATCTATTATATCTAAAATATTTACCGAGTAAATTGTTATCACTTGAATATAATTCTGAAGATAGTTCAGATTCAGGTTTTTCTAAATCTTGTAAACTTGGCATACCACCAAATAGGTTATAAAAATTGTAATTAATAGATATTATAAATATTACAAATAATAATATTCCACCTACCAATGAAATCCAGAGTTTTTTTATAATACTTTTTGACTTATTCACTTACTATAAAATTTTATAAACTCACTATAGTTTTTTGATCTAAAAATTAAATTCATATTTTTTTCACCTACAACAAAATTAGTACTTCCATTTGATTCTTCACTAGTTATGGAAGAATTGAATTCAGACTCAATAAATTTTAATTGCTTCTTATCATTTAAAGAAACTACATTGAAAAAGACATTATTTTTTAATTCAAACTCATAAATCTCATCAGGAAAATCAAACTTATTTAATGTTTCTTTTAATTTTATATTTATATTTTCTTTTATTTTTTGATCAGCATATAAGAAAAAATAGAAAACGGAATCACTGTTACTATTATAGGTAGGTAAGCCACTAAAGACAAAATTTCTATGAACTTCCTCTGCAGATGTTAGTAAAGTAGAAGCATAGCTTATAGAAGACTCTCCTACTGCGGTTTGTAGAAATTTTTTTAATTCAAACTGAAGAGAAAAATTCCCTCCTTCTTTACCAACAGCTATTGATTTTAATAATATAATATTTTCAAAGAATGGGTTATCAATATATTTTAATTTTAAAGAATCAACACTTTTAATAACCTTTATATTGTTCCCTATCTTTAAATTTTCATATAGCTTATTATAAATGTTTTTCAAAAGATTTAACTCTTGGAATTCATCTACTTGATAATTTGGGTTGATTATCAATTTATAATAGTCAGTATTTGAATAATTAGTTAATATTAAATTTTTATACTTTTCACTTTCAGAACTAATTAAGTAAAGTTGATAATAAATTTCAGCCAAATACTCAGAATCTATAAACCTATTTATAAATTCTATGTAAGTTTCTATTCCTTTCTTTCTTTCATTAAGTTTTTGAATGTATATTTTACCAACTGTATAATACGCTTTTTCAACTTCTTTTATTAAAATGTCTTTTTCATTTTGATTGAATGGCAATGATGATTTTAATTTGGATACTGTATTTTCTTCATCTTCATCTATATTTTTAGATTCCGTATCTTCTTTAGTAATTACTTTGGATTCTTCTAGTTGTTCATTAAAACTAATTTTGGATATTAACCTCCAATTGTCTTTTAATTCTCTATTCCCCCATATTCTTTGAAAATCATTTTTTCCAATACTTTTCATAGATTCATTATCAAAATACCAGTCTCCATCAGATTTTTTTCCAAGAATTATTTTAGGTTTGTTAAGTAAAAGATTTTGTTGAGTGTTTCTAACTCTTTCTCGCTTTTTTTTCTCACTGTTTATTTTAATACTTTTTTCTAAAATAATATCTAATTCTTGATCTGATATTGAGGTTAAGTAAATCAGACTATCATTCGTATTTATAATTTGTAAATTGTCAACAAGTTCTGTGAGGACATTGCTTTTTTCTTTAAGACTATTATATCCTTTAAATTCTCTACTTATATTATTTAATGCACTATCGTAATATAATTTAGCTGATTTATAATCATTAAACTGGTCATAATATATGTCAGCAGTCTTCTTAAAGGAGTAGAAAAGTAAATTTTTATTGTTTTTATTATTTTTTATAGAGGTTATATAGTTTTCAATTGCTTTATTAAATTTTTGTTGAGATTCATTTAATAGACCAATTTCATAATATATTCTATAAAGTTTTTCAATATTTTTTTTGTCTTTAATAAGTTTTAAAAAGTATTTATTTATTTCGTCTTCATTATCATTAATTAAGGTTTTAGAATAGAAAATTTTAGCATTAAATTCCATGTCAAAGGAGGGGTTATTTGATAGGCATTTTCTTAAATAGTTTTTTGCTGATTCATAATTTTTTTTGATTAAATGAATTTGTCCTATGGCAAAATAGACTCTATTTAGTAAGTCTTTTTTTTTCACTATTTTTTCCAAAGAATATAATTCATTTAATATCTCATCTATACTATTTAGTTTTAGAAATAGATAATGAACATTTAAATGATATTCAATCATTAAATCTTTATCTATTATATTCTTTCTCAAAAAATTAAGTACTTCTTTTGCGGCATTATAATCTTCTTTTTCAGTATATGCTCTTAATAAATAAATTAAGGACATCTGTTTGGCATATTCACTATCAGATTTAGAGTTAACATATTTTAATGTTGTAATAGTTTGACTAAAATCTAATGATAACAATCTTGCTTTACCTATAAGGGAATAACTTGGAAAAACATATTTTGACCCTGGATGTCTTTGTATTAATATTGATAGTTTTTTAATAATATCATCTTTCTTTTCATTTAATCCAGAGATTTTATTTGTGTCTATTACATAAGTTAAATTAATTAAGCTATCATAATTTTCGATAGTTGATTCTATAAGTTCATTTTCAATTTCTTCAATGCTTTCATTAGCTAAAAAGTATGCATTGTACCTTGCTGTCGTATCATCATATACAGTATTAATTACTGAATTACATGAAAAAAATAAAAAAGCCAAAATTGTAAACCAAATATGTATTCTCATATATTTGTTCATCTTATAGCTAAAACGTAGCTATTAAATATTTATTTTTGTGATCATTTAACACTAATTAAAAAAAATTGAGAAACAAAGTTATTAAATGGTTAAGAAATAGACTTCAAATTATCTTTAGAAATAAAAGAGACTTTAAGGATATATCATTATTTGAATTTACTAATCTTAGCTTAACTCTTTTCACTATCTTTTTTTTAGTTGTCATTTTTTCAATTTCTTTTTTGTTATCTACTACTATATTAAGTCAATGGTTCGATCCTAGATTTGTTGAAAAAAAAGCAAATGAAGAATTAATAAAATTATCTAACTCAATTGACTCTTTAATATATGAATCCCAAATTAAAGATCAATATATAGAAAATATTATGATAGTTTTGTCTGGTGGTGAGAATGAATCTATTGAGAAAAAGTCATTAGAGAATGAATTAGAAGTTCAAGATTTAACAAATGATTACTCGGCTATAGATTCTTTTTTTAGACAAGAATATGAAAGTAATTTAACATTTTCTGAGATTATTAGATCTACGGATTCTGATCAAAACATTTTATTAATATCTCCTGTATCTTCTGGAGTAATATCCTCTTTTTATGATCCATCAAAATCTCATTTTGGTATTGATATTACCTGTAAAAAAGAAGAACCAATAAAGTCAGTTTTTGACGGTACAGTATTATTATCCTCATGGACAAAAGATAGTGGGTATGTTATAAGTATCATACATCCTAATAATTTTATTTCTGTATACAAACATAATTCTAAGGTTTTTGTTGAACCAGGTCAGATTGTAAAAACTGGAGATGTAATTTCAATTATTGGTGATACAGGAGAATTATCTACTGGCCCTCATTTGCATTTTGAGCTCTGGCTAAATGGTAAATCAATAAATCCTTCGGAATTTATATCATTATAATTAAATTAGTGAAAATTTTAACTAAACTTATCAATTGTGGATAACTCTAACGGATCAAATAATATAATTGGAGAAGGCACTGTACTAAAAGGAAACTTAAAAACTTCAGGAAATGTAAGATTGGAGGGGAAGGTATTAGGTGATATTTCATCTTCTTCTAAAGTTGCTTGCGGTGAAACTTCTATTGTAGATGGTAATGTTAATGCTGAAAATGCTGAAATCGCAGGAAAAGTTACAGGAAAAGTTATAGTTTCAGAGCTACTGATTTTAAAGTCATCAGCATCTATTCATGGTGATATATCAACATCAAATCTGATTATTGAATCAGGTGCTAATTTTAATGGTGCTTGTACTATGGGTAAAGAGGAGATAGTAGAAGACGAGGGCTCTGAAGATGAAAAAGAGTAGTTATTTAAAATATTTAAATCTCAGTTTTCAGTTTTTTTTAATTGTTTTATTTTTTGGTATAGTTGGATATTTTATTGATAACTATCTATTTAATAATGTTTCAATATTTACATTATTTATGCCCCTAGTTGGCTTTATTATTTCTCTATATAAAGTTTATAAAAGTGAGAATAGATGAAAGTATTAGATAAGTCTAATCTTATTTTTTATTTAGTATTAATTTCTATTGTATGTTTTTTAGTTTTTATTGACTTTTCATTTGTCAATGACTTTATTTTTTATATTGTTTTTTTCAATATTATAACTGATGTGATTTTTAAGTTTTTAATTGAAAAATTTGATAAAAGTTTAGTTGTGCTTAAAACCATCTTATCAACCTTTTTTAGGTTGTTTTTTTCAATAATTTTTATTCTATTTTTTCATTTTTATGGTATAGAAAACCTATTAAATTTTATATTAAATTTTTTAATTGTGTATTTATTATTCATAATATTTGAAATAACAATTCTATTATTAAATTTGCATCATATTAAATAGCTGATGTT
>MDSW01010834.1_pt1 | contig 10907 bp, 10 predicted proteins | sample 811171 | NCBI WGS metagenome assembly MDSW01 (sample SAMN05326641, study PRJNA326480) | marine metagenome | isolation source: seawater | place: Atlantic Ocean: North West | collected 2012 | reverse complement strand
TTAGTGCTTTTTCATCATCTTCGTATTTAATAGCAAAATTAGCAATCTTATCTGATGATTATGTTACTGCTTCAATCAAGCTTAAAGAAGCTGGAGAATTTGATTTTGAAAATCAAATGATTACTTTTGTGAATGCTGATCAATTAGAAAATGCTTTTGTAATAGCAAAAAAAATCATTGATAATGATAGTAGAAATTTAGAAGCTTGGATGGTAATATTAACACATTCACGAATAAATAATAATTTAAATTTTTATAAAAAATTTGAAGAAATAAATGATAGTAAAAATTTTTTTATTATCGATTATTTATTTTATGATAATAAAAGAATACAAAGTAATAAAAAAATTTCAAACTCATTTCTTTCTATATTTTCCGATCCTTCATTGAATGATTTGAGTAAAATCGAAAATTATAAATTTGTTTTATTTTATTTGAAATTAGCGTCAATGATTGATCCTTCAAACGATCAAGTTTATTTTTATCAAGCACAGTTTTTTCAGCAACTTGAAAAATTTAAACAATCTGAAGAAATTTATAATAAAATTAATGACGATAATGCACTTTATTTAGAGGCTCAAATAAATATAGCTTTTAACAAAAAGAAGATTGGTTTGGAAAATGATGCAGAAAAAATTCTTTTGAATTTATATAAGAGTAATCAGTTGAGCGAATATGTTATGTTGTCATTAGCTGATTTTTATAGATCTATTAAAGAATATAAAAAAGCTATTAATTTTTATAGTAAAATTATAAATCTTGAAAAAGACTATAAAGATAGACTATCACGTATAATTTATATTAGAGGTATTTGTTATGATAAAATGAATAATTGGAATTTAGCAGAAAAAGATTTTTTGTTTTCCTTAGAATTAAATCCAAATGATCCTCAAGTTTTGAATTATCTTGCTTACGGTTGGATTGAAAAAAATATAAACATTGATCAATCAATCTCTATGCTTAAAAACGCAATTGATACTAGTCCTGAAAGCCATTACATACTTGATAGTTTGGCGTGGGCATATTTTAAAAAAAATAAATTAAATATGGCCTTATCTTTAATGGAAGATGCGATTGAAATAGCCCCTGGAGAGTCAATATCCCTAGATCACCTTGGTGATATATATTTTGCGTTAGGAAGAAAAAGAGAAGCGTATTTTATGTGGAAACAGGCACTCGATTTAACTGATCCAGAAGATGAAATTATAAAAGACTTGGAATCAAAAATTAAGCAATATAATGCTGGATAAATATACTATTAATGCTCCTGCAAAGATTAATCTTTTCTTAAAAATATTAAGTAAAAATTTTAATAATTATCACTTAATAAATACAGGAATAACTTTTTTAAATTTATCTAATAAAATAGAAGTTTCGATTTCTAAAGAAAATGAATTAAATTATACTGGTCCTTTTAAACCATTAAAAAAAAATTTTGATAATGATATAATTTTTAAAGTACTTAAATTTCTTGATCTTAAACAAAAGATAAAAATTAATATAAATAAAAATATTCCATCAATGGCTGGGCTAGCTTCTGCATCTACAGATGCAGCTAGCTTGATTAAATGTATGTTAAAAATGCAACTATTAAATAAAATACCAGAAAATTTTTTAACATCTTTGGGTTCGGATGTCCCGGTTTGTTATGAGCAAAAAAACTGCATCGTTACAGGTATAGGAGAAAAAATCGATACTAAAATTTTTTTTCCTAAATATTTCTTTATACTTATAAAACCTCATTTAGATTTATCTAGTTCTGAAATGTATAGCAAAATAGGACAATATATTAAATTTAATCATAAAGTGAATGATATCGATAGTCTTAATACAAAGACTTATTTCAATGATTTTGAAAAAATTATTTTTAGTGAATATGCAGAAATATCAAACTTAATTATTTTTTTAAGAAAATTAAAAAATAATGTTTTTGCAATGATGACTGGTAGTGGATCATGTTGTTATGCTGCTTTTAGATCAAAAGAAGATGCAGAAAAAAACTTAGAATTATTATCAAAAGAGTTTCCTAATTACTGGATCACAATATCTGAAAATAATAGTGATTATATATAATTAAGTTTTGTTTTCTTTTTTATCTAGATTATCTGAAGCGTCTTGAAGAGATGAAGTTTTGGCTTCACTTATTTTTTTAACTTTATCAAGACTAGATACTTCACCTTTTATTTTACCACCTAATTTAATTTGAAGCTCTTGGTATTCTATATTTCCAGCTACTTCACCTTGTTCTTGAACAGTCAAAGTGCCATCAACTTTAACATTGCCTTCTAATTTACCCCATACATCAAGATTACTACTTGTTATATTGCCTGTTAAATTACCTGTACCGCCCACAACTAAATTATTAGTTTCTATGGTAATATCTGCTTCTCCATCTATTTGAACATCATCAGCTTCGGTTATTTCACCTTTTAGTTTTACTCCATGACCTATAACAACTTTTGAAGTACCTTTTGTAGGCCTAATCGAGTTTACAAATGAATCCTCAGGAACATTATCTTTCTTTTTATCAAACACGCATATACCTCATAGTTAAGTCCATTTTATAGACTAAAAAAAACTTTATATCAATTGTAAATACTAAAACCCAATATCAGACTAAAAACTTGAGTTATTTTAACTTATATAATGTTTATTCAGTAATTTATTGTAATGTTGTACTTCATTGACGTAATTCAATGGAAATTGTATAGGATCAAGATTCTTGGGGCGTCGCCAAGCGGTAAGGCATCGGCTTTTGGAGCCGACATTCGTAGGTTCGAATCCTACCGCCCCAGCCATTTTTTTTATTCCTTATTCAATTTAGATATATTGATGATATTAAGATTTTATGAATAAATTTCAATCTAAAGAAAATTTACCTATTTTTATAAAATGTATAAACCTTTTTTTTGCAAGTATTATTATTTTCCTTATTCTAGTTTTATTTTTTGCTATTTTTAAGATTTATTCTGAACCTAGTGGCAATTTAAGAATTTATATTTTTTTTTTAATAATCAGCCTGACAGGTATCGTTATATTAATTTACTCATTTAGATTACAAGATTCATACAAAGTTAATTTTGCAATTATAATTTTCTCTCTTGGAATTTCTGTTTATGCTTTTGAGATATATTTATATGTATCCAATTCTATAGATTTTTATAATACTGACACAAGAGAATATGCAGCTAAAAAATTAGGTAAAGAATTTGATGAAAGATCTCGTCTAGAAGTAATTGATGATCTCAATGATCAAGGTTTAGAAACATATCCAAATTATCTTCCTAGCATGCTAATCCAATCTAAAAAAAATATTTTACCTATTGGACAAATATCTAATATAACCACTATTTTAAACAATGAAGCCGGATATTACCCCGTTGTTCAAACAGATGAATATGGATTTATCAATCCTAAAAATTTATACAAAAAAAAATCAAAAGATATTGTTATAATTGGCGATTCGTTTGCTGAAGGTTATTCAGTGCAAACAAATGAAACAATAGCTTATCTACTAAGAGAGCAAGGATATGATTTATTAAATTTTGCTAGAGGTAATAGTGGAACTTTAATTCAATATGCCGCTCTTAAAGAATATGCTCAAAAATATAATCCTACAATTGTTTTATGGTTCTACTATGTAAATGATATTTATGATTTGGAAAAAGAAATTAAATCAGAAATATTAATGAACTATTTGCAAGATAAAAATTACAATCAAAATTTAATGAATAAACAAGAAGAAATTAATTTATTATTGAGATCATATCTGCTTGAAATGAAACAAAGATGGACAAATGATAGTATTTTAAACAAAGATATTTTAAAAATTATTAAACTCAATTTTACAAGAAGTTTTTTAAGTTCTTTTAATAAAACAGAAGTTATTAAAAATACTAATAATAGTAAAGACAAAGCTTTAAGAGAAAAAATTTTTCAAGATATTTTTATTCAGTCAAAAAAAACAATAGAAGATTGGGGTGGTCAGTTATATTTTGTGTACCTTCCTCCTTTCATGAGATATATTGATGGCAACGAACACGAATATAGAAGTTTTGTATTTAATTTTTTACAACAACAAAAAATTCCTATTATTGATATTCACTCTGAAGTTTTTGAATCTCATCCAGACCCTGCATCATTATGTCCTTTAAGAAGGTGTGGTCATTACAACTCTATGGGATATAAACTAATTGTAGATTCAATATTAAATGAATTAGGTAGGACAAAATGATAGAAAATAAAAGTCATATAAAAATTAAGGTAAGTTCAAATAAAAACTTTGGAATTGTTTTCACTATTTTTTTTGCTATTTTAGCTTTTTTTCCATTGGTCAATGGTAATGGTCCAAACTTAATATTTTGCATTATATCAGCAATATTTTTATTTTTTGCTCTATTTCTTCCAAAGATTTTGTATTGGCCCAATAAAATATGGAACAAATTTGGAATGATATTAGGTGGAATTATTGCGCCTATAGTAATGGCTTTTTTATTTTATTTAGTAGTTACGCCAACTGGATTAATAATGAAATTATTAGGAAAAGATTTGCTAAACCTTAAAATATATAAAGCAAAAAAAAGTTATTGGATTAAACGCGAATACCCTATAAACTCAATGAAGGATCAGTATTAATTAATTATGAATTTTTTAATTGAATTATGGAATTTTCTTAAATTTAGGAAAAAATTTTGGTTGCTTCCAATTTTAATTATGTTTTTAATATTTGGAGGTTTGATAGTTTTAAGTCAAGGCTCTGCTGTCGCTCCATTTGTATATACATTGTTTTAAATTGACAAAAATACTTGGAATATCTGCTTTTTATCATGACAGTGCTGCTGCACTATTGGATGAAGGTGAAATAATTGCAGCAGTTCAAGAAGAAAGATTTACTAGAAAAAAGCATGATGCAAGTTTTCCTCATAATTCAATTCAATATATTTTAGATAATAATAAAATTCTTTTAGAGGATATTGATCATGTTGTATTTTATGACAAGCCTTTTTTAAAATTTGAAAGATTAATTGAAACATATGTTGCAAAGTCTCCACTTGGCCTCAATTCTTTCAGAATTTCTTTACCTATATGGCTAAGAGAGAAACTTTTTCAAAAAAATGTGATTACAAATGAATTAAAAACTATAGATAAACGGTTTAAACAAGATAAACTTTTTTTTTCTGAACATCACTATAGCCATGCTGCGAGTGCATTTTATCCTTCGCCATTTAGTAATGCAATTGTTCTTACTATTGATGGGGTCGGGGAATGGGCCACCACAACAGTTTCTGTTGGAAAAGAAAATAATTTGGAAATATTAGAGGAAATTCATTTTCCTCACTCAATAGGATTGTTATACTCAGCTTTTACATATTACATTGGTTTCAAAGTTAATAGTGGAGAATATAAAGTTATGGGATTGGCTCCATATGGCAACCCTAAATATAAAGATCTTATCTTAGATAACATAGTTGATTTAAAAGAAGATGGATCATTTCGTTTAGATCAATCTTATTTTAATTACACGGCTGGACTAACTATGGTAAGCAAAAAATTTGTTAATCTTTTTGGACAACCTGTAAGATTACCAGAATCAATGAATTTAACTCAGTTTCACATGGATATTGCAGCATCAATTCAATTAGCGATTGAAGAAATAATTTTAAAAATATCTAAATATTTAAATAAAAAATATTCTATACCGAATTTGTGTTTAGCTGGAGGAGTAGCCTTAAACTGTGTTGCAAATAGTAAAATTTTATCTCAAGGAAATTTCAAAAAAGTATGGATACAACCAGCTTCTGGAGATGCTGGAGGATCCTTAGGAGCTGCCCTTGCTTTTTGGCATAAGGAATTAAATAAGCCTCGGAAAATAAACCTAAATGACTCAATGAAAGGATCCTATTTGGGACCCAGTTTTAATGCTAATGAAATTGAAAAAGAATTAAATAAAGTTGGAGCTGATTTTATAAAATTAGATGAAAAATCAATAATTGAACTCACTGCAAAAGAATTATCTAACGGTAAAGCAATTGGTTGGTTTCAAGGAAGAATGGAATTTGGTCCTCGCGCATTAGGCTCAAGGTCAATAATAGCCGATCCTAGATCTGAAACTATGCAAAAAACCTTAAATTTAAAAGTAAAATATAGAGAAAGCTTCCGTCCTTTTGCACCTTCAATTTTATATGAAGATCTAGAGGAATGGTTTGATTTAAATTGCCCTAGTCCCTATATGTTGCTGGTTGCAAATATATCAGAAAAAAAATCTATAAAAATGACTCAAAAAGAAAAAGAACTTTTTGGTATAGATAAATTAAATATAAAAAGGTCAGAAATACCAGCGGTAACTCACATTGATTATTCAGCACGAATACAAACAGTGCATCAAGATACTAACATCAGATATTACAAATTAATAAGTGAATTTAAAAAAATAACTAATTGCCCAATATTAGTCAATACATCATTCAATGTTAGGGGGGAGCCGATAGTTAGCTCTCCTATTGATGCCTTTAAATGTTTTATGGGAACAGAATTAGATTGTCTAGTTATTGAAGATTTCTTTCTTTACAAAGAAAAGCAAAAAAAATCACTTCGAGAAAATTATAAAGAAAAATATGATTTGGATTAAGATTATATTATTTTCCATATTTGATTTATAATAGACTGGTAAAAAGGTCTTTTAATTATTTCATTTTCATAAACTCCCCATAAATTTTTTTTGTTTATCCATCCTTTATTATTGCTAATTTCTATTAAGCACCAATTTAAAAGACATCTTTCTATTTTTACAATATTTTTTTTACCTATTTTGCCAATAACCTTACCTTTGGGTTTATTTAGTATTTGGACAGGCTCAGAATAAGGTTGGTTAATTAAAGCATATCTATTACCTTTTAAAAGTCTTTTGTGCATCCATCCTTCATTACCGTCTATATCTTTTATTTTTCTCCAGTCTTTGTATTCATCTATTATTTCTAAAGGAAAATTATTGAATATATATTTAATTCTTATAGGATAATCCTCGCTTGCTCCTAGTCTTAAATTGGACTCAGAAGTTTTAGTTGAAACAAATCTAGGTAAATCCAGCCCAGTATATTCTCCAACAGTTTTAGCAATCGAGCTATTGTAAGAAAAAATGAATAAAACAAAAATTATTTTTTTAAACATTATAATAATAATATATACTCTAAAATCTATATGACATTAAAAAATTTACTCAACAAAGATATTTTAAACAATGAAAGAATTAACTCAAGCTTTCTTTCAATAAATCATCAAAATCTTAATTTAAACTGTAAAATTTTTTCTGGAAATTTTTTCTTAGATTCTTTTAATTATTTTCCCATAACAAATCAAAATCAAACTTTTTCAGAATTGTATAGTTGGAGGGAAAAACATAATTATGAAATATTTTATACTAAAAATTTTTATTCTCAATTTGAGAATAATAAAAAAAATTATAAAAAAATAAAAGATTGTTTTGTTCTTGGCTCAAGTCCAGCAGATAACTATTATAGAAATATTATAACTTTTTTACCAAGAATTTTCTTTATTCATGAAAAAGAAATAAATTTAGCAATACATAGGAATTCCACAAATAAGTTTAGGGACTTTTTAGAACAATTACTTAGTTTTATGGGAAAAAACATAAAAAAATTTATCTATTTAGATGATGACTTCTATTATTTTGAAAACTCTAAAATACCTCAATACTTAAACAAAAGTATTTCAATAAAAATTCTTAATCAACTATTGAGTAAAAAAAATAAAGAAAATAGAAAAATATATATAACTAGAAAAAATTCTACTTATAGAAAAATTATTAACGAAACTGACTTAATTGATGAATTAAAATTAAAAAATTTTGATATAGCCGATACAACAAATATGAGCATTAATGAACAAATCGAAATATTCTCGTCTGCTAATACAATAGTTAGTCCTACCAGTTCTGCTCTAACTAATTTAGTTTTTTGTAAACCGGGGACTAAAGTTTTAGAAATTAGGCCAAGATACAATTATGCTTATGAAAATATTTTGAAAAATAGATTTCTAGAAGTGTGCAATCAGCTTAACCTTGAATATTCATCAATTGATGCTGATCCTGTGATATCTAAAGACGTAAATAAAAATTTAAATAAATTTATTAATCCAGAAATAGTAAATCAAAGCAATTATTATAAAAATTTGTTAGTTAAATTAAATGATTTTAAATTAATTGCAGATGATCTTTAACAATTATTATTTCCATTACTTTCAGCAAAAATAACACTGATATTTTTGGAAATAATATCACATTTTATTTGCTTGGTAATTTGGTTGTAATTATTTGTTTTAAAAAAAAGATTTTGAGTTAATTCATCAAAAAATGATTTCTTAATATCTGCTATTTCTAAGATAACATAATCTTCTATTGATAAATCTTTTATTAGTTGTTCTAAAGTTGCCTCAAAATTTAAAACATCATCAATAAGATAATTATCTTTAGCAGTTTTAGAATCAAAAACTAAAGCTCCTAATTCATTAACAATATATTTCCTTTCGATCTTTCTATTTTTTGATACAACATTTACAAAATCAGAATAGATATTTTTTACTATTTTATTTAAAGCTTCAACCTCTTTGTTTGAAGGAGATCTAAATGAGTCAAAAATATCTTTTGAATCTCCAGCAATTGGTGTAAATTTTTTAATTCCATCTTCTGTTTCTATAGTTTGTCCAAAAAGACCAGTTCCTATTGATTTTACTTTGTTAAAATAAATCCAATCAGGTCCTTTCACGCCTATACTACCAATTATAGAGCCATAATTAGCGTAAATTTTATCACCTGCTAATGAAATCCAATAAGCTCCAGATGCTAATAATTCATTTGTGTGCAAATAAATCTTAATTTGATTTTTAATTTTAAAATTATTTATAGTTTCGTATAAGTTATAAGTTGCTGAAACTGATCCTCCCGGTGAATCAATTGAAATAATTATTCCTTTTAGATTTTCTTTCTCTAATGTTTTAAACAATTTTTTTACTTTGTTGACATAGATAATTTGACTACTATTTAAAAATTCAAATTGAAAACGATCTGATGGTTCATTTATTATTGGACCTCTCAATCTCAAAATAATAATTTTATTTTCAGAGTCTTTTTTCCCCTCTTTATATATATAATTGATGCTATGTTCTTGCCCCTCCATTAAAGAAAATAAAAATGTAAGGATAGTTATAAAAACTGTAATAGCGGTAAGGAATGCTAGAACTTTTAGAAAAAAATTGCCAAAAACTCTCATTATTAGCCTATGATATATAAATTATTACAAATAAGTATAAAAAATATTGATTTACTCTTGAATAGTTATAATTAGTGATTACATTTTTAGCACTCTAGATATTAGAGTGCTAAAAAAAATGCTTAATTATCAATAATTTAAAATTGAGGAATATTATGAACTTTAAACCTTTACACGACAGAGTGATCGTAAAACGCGTTCAATCTGATGAAAAAACCGCTGGAGGTATAATTATACCTGATACAGCTCAAGAAAAACCAATGGAGGGAGAAGTCCTTGAAGTTGGTTCTGGTGCTAGAGATGAAAATGGAAAACTTGTTCCCCTAGATGTTAAAAAGGGAGATAAAATTCTGTTTGGCAAATGGTCTGGCACAGAAGTTAAGATGAATGGTGAAGAATACCTAATTATGAAAGAATCAGATATCATGGGGATCATCATTTCTAAGAAATCAAAAAGAAACTAAATAAATAAGAGAGGAATTTAATCATGTCCGCAAAAAATATTTTTTTTGGAACTGACGCAAGAGCAAAAATGCTATCTGGTGTAAACAAGTTAGCTGATGCAGTTAAAGTTACTCTTGGTCCAAAGGGTAGAAACGTAGTTATAGATAAATCTTTTGGTGCACCAAGAATTACTAAAGATGGAGTTAGTGTAGCTAAGGAAATTGAACTTAAAGATAAGTTTGAAAACATGGGTGCACAAATGGTGAGGGATGTTGCTAATAAAACTAATGATATGGCAGGAGATGGAACTACTACTGCAACTTTGCTAACTCAGGCAATTGCAACTGAGGGAATGAAATCTGTTGCAGCCGGAATGAATCCTATGGATTTAAAAAGAGGAGTGGATCTAGCTACAGATGCTATAGTAGGAGAGCTTCAAAAAAAATCAAAAGCTATTAAGACTGATAAAGAAGTGGCTCAAGTTGGAACTATAGCTTCTAATGGCGATACTGAAGTTGGAAAGATGATTTCTGATGCTATGCAAAAAGTTGGCAAAGAAGGAGTTATTACTGTAGAGGAAGCAAAAAGTTTAGATACTGAATTAGATGTCGTTGAAGGCATGATGTTTGATAGAGGTTATCTATCTCCATACTTTGTAACAAATGCTGAAAAAATGATAACTGAACTTGGAGACTGTTTAGTACTTTTACATGAAAAAAAACTATCTAGTTTACAGCCTATGTTACCATTGCTTGAATCGATTGTTCAATCTACTAAGCCAATCTTGATTATAGCTGAAGATATTGAGGGTGAAGCTCTAGCAACATTAGTAGTTAATAAACTGAGGGGTGGATTAAAAATTGCTGCTGTTAAGGCACCAGGTTTTGGAGATAGGCGAAAAGCTATGCTAGAAGATATTGCTATTCTTACAGGCGGTCAAGTTATAAGCGAAGACTTAGGTATTAAGCTTGAAAACGTTACAATTGATATGCTCGGAAACGCTAAAAGAGTTGTAGTAGATAAAGAAAATACTACTATAGTTCAAGGAGCGGGCAAGAAAAAAGAAATTGAAGGACGTTGTAATCAAATAAGAGCTCAAATTGAAGAGACAACATCTGATTATGATAGAGAAAAACTTCAAGAGAGACTTGCTAAATTAGCAGGTGGTGTAGCAGTTAT
>MDSW01063229.1_pt1 | contig 10908 bp, 6 predicted proteins | sample 811171 | NCBI WGS metagenome assembly MDSW01 (sample SAMN05326641, study PRJNA326480) | marine metagenome | isolation source: seawater | place: Atlantic Ocean: North West | collected 2012 | reverse complement strand
TTGATGCACAAATTGGTCGTATTGTGTCTGCGGTGGAACAGAGCGAGTTCGCGGACAACACCATCATCGTTGTCTGGGGAGATCACGGATGGCATCTTGGTGAAAAAGATATAACCGGCAAAAACACCCTATGGGATCGTGGCACAAAAGTGCCTCTTATTTTTGCGGGGCCGGGCGTCACGCCACAGCAAAGATGTGGCCAGCCAGTCGAATTACTGGACATCTACCCAACCCTGATTGATTTAGCAGGTGCTCCGAACCGTTCTGACCTAGAAGGAATAAGCCTTGTGCCACAATTAAAGGATGCTGCAACGCCCCGCACTCGTCCTGCGATCACCAGCCATAATCAGGGGAACCACGGTATTCGGAGTGAACGCTGGAGATACATCCACTATGCCGATGGCAGTGAAGAACTCTATGACATGCAAGCCGATCCACATGAATGGACAAATCTTGCCACACTCCCAAAACATGCAGCAGTCATCGAGCAGCATCGCCGGTGGCTGCCAACTATTGATCGAGAACTCGTTCCAGACAGTGCCGCACGAGTCCTTACATACGACAAGGCAACAGATACCGCCGTCTGGGAAGGTACCACGATCAAGCGAACAGACCCAATTCCAGATTAATCACAGCGTCCTTGGAGAGGGCTTAAAACATTTATTCTGAATCTCCTTCGAGTGCTTGCAGCAACCGCTTGACCATTGCCAAATCAATACCAGATGGTTGTTGGATCAAGAGCCATCGAGCATCTCGTTTCGCAATTTCATTCTCATTGAGTTGGCGAGCCGTAAGCATCCGCAAAAAATGGCTTCTAGCTGCCTCTGGACGAATAGTTAGCATGGCATCGAGGTATCGAAGCATCGATTGTGCATCTTTTTCCTGTATCGCAATCGACAACAGGTTGTTAAGCATCCGTGACAATATCTCGCGAGACGTAGAGGTCTCAAGGCTACTGTCGTTGAGTGGTTCCCCTGTTTGTTCAAGATGTCGCTCAGCAAGATTCTCACGAGTCAGTCTTTTCCCTCGTTCAAAAACATCAATCCACTGCGAGTTGCCATCGGCTGAGTCAAACCGCACTAAAAAGTGGCCCGGAAAACCGATGCCATGAAGTTCAACACCGAGCCGTTTAGCGAGTTCTATATAAACCAATGCTAAGGTAATAGGTATTCCTTCTCTATCATCAAGGACCTCATTCACATAGCTATTCGACCGATTGTAGTAATCTCCTCGGCTCCCGTGAAAACCCAGTTCTGAAAAGAGAACCTGATCTAACATCACCAAACGATCCACATCATTTGCCTCAACTGGCAACCGTGCTTTGATTGACGCTGACAGCCTCTGAAGATCTGCAAGAGAGGCTTCACAATCGATTTCCTGATTATCAAGTCTGGCAATCTGCAACGCGGCTCTAAACATGTCTATCTTTTCATCATCAACGGCTACTTCTTCAGAAAGCTTCTCTACTATCTGATGATGGTAAACCTGTGAAGCCAGCACCCGTAGCTGCTCAGATTGCCGTGACAGTGAATCGGCTTTTAATTCAAGGGCAGCTACTGCAGTCGACCCCGCTCCTGCTAACGACTCAACCAGTGTTGTATCGCTTGCGTCGATCTCCCGAAATCCTGCCGTTGTTTTTTCAATCTGCGCCCATACTGCGTCGTCTGGCTGAAAGTGTGGTACCTCTTCGCCACAAGAAAAACGACGAAATACAGCTTCGGTGCCACGGAATGAAACAAACCCTGGTCTGCCACCGCGCAAATTCTGATCAGAAGACACGACAACTTCATGATCATTGACAAAGCAACGGATACCATCTGTTTCAACACGAACCCGAAGATGATTCCAATCACCCTTACGGTATTCGGGCACATCAATATCTTCAATCACATTCCATGTGAATACTGTCGGCCCATCAAACCGCGTCAATCGTAACTGACCATTGCTGGGGTAGAAACCGTAATGCTTATCTTCTCCATCTGCTTCAAATACAAGGCCAGCAGCGCCTGACTCATTGTCTAATTTGACTTGCACACCAACCTCATACGGCACGCTCGGCAATGAGCCTTTTGCTAAACAGAGGCTGCGTCCACCAAAACCTTTTCCTTTTCCTGTTACCGTTATGCGACCAGCTCGTTGACGCCAGAGCCCACCACCAAGAGTCAACCATTCAGTTGAGTCAAGTTGACCAATAGTGAGCCAGCGATCGAGCAATACCGGGTTTGGGTTTTCCAACAATTCATTGACACGGTCAGCCACAACAGCAAACCCGAGGTTACGTGTCACCTGTGATTTTAATGTCAGAATACCGTGGACGTCTCCATTTCTATCAAGCAATGGTCCTCCACTGTTCCCTGACTCAATCGGAATCGCTAACTGGATCATCTCTATGCCATCAATAGTACGTCTCCCCGAAACGCGACCAACGACAACGCTCCGCTCGAGCCCATGAGGATTTCCGATGGCAATAATCTCTTGTCCATCGCGAAGAGAACTTGGAACAGCTAGCGCCAATGGCTTCAAATCTTTTGCTTCTATTCGTATGACTGCAACATCTGCGTTTCGGTCAGTCGCATGTATTTCGGTCACATCAAAAACGCGGCCATCCACAAGCTCAACTGAAATCGGTCTGGCTTCTCCAATCACATGCAAATTCGTTGCAATAAGACCATCAGAGGAAATCACAAAACCTGTCCCCAGACCAGCATCGTTTCCTCCTCTACCAACGTGGCGAATAGTTACCACGGACGGACGAACAGTCGCAACCAGTTCTTCAACTGAAGGAATATCCTTCTTGGACTGATCCGCAGCATGTGCAGCACCCACCACTCCGACAAAAGAGAACACCACAAAAAAAACAGTGATCTCTCGAATCATGTTGCAGCTCAAAGAAAGGACCGTCGCTGCTATAGCACTCATGCTTTGTCCAGATATCTCGCATGCTAAGAGGCGACTCGACATACCAAGAACACGGCATTGCTTGTTCATACATACACCCGCTTCTGGAAAAGTTCTTTGAATTGGCTTCGAGGGCCAGTCCCTCTTCATCATCACACCAAATTTCATTAGTAAAAGCCTGAACCAATATTTCTGCCGAGTTATCCAATTTTTAGATAAATCTCTCAATTGAGTGAAATCGGCATTTCGCGGCGGCTAATGCTTGCGGTTTCCGTACGAATGCTTGCGGTTTCAGGTATTTACATGATGTCTGGCAGGGAAGGGTGTGTAATATTAAGTATCCCGTCAACATGGACAGACAGTACCTTTACAACCATGCACAACATTCATAAACCCTTCGTATTATCCAATATGCTTGCAACAAACAGACGATTTCCTGCTTACTTGTTTTCAAAGTTCATCATATGGACCATTGGATTCTTTCTTTTTGCAACTGCGACGCTTCATGTAGCCAAAGCCGCTCCTACAGAAGCATTTGATTTCCAAAAAGGTGACATCGTTGCCATTTACGGGAATGGACTTGCTGACCGAATGCAGCACGCCCCATGGGTAGAGACACTTCTGCAAAATCACCTGCAAGGTATGGATGTTCGCTTCCGCAACATGAGTTTTTCAGGTGATACGGTTGACAGAAAACCACGAAGCAAGGGTTTCACTGATGATGAAGCGTATCTTCAACATGTTGGCCCGTCAGTCATTTTTATCATGTATGGGTACAACGAGTCATTTGCGGGCGAGCAGGGAGAATCTCAATACAAGCAGGAACTTATTGATCTCGTTGAAAAATACCGCCGACTGCGTAAAGAAGAAGGGTGTGATGCTCGGTTTGTCTTATTCAGTCCTATCGCATACGAACGAACAGGCAGTCCGAATCTTCCCGATGGCACCCAACTCAACACGAACCTTGCCATCTATACGGAAGCCACTCGGCAGGCTGCTACTGCAACAAAATCTACTTTTGTTGATCTCTATGGGCCGACATCTCAGCGATTTGCAGAAGGCAAGAAGCAACTAACACACAATGGCATTCATTTGAATGATGCTGGATACTGGGAACTTGCTGACATCATAAGTACATCGCTCCTGAACAAACCGACACTGCCTCAATCGAATTTAGAAACTACTTACGACGCTGTAACTAAAAAAAACTGGACATGGCACAACCGTTATCACGCGACCGACGGCAATGACGTTTGGGGATCTCGTTCGACGCTGACGTTTGTGGATGGACAGAGCAATGCTGATGTCTTGCGAAACGAACTGGTCATGCTTGATGTGATGACAGCAAACCGTGATGAGGTGATTTGGGAAGCTGCAAAAGGCAAAGCGATTCTTGCTGACGATAGCAATGTCCCACCTCCTGTGAAGGTAATTTCTAATGTGGGAGGTGGCAGCAAGAGTTCAAGTGCTGAAAAAGAAGGCAGCGTAACCTACCTCAGTCCTGAGGAAAGTATTGCGCAAATCTCTGTACCCGATGGATTTGAACTGAATGTCTTCGCATCCGAGGAAATGTTTGAAGACTTTGCAAATCCAGTGCAGCTACAAGTTGATGGAAAAGGGCGGCTCTGGGCAGCATGCTGGAATACGTATCCTAAGTGGGAACCGCTTAAAGAAATGAATGATGCCCTCGTCATTCTTGAGGATACAGATCGGGATGGTGTGGCAGACAAGCGAAAAATATTTGCTCATGTCCACAATCCACTGGGTTTTGAATTCTGGGGAGGAGGCGTCGTTGTGACATCAGGGCCAGACTTGGTTTTTCTGAAAGATACCGATGGTGATGATGTGGCAGACGTTCGTTATCCACTGCTTCAAGGCTTAGGGACTTCTGATACACATCATGCTGCCAACAATTTGATATATGGACCGGATGGCGGAATCTATTGGCAGAGTGGCATTTTCCTTATCAACAACCACGAAACACCATGGAAGCAAAATCTTGCCATCGGTGAGTCTGGAATGTATCGATTTGATCCTCGAACATTTGCGATTACACCGCATGCAGCAAACAAACCAAACCCACATGGCACAAGTTTTGACTACTGGGGCTATTGCTACGCAAATGATGGCACTGGTGGCCGTTCGTATCAGGTGCGACGAGAAGGCAACGGCTTCAAAATGCACACCTTATTAGAGAAGGAATTTCGGCCTGTTGCAGCGAACGAAATACTATCTTCTGACCATTTCCCTGCTGACATGCAACAGGATTTTCTTATTTGCAATACGATCGGATTTCTTGGAATTCGACAGTACGACCTCGACCGCGGTGAAAATCTTTCAGCACAGGCAACCAAGAACCCAAAGAAAGACCTCAGCTACGCTGAAGTAACAAAGGGTGGACAACTCATAACCGTCAATCATCCGGCGCTCAAAAATAAAAAGATTACTTCTTTTAAACTAAGCGTTCCCGGAAAAAAGCAGATGAATCTCTGCGAAATTGAAGTGATTTCGGAAGCTGCAGCACTCGTTCACGGAACGAGACATATCACAAAAAACGTAAAGCTAAGCCAGTCGAGCGAATACAACGAAGGTATGTTCCCGGCCTCATTGCTTGCCGATGGAAACAAACAGACTTTTGCCCATACATCGATACAGATGAATCCATGGATGAAGGGAGAGTTTAAAGAACCTGTTGAAATTTCCGAACTCCGAATCTGGAATCGAAAAGGATTCGAAGACCGTTTTCATAATGGAAAGATCGAGTTTTTTGATAACGACACCTTGATTGCTACCGTAAGTGTTGAAATTGGGAGTCATAACGGAACTGCGGGGCTCGAACGCAGTTTCGGCAAGGTTTGGGGAACTCCCGTACAAGATATTATCAACAGCAATGATCGCAATTTTCGGCCGACTGACGCGATTGTCGGTGAAGACGGCGCACTGTACGTAGCTGACTGGCAAAACGTCATTATCGGACACATGCAGCACAACATTCGCGACCCAAATCGTGACCATACCCATGGACGAATCTTTCGGCTCACCGTAAAGAATCGACCGTTACAGAAACCGGTAGCTATTTCGGGCGAACCTATTGAGAATCTTCTCGAAAATCTTAAGCACCCTGTCAATGGTGTTCGTCATCGCACTCGCGTCGAACTGAGTGGTCGTGACTCTGATGACGTAATAGAGGCAACACAAAAGTGGATGGTGAGTTTCGACCCAAACAATGAAACAGAAGCCCATCACCTCGTTGAAGCATTATGGCTACACCAGCAACATAATATTAGAAATCAAACGCTACTCGACACCTTACTGAACTCTAAAGTCCGACATGCTGTCGAGGCTGCGAAGACAGTCGAACACTTTTGGACGAAGGTTGATGTCGAAGCCGGCAGTGGATTTGCTGCACCAGCAGAAAGTGATTTCGTCAAATTCGAGATACCAAAACATCTCAATCGCAAAGACCGTAAGGCATATAAAATTGGGGCCGAAATTTACCAGCGTGAAGCCCACTGCAGCACGTGCCATCTGACACACGGAAAGGGGAATGGCATTATCTATCCATCCCTGGTTAATAGTCCGTGGGTAAATGGCAGTGAAGAAAGGCTGATTAAGGCAACACTTCACGGGATGTGGGGGCCCATGGAGGTACATGGCAAGAAATATGATCCAGCCCGGGGTGTTCCTCCCATGACAGCCTTTCGGAATCTTCTCAATGATGAAGAGCTGGCTGCCGTCTTAACATTTGTTCGCAACACGTGGGGCAACGAGGCCCCATCTGTTTCACCCGAGACTGTCAAGCAGATTCGATCGGCAACATCTGATCAAACAACGTTCTGGAAGCCTGCTGAGCTTTTGGCTGACCATCCACTTGAACCAGAGCTAGTCGCTGCTGCTCAATCGACGCAACAGGTTTTTTCAAATATCGCACTTGAAAAAACATTACTTGCGACACCCGCTGATGAACTTGCACGCACGGCAATGAAGCAAGGTAACACCAAACGGGGGAAAGACCTTTTTTATAAGTCGGCTGCAGCATGCGCAACCTGTCATCATCCACCACAGGGTGGGATCCGCCTTGGGCCTGACCTGCAAGAACTCAAAACAAAACGGACTCCAGAGCAACTTGTCGAGTCGCTTCTCTACCCTTCCAAATTGATCGACAAGGAGTACGTGCAAGTAACCGTTATTACAAACGACGGGAAACAGCAGACGGGAATCAGAACGTCTGAGAATGACAAAGAAATTCTACTAAGGAATCTTGCTCAGCCTGAACCAGTGTCTATCAAAAAGGACGACATTGACGAAATCTTTGAATCACCTGTTTCGCTGATGCCAGAGAACCTTGTTCGGCAGCTCAAAAACAGGACAGAATTTAACGATCTGATGCGGTATGTCCTCGAGGTTCGAAAAAGGTAGCCTGTTTCCCTCTTGTTCCAAATGCCGGAGGTGGGACTTGAACCCACACGCCCTTGCGGGCAACGGATTTTGAATCCGTCGCGTCTGCCATTCCGCCACTCCGGCTGATATACCGAAGATTACGTCACGACAGCATGTTTTGCCAGCAGTGGTCTCGCGGCGGCCGCTGGACGTCTGCTACGGTTCCTCCATGAAAGTTTATGCGTTTGAAGATTCCACCGTCCCAGCCCTCGGGCCTCCTGTCATGGCTCGGCCAGCGTGTGACATTACGGTTGGGACGGAAACACTCTATGAGATGCTTACTCGGTTTGGCCAAGTGCATCGAATCGTGCGGCCACACCTGAAGCAATACCTTCTAGATCTCGGCAATGCACGGACACCTTTTTGGGGATCGAGTAAGCACCATGCTCAGTCCTGCGCAACAAACGATGAACAAGTGCTTTTTGTCAATGCTCGTCTCATTCCAAGTCGAGATCATCTTGTCACTATTCAAAAACTTCTTGATGCCGGTCGTTGTTGTAAAATATATGCCGGAAATGCAATCGCTGCTGCTGTGGTCAATCAAAAAGATTTCCAATCGTTTATCAAAACCGTCTCTTCAGAAGACGGCTTACTCATTCAATTTCTCAGTGATATCAGTGCACCTATTATTGACGGCGAGCTGGACCTAATTGAGTCTCCAGAAGATTTTCTCACAGCTCACGAACAAGTAATCGATGGAATGGCTGCTCTCGCCATAGACTCCGGACACTATATTGAGTTGCGGCCTGGTTTGTATCAGGAAAAAAACACCGGATTAAAACAAACTTCAACCATTGATGACTTTATTGCTATTCGCTCAGGACCAGTCCTCCTTGACGACGGCGCGAGTGTTGGACCTTTCTGTTGCTTCGACGGACCCATCAAAGTCGGTTCCCAATCAAAGATTCATCCTCACTCGTGGCTAGGACCAGCGACTATTATCGGTAGAGACTGCCGCGTTGCAGGTGAAGTTACTGCAACTGTCATGGAATCTTTTTCTAATAAGTCACATGATGGATTTCTTGGTCATAGTCACCTAGTCAGTTGGGTCAACCTCGGTGCAGGCACAGTCACTGCGAACCTCAAGGTGAGTTATGGAATGATCAATCTCTATCCGTCAGAAAAAAATATCATCAAAACAAAGCGACAATTCTTTGGAATGCTTTGTGGTGATTTTACCAAGACAGCTGTGCGTACTGCGTTACCATGTGGTGCTCTTATCGGCCCAGCATCTACGTTGGCTGGCGACCCGCCAACTGCAGTTCGACCGTTCACCACAGACCTCGGCGGCAATCATCCGATTACAACCGCAACGGTTGATCAACTCGCAACGGCCCTTGAACGGATGATGCATCGCCGTGGAAAGCATTTTCATCCAGCAGACAGAAACCTGCTGACATCCATGCTAGCTGCAGAGAATAAAAATATAAAAATTTATAATTGTGCTTGAAAACCGCGGCATGTTCTATTTTTTGATGTAACGTATGCTTCTGGATTTTCTTTGTTAGGGTAGGAGATAAGTAGACAGTTTCTATTATTATATGTAATCCATTTCCTACCCTTTTTTCCTTCCGTTGCAGAGAGGAATCGTTGTGACGCAACAAATTAGTTATGCGAGAGAATCGTTTGACCTCTCCTTTGAACTATTTCCTCCAAAGACAGCTGAATCCGAGGCCATGCTCTGGCAAACGGTCGATGAGTTAATGGGGTTTGAACCTACGCTTATTACCTGTACCTACGGAGCTGGAGGTTCAACCCAGACAAAGACTCTTGAGGTATTAGATGGTGTTCTCGCACGATACCCAACTGTCGCTGTTGCGAGCCATCTCACTTGTGTTGGCCGAACAACAGATCAATTGAGAGAATATCTCCGAGAAGCTCAACAACGGGGAGTGTCTTCAATTGTCGCGTTACGTGGTGATCCGCCACAGGGAGAGACTGCTTTCACTCCAATTGCCAACGGTCTTCATTATGCTGTCGAGTTGGTAGCGCTCATCAAACAAGAGTTTCCTGAATTTAAAATCCTAGTTGCCGGCTACCCAGAAACCCATCAGGAAGCCGTCAGCCCTGAAGCTGATCTTGAATACCTGAAAGAAAAATGCAACGCGGGTGGTGATACCATTGTCACACAATTGTTCTATGACAATAGCGACTTTTTTCGCTTCCGAGACCACTGTTCTTCGATTGGGATCACAAAACCAATTATCCCGGGACTGATGCCAGTTACAAATTTCAAACAGATTCAACGAATTGCCACTCTGTGTAAAGCACGACTCCCAAACAGTTTTACACAAGCACTCGAAAAGGCCGGTGATGATGTCGACGCACAATTTGAAGCCGGTGTAGACTATGCCTCAAAACAGGCCGAAGAATTACTCTCTGATGGTGTGCCTGGCATGCACTTGTATGTTCTCAATAAGTCTCCGGCCGCCGTACGGGTTCTCGAACAGATTGGTATGACAAGGCCCTAGGAAATTTCTACGACTGGACCTGCCTTGGTGGAAGATCATTGTCCATACTGCTGATATAACTTCGCAGACGCTGGAGTTCATCACTCACATGGCGTAACTTCAACATGTTTTCCACTCGTTTCACCAACTCAATTTTATTCACCGGCTTTGAAAGAAAATCGTCGGTGCCCGCCTCTACAGCCCGTTCGATATCACCAAGCTCCCCAAGGGCGGTCACCATCAAGACCATAATCTGTCGAGTCACCGGATCCGCTTTGAGTTGTTGACATACTTCAAAGCCAGATAATTTTGGCATCATGATGTCGAGAAGAATAATATCTGGCTCAAACGAAGCTACTTTTTCCAAGGTATCAGCGCCATCAACTGCTGTCGCAATTTCGCAGTCAACATCAGCCAGGTACACCTCAAGAAGTTCACGATTGGGCTCGTTGTCGTCGGCAATAAGAATCCGGCTCATTCCGGTGGACGATGAATTACTATTGTTTTTTTGCATGAAAATAAACGTGTAGGAAAAAGCTTTATTGAACTGCAAATGCAGAATCAGGGAAGCTGGAAAATTGATTGGCTTTTTACGATTGCAAACTCTTGTGGAAACGTATGGAACGCTTGTATCAAAAGGCTACTCGTGCGGGTTTCTACATTCACCCAACTAATAGCCCCAACGCCAAGACGCCCACCAGATGCGAACCGATGAAATAAGCCTTGTGAAATGCCATCAGCTGATAGTTCCTGCTGGAATGTCCAAAATACATCCGGCTGCACTCGCTCGAGTTGGAAACTCGTTTCATAACAGACGCCGTTTGCACACTCCAGAGAGTCCGTACGTTCTCCCTGAATAGGATGAGAGAGCAGTCGCCTCTTTTTAGGAAGAGGCTGCTGATCCGACGTGGCAACCTCCACCAAGGTCAGGCTACCGCTGTGCCATGCAACAGTATGGCCACTCCCGGTTATTGCAATCTCGGCTTTAAAATTCCCTCGTTCAACATAACGCACTGCATAACGCTGAAAGAGTTCCGGATGCAAGGAACGACCATAAAGCCGAAAAACCAAGTCGGTGACACTGGGACGGGCTGAAATCAACGTTACATACCTCCACAGA
>MDSW01145869.1_pt1 | contig 10909 bp, 9 predicted proteins | sample 811171 | NCBI WGS metagenome assembly MDSW01 (sample SAMN05326641, study PRJNA326480) | marine metagenome | isolation source: seawater | place: Atlantic Ocean: North West | collected 2012 | reverse complement strand
AGTAAAATTAATTGCAAAAAAATTATTAGTAAAATGAGTAAAAAAGAGGTGCCAATTTCGCCAGGTATAGAAGTATTAGAAGTTTTAAGGCATTTAAAATATAAAGTTTGGTTTGCGTTAGCTGAATATATAGATAATTCATTACAAAGTTTTTTAGATCATGAGTTTTTATTAAAAAAAGACAATCCTGAATATAAATTAAGTATTAAAATTAATATAGACACAGTATCAAAACAAGCTACTATATGTGATAATGCGGGCGGAATTATAGCAGAGGAAGAATACGCGGTTAAGAATAAAGATTATGAAAAAACCTGGATTCCGTGTTCTATTTATAAAAAAGAATATGGCGCTATTCTTCAAGATGAAAATAATAAAGATATAAAAAGAGACGAACGGTGGCATTTTGCATTTAAGTTAGCGAAACAACCTAAAAAAGATGGCGGTTTAAACAGATTTGGAATGGGCATGAAAACAGCCTCATTATGGTTGTCAGATTTATGGTCTGTTCGAACTAAAGCTGTTGGTGACAAAACTATAAGAAAAATCATATGGGATTTCGATGACATTAAAAAGAAATCACAAGAAACATTATTTGCTTCAGAAGAAAAAAGTGAAAACTTGTTTTTGTCATTTACGGAGTTAAAATTACTTAAGTGGACGGATAATTTTCCAACGAAACAACAGAGTATAACAAGGTCAATTGAATTTTTGAGTAGCATGTACAGAAACTTTTTAAAAAGAGATGATGTTGAAATTGAAATGAATGTTAATTATTCAACTACAAAAAAATCAGAAAAATTAGAGTTCAATCATTACCCAATATTAAACGCCCCAAAATGGAATGATTTAACGGGATCTAAAATTTATTGGAAAAAAGAAATTGATTTAGACTTTGGCCCACATGAACAAAAAGATGGGACATTAGTTAATCAAAGGATGTATGGATTTGTTGGATTATTAGCCAAAATGTCAAATAAAAATGCTGGCTTTGTATTTTTTAGTAATAATAGAATTATTGATGGTCTAGATGATACTGGAAAATTTAAACCAAAATTTATGGGGGGTGTTCATAGTAATAGCTCTGAAACTGGTAGAATTTTTGGAGAGCTTCATCTCGAAGGATTTGAATTAACTCATACAAAAGATGGTTTTATTGGAAAAGACAATATGCAAGAAACAATAGAGTTTTTACTTAGAGGAGAAATTGATCAAGAGCCAGATTTATTAACGCAAGCTAAAAAATTTAAAGTTTCAGAAACTTCGGAAAGCCAAAAAAGAAAAGCAAAAACAGATCTTATTAACTACAAACAAGACTATTCTAAAACAACAATAAAAAGCTTATCAAAAAGTGAGATAAATAAAAAACTAAAACCAAAATTAATCAGTTCTGGCGATACAATTAAATTAGAAACAATTATTGATGACAGGGAATATAAAATTGAAATAACTACAGTTTCTGAATTAACAATGGAAGATTTATATAAATATGAAGATGTTGGAGAAAAAATAAAAATAAATTTGAACATTAGCCATCCTTTTTTTCAACATTCAACAAAGATAGGAATTAGAGAAATTGCACCTATTGTACATGCATTAATAATTGCCGAGGTAATTTATAAAACGGCAAATAATAACAGTATTCAAATATTTAATTATCATTTTCAGAACACATTAAGAACACTTATAACGAACTAATAAAATGAGCGGAGCAAATATTATTAAAAAAAAACAAAATAATTGGACAAAGTCTTTTCAATTATTAGAGGATTTTCGAGAGAAAACTTTAGAGTCAAAAGAGGGTATACCGGAGAAGCAAACTATAAAAATTAAAGAAAAAGCAATAGAAATATTAAATAAATGCCCCAACCCTAAGAGTAATAAGAAAAAACAGGAAGTAGGCCTTGTAATGGGTGATGTTCAAAGCGGGAAGACACTATCATTTACGTCCTTAGCTGTGTCTGCTTTAGAAAATGGTTATGAAATAGTTATTTTATTAGCTGGAACAAAACAAAATTTATGGGATCAAAATCATAATCGGATCAAAGATTGTCTTTATTATAGTAGACAATATGCGATAAGTAAAAATGATAATGCCTTATCCGCCCAGAGTATTAAAGCTATATTAAACAATTCACTCAATAGACATCTTATTATCACCTCCATGAAAAATACAAATGGATTAAATAGATTAAAAAAAACAATTCAGGACTTAATAAAAATACACCCTCTTAAATCTATTATGATTATTGATGATGAGGCAGATCAAGCAAGTATGAACACTAAGGACTCTGAAAATGACCCCAATAAAACAATAAATGACCCATGTTATCAGACTAGTTCAACTTATCAAGCCTTATATGATTTGCAATCGCAAACAACAGACATAGTTAGTTATATTCAATATACAGCAACTCCTCAAGGACCAATATTTATTGCTTTAAACAATATATTATCACCCAGTTTTGTAGTAATGTTAGAAAGTGGAGATGGCTATGTTGGCTCACAAGAATTTTTTGTAGATAATTCAAAACAATATCTTGAATTAATAAAAAATATTGAAATAATTTCACCAAGTGAATATAATATTCAATATTCAAAAGGCTTAACGAATACTCAAAAAAAGAAACTAAAGTCTAATTTAGAAAAACAACAACTAAATAAATTAATTAAGAATGTCCCTCCCCCCTCTTTAACAATGGCTTTAATAGATTATTTTATTGGAGTTGCTGATGCGTATGTAAAGAATGATGGCGCCCCAACAGATAGAAAAGAAACAAGGTCAATGTTGATACATCCTCATTCAAATACTATTAGTCATGATCTTTTTTATAAATATGTTAGCGATATTATTCAAAATAATTTTAAGCCATCCCTATCAACCAAATGTTCTAAGTTTAAAAAGGAGTTAAATATTCGATATAATGATTTTGCAAAAAATAATCCAGGTTTATCAAAATTTTCAGAGATATATAAATTTATGAGCGATGTAGTTAAAGATACTCGGATAATTATAGCTAATTCCACAATTAATAGAATTACCGGCGTAGAGAATGTTAGTGCAATAGATTTTGAAGATTATTATAATGTTATTGTAATAGGTGGTAATACTTTAGATAGAGGATTTACAATTGAGGGATTAACTGTTACTTATATGCCTAGATCTATTGGGGGAGGGAATTCCGATACTATTCAACAAAGATGTAGATTTTTTGGATATAAAAAGAAATATTTAGACCTATGTAAAATATGGCTCCCCGCAGAGTCGAAAAGTGCATACATTGATTATCATAAACATGAAATAGATTTAAAAAAGAGAATAGCAGATTTTTATCAAAAAAACCCTGGTGGAGATTTCAAACAATTTAATAGAGAAGTTTTATTAAGCGACCAGCTAAAACTATCTAGATCTAACATATTTGCTGATGAATACAAGCGTTATAAAATAAACGAAGGAAGTAAAGAGTGGAGTGATTTTCATGTGCTAGATAAAGAAATGAAAATGAATCTTAAACTTGTTGATAAGTTAGTTTCTCATTGTTCAAATATTGGCCTTACTTATTTGAATAGTTCTGAAAAATTTACACCCAATCAAAAACATGTATCTGGAGATTTTAAATTAGATAAAAATATTAAGTCTTTTATTGTTGATTATGAAGTTAAATCCAACTCTAATAAAATTACCCAACCCTACATTCAACAAAAGTTATTAGGTGAAACAGAAATTTGTTTGGTTTTTATTTCTAGTAATGAAAAAGGAGTGTCAACTATAGTAAAAGGAGCAAAAAAAACAATTAGAGAAAGAACATGGGATCGTAAAGACAATAAATATCAGCTTCCTATGGGTGAAAGCACTAAATTTAAAGTCGATCGCACACAATATCCTGGTGACCGAGAATATAAAAATAAAGATTTATGGACTATTCAAATTCACAGGTTCCTGGATAAAGAATCATTAAAAAAGGCTTGTGGGTTGTATATTATCCCCCCTGAAAATAGCCCTAAGAAAAGTATTATATCAAAAGTATGAATGTAAAAAAACTTATTAAAAAAATAGAAAACTTTAAAAATAACAAGCCACCTCAAAAAGGTTATAAATTTGATGTTGAATATATATTTTCATAAAAAAAACATTTATTTGGTTTCAAAAAGAAAAGTAAAGATTTATATGTTTTTTTAAAACCATCTATCTCGGATAATTTACACCATAGAGAAATTAATGAAATAGCAGATTTTTCTGTAGAATATTGTAAAGTAAACACTCAAAACTCAAAACAGTCAAGTAAATACTTTGTAATTCATCTTAAAAAAACTTCTTTAAAAGAAGTTTTTTTAGAATGGGTATTATGTATCATTAAAGAAATAGATAAAAAAACAACATCAAAAGATATTCATGATAAGATTCTTTTATATAAATTGATGTGGAAATCTCAAGAAAAAATTGATAATATATTAATGGGTTTGTGGTGTGAAATTTTTATTATTTATAAAAGTAAAAACCCTCAAAAATTACTTGACTGTTGGCATGAAACCCCGAAAAATAAGATTGATTTTACGGACAAAAATCTTGCAGTAGAAGTCAAATCTACTAAACTTAATAAAAGAAATCATTCAACAAGTTACTCACAACTATATAGACAACAAGTAACAACTATAATTGCATCTTTCATTAATATAGAAGAGCACACGAATGGAAAATCAATAAATGACATGCAAAAAAGTATATACAAAAAAATTACTACTAAATCACAAAATAAATTTATAAACATTGTTTTACAAACCCTGGGCGTTAATCAAAACACAAAGCAATATATGAATAGAAAATTTAATGACACACAAGCGCTGAAGAGTTTAGATTATTTTTGCCCCCCCCCATGGAATAAAAAATCTATTCCTAACGAAATTAATGATCTTAAATTTCAAATAGAATTAACTCATGCTAAAGCGGTCAAAAAATCAGTGTTAAAGAAATCAAAAATGTTTAAGAGCCTTCCGAAATAATATTTTCTTCGATGTATTTTTTTACATCCAAAATAGATAAAGTATAATTATTTAAATTTTTTCTGACTAATCTTACATATCCAGCTAAATCATTATTCTCGTAACAAATTTTAGCTTCTTTTTCCCAGTTTATAATGTGTTTGTTTTCTTTTTTTTCGTCAGATAAATTTAAGTCAATGTTTTTTAAGTGCTGAGATAATTTATCATAATCCTTCAAGTTAATTTCAGAGAAAATATTAGATTTTATTTTTATTTTTAAATCTGTTGAAATTTTAAAAATTTCTTTAAATGACAATCGGTACTTTTTCATTAACTCAGAAAGATTCCTATTTTCAATTACATTTTTTTTAGAAACCTCCTTTTTTAAATTAAATAAATCTCCTAATTGAACCATTTAAGTTTTTTGTTTTTTACGATATATAATTTTATGGAAATTTAACCAAAAATCCGTGTTTTTGATCATACATAATAAAAACTACTTCGTGTATTCCGTTGCCCCCTTCTATATAAGCGTCCATGAATAAACTTTTAAAGTGAGGAAATTTCCGGCCATCATATGAATCACTAAAGATAACAGTAGATTTATTTTTTTGAAAACAGTGCAGCCAATATGAAACTAAATTTTTTACAAATTTATGATCTGTGAATTTCCATCCATCATATGCATGAGCCATTATCACCGGGCCACAAACAGAGGGACATATTCCTTTGTCAAGATTTTCTCCAAAAATCCACTCGCCTTTTTCTCCACCTTGCCTCATTACCCTGGATATACAGTCCTTGATATCATCATGAAAGGTGACGGGAATTTCTTTATTAATATTTTGCATAATTATACCAATACTTTTTAAATATTCTTTCAATTCTCTTTTCCTGGCCTCTTCTTCACTTATGTTAAATTCCTTTCTATACTTTTCATAAGTATTTGTTTTATAATCAATACACTTAATCACCCTATCCATAAAGTCTTCGAGTATATCAATTAAGACCTGGCTAATATTATTTTTTTTTAAATTATCTATAGCTTCTTTTTTAGATCGTTTCACAATATGAATTTGATTTCTTGGGTTTGCCATATTTTATTAGATTAATGTTCCCCTCCTTTCCTGCTCAGCTTCAATTGCTTCAAAAAGCGCTTTAAAATTTCCTTTACCAAAAGATTGCGCTCCTTTTCTTTGAATGATTTCAAAAAATAAAGTGGGCCTGTCTTCAACAGGTTTTGTGAAAATTTGCAGCAAATAACCTTCCTCATCGCGATCAACTAAAATACTTAGATCTCTTAGTTTAATTATATCTTCATCAATCTCTCCAACTCGATCTAGTACAGTATCGTAGTATGTTTTAGGTACATGTAAAAACTCAACACCTCTTGCTTGCATTTTCTTAACAGTATCAATAATATCGTCGGTAGCAATGGCAATATGCTGACATCCGGGCCCATTATAAAACTCTAAGTATTCTTCGATTTGAGATTTTTTGGCTCCTTCTGCAGGCTCATTTATTGGGAACTTTATTCTACCATTTCCATTTGTCATAACCTTACTCATTAGAGCAGTATATTGTGTCGAGATGTCTTTATCATCGAACGTAATTAAGTTTGCAAAACCCATTACGTCACGATAAAAATCTTCCCATACATTCATTTCATTCCAGCCCACATTACCAACCATGTGGTCTATATACTTTAATCCTATTGTCTCTGGATTATACGAAGACTCCCACTTTTCAAAACCTGGAAGAAATATACCATTGTAATTTTTTCTTTCTACAAATACATGTACAGTGTCACCGTAAGTGTGAATTCCTGACCTAATAACTAGCCCATTTTCATCTTCAATTTTTGTAGGCTCCATATAAGATTTTGCTCCTCTTTTAGTAGTTTCTTCCCAAGCTTTTTTGGCATCATCAACCCAAAGAGCAATCACTTTAACCCCATCACCATGTTTGGTAATATGTTCTTCAATTTCAGTATTACCAGACATTGGCGTTGTTAATACAATTCGTATTTTGTCTTGAACTAAAACATATGATGTTTTAGTTGAATCTCCGGTTTCCAATCCTGAGTATGCTAATGATTGAAAACCAAATGCAGTTTTATAAAAGTGAGCTGCTTGTTTAGCATTACCCACATAAAACTCCACGTAGTCTGTGCCCTTTAAGGGAAGGAAATCTTGTGCTTTAGGAAATATTTTTTTTAATTCTTCGCTCATTATTCTATCCAAGATTTATAATATTCTCCATCATCTAAACCCATTGCTGCTTTAGTTAATTTCAGTGGTCTGAAAGTATCTACCATCACTGCTAATTCTTGCGTTTCTTTTTGACCTATAGATCTTTCCATGGCTCCTGGATGAGGTCCGTGAGGAATTCCTGCAGGGTGTAAACTTATGTATCCTTTTTCCACATGATTTCTACTCATAAAATCTCCGTCTACATAATATAAAACTTCATCAGAATCTATGTTGCTATGGTTGTAAGGAGCAGGAATAGAATCAGGATGATAATCATATAACCTAGGGCAGAAAGAACAAACAACAAAAGCATCTGTTTCAAAAGTTTGATGTACAGGTGGTGGTTGATGTATTCTTCCAGTGATTGGTTCAAAGTCATGAATAGAAAAAGCATACGGATAGTTATAACCATCCCAACCAACAACATCAAAAGGATGAGATCCATATACAACGTGATGCATCATTCCTTCTTTTTTGATCATCATTAAAAAATCTCCTTTTTCATCTTTTGTTATTAAATCCTTAGGTCTTCTTATATCTCTTTCGCAATAAGGTGAATGCTCTAACAATTGTCCAAAATGATTTCTATATCTTTTTGGAGTGTACATAGGATGAAAAGATTCAACAATAAATAGCCTATTATCATCATCATTAAATTCTATTTGATAAATAATTCCCCTTGGAATTAAAAGATAATCACCATAAGAAAAATCTAAATTACCAAGCATTGTTTTTAATGTTCCAGAACCCTTATGAACAAAAATTAATTCATCTGCATCGGTATTTTTATAAAATTTCTCAGTCATAGATTCACTAGGAGCAGCCAGTGAAATATGACAATCGTTATTTACTAGTATAGGGGTTCTACTTTCTAAATAACTTTTTCCTTTAGGTAAATCAAACCCTTTTAACAGTCTTGATTTTATATTATTTTCCACAGCAACTTCAGGTTGTATATTGTCTTTTTTAAGAACTTCTTTTACCTGCGTTGGTCTTTGTGCATGATATACGAGTGATGACATTCCAACAAAACCAATGGTTCCAAATAATTCTTCGTAACGGTGTTTCCCAGAGTCTGATTTAAATACAGTGTGTCTTTTATTTGGTATGTCACCGAGTTTATGATAAAAAGGCATAGTTTAATTATTATTTGTAAATATAATTATTATCAAGTGTTTCTATTTCTTTCAGCAATATTTTCTTGTGGTCGAATACTTTTTTTAAATGAAGTTAATGAAGCTCTTTTTCTAGCTTTTCTAATTATTTTCTGCTCATCCTTGGGAAGTTTTGACATTTTTTGACATTTATTGTTGCAACAACCATCGTATTTTTCTTGGCAATTTTTGCATTGTATAAAGAGTAGATTGCAGTCTACATAATTACAGTTTGTGTAGTCATCACATGGACCGCCACATTGATCACATGTTCCAATTATATCATTTGATATTTTTTCACCTAGCCTATCATCAAACACAAAATTTTTACCAATAAATTTATTTTCTAGATTATACTCTTTGATTTGTTTTGCATAATCAATAATGCCACCATGAAGTTGGTTTACGTCTTTAAATCCATGATGTTTTAAATAAGAACTTGTTTTTTCACATCTAATTCCACCGGTACAATAAAGTAAAATTTTTTCTTCTTTTTTAGCTTTTAACTTTTCTTTTATCAATGGAAGTTCTTCTCTAAATGTGTCCACGTCAGGTTTTATGGCTCCTGTAAAATGACCAATTCTACTTTCATAATGATTTCTAACATCAACTACTGTCGCGCCATTATTCATACAATCATTCCATTCTTTAGCAGACAGGTGTTTTCCAACATTTGTCACATCATACTCATTGTTATTTAATCCATCTGAAACAATTTGTTTTTTTACTTTAATTGCTAATTTTAAAAATGATGTTTGATTTTCTTCAATAGCAATTTTAAATGGAATGTCTTCAAATCCTTTTGTTGACCTAACTGATTTTACAAATTTATCCCAGTTTGGTTTAGGGCAAGATAATTGTGCATTGATACCCTCATGAGCAATATAAATTCTCCCCTTTACTTTTAATTCGTTCCATTTAATAAAAAGTTCTTTTCTCAAAGCGACAGGGTCTTCAATTATAACATACTTATAAAAAGAGAGAGTTGTTCTTTGAAAATCTTCTTGAGCCAGTTGTTTTTCCAGATCTTCTCTCCCAAATTTATTATGTAAAATTTTATTTTTTTCACTCATCTTAAATCAAAGATAATTAATAGATTATATATTTGTTACTATATTAAAATTTATGTCATCACAAAAAAAATTTTTGGTTATTGGTTCAAATGGTCAAATAGGAACTGTTTTAACAAATAGATTGGGTGAAAAGTATGGTTTTGAAAACGTAGTAGGAAGTGATTTAAGGCCACCTGAAAACCAAACTAAATTTATTTTTGAGGAATGCAGTGTTTTAGATAAGGATTGTCTAGAAAAAATAATTAGTAAATATAATATTACAGATGTTTACTTGCTAGCAGCATACTTATCTGCAAAAGGTGAGCAAAATATTGAAAAGGCATGGGATTTAAATATTAATGGGCTATTACATATTTTAAATTTTGCAAAGGATAAAAAAATTCAAAAAATATTTTGGCCAAGCTCAATAGCGGTATTTGGCCCTACTACACCAAAAAATAATGTTGAACAAAATGCTATTACAGAACCCGCTACCATTTATGGGGTTAGTAAATTAGCAGGAGAAAGTTTATGTAATTATTATCATAATAAATTTGGAATAGATGTTCGTAGTATTAGGTATCCCGGACTTATTGGCTGGGAGTCAATGCCAGGCGGCGGAACAACTGATTATGCTGTTGATATATTCCACGAAGCAATTAAAAACGGAGAGTACACATGCTTTTTATCCGAAGATAGAACTCTGCCCATGATGTATATGGATGATGCTATAAAAGCAACAATTGGTATTATGGAGGCTCCTTTTGAAAAAATAAAAACACGAACATCATATAATTTATCTTCTTTGCATTTTAATCCCAAACAATTAGAAAAGGAAATAAAAAAACACTTTGAAGATTTTAAAATAATATACAAACCAGATGAAAGAGATCAGTTAGCCAAAGGTTGGCCTGAGTCAATTAATGATGATTGCGCCAGAAAAGATTGGGGATGGGAACCAAATTTTAATTTATCACAAATGGTTAGTGATATTATCTTAAATTTGACAAATAGATATAAGAAAGAGAAAATTTAAATGGAAGATTTTAAAATACATAATACTTTAACTGGGAATAAAGAGGTTTTTAAATCTATTAAGCCTGAATCTGTCACAATGTATGTGTGCGGACCTACCGTCTACGGGGAGCCGCATTTAGGTCATGCTAGACCAGCAATTACCTTTGATATTTTATTTAGGTATTTAAAATTCTTAGGTTATAAAGTTCGTTATGTAAGAAATATAACTGATGTGGGGCACTTGTTAAATGATGCAGATGAGGGTGGTGATAAAATAGCCGAAAAAGCTAAAGCATTACAATTAGAACCTATGGAAGTGGCGCATTTCTACACAAAAAAATACCATGAGTCTATGTATAAATTAAATGTAGACAATCCAAGTATAGAACCAACAGCATCAGGTCACATTATTGAGCAAATAGAAATGATAAAAAAAATCATCGATAATGGCTTT
>MDSW01073856.1_pt1 | contig 10909 bp, 6 predicted proteins | sample 811171 | NCBI WGS metagenome assembly MDSW01 (sample SAMN05326641, study PRJNA326480) | marine metagenome | isolation source: seawater | place: Atlantic Ocean: North West | collected 2012 | reverse complement strand
TGTGGACTTACAGGCCGTAAAATAATCGTAGACACTTATGGCGGTTATGCACCACACGGAGGCGGAGCCTTTAGTGGTAAAGATCCTTCAAAAGTAGATCGTTCAGCAGCTTATGCAGGCCGTTGGGTTGCAAAAAATATTGTTGCCGCAGGTTTAGCTGAAAGATGTCAAGTAGCCTTAGCTTACAGTATAGGAGTACCAAATCCTGTTTGGATTGATATTAATACATTTAGAACAGAAACAGAATCTATTGATAGTATCAAATCAAAAATAGAGAAAAATTTTGATTTGAGGCCTAGAGGAATTATCGAAGATATGGATTTGTTAAGACCCATTTACACCGAAACTTCAGCTTATGGACACTTTGGCAGAGAACATCCCGATTTCAACTGGGAAACAAAACAAATTATTTAGCCAAAACGATTAGTGAGAATCCACCTAAGAGCTTAACACATAAATCGGGGTTTATTTTGTAGAGAATCTTACGAGGTATTTTACCTAAATTATTAAGAAAAGTTCCAGAGCCTCTTTCAATACTGGTTAAAGTATAATGATAATCAAGTATTTCATAACCCGAATATCTTAAACTTTCAATTGCAGTGTATTTGTTATAATAATGTAAATGACCATTTTTTTCTCTTGATCTAATTATGGGAGTTTCTCTCAAAATAGTATGTGCAGACAGATCCAGCGGTATATGGAATATCTTATATCTACTTCTATTTTTCATTAATTTGATAAAGCCTAAATAATCGTCAACGTGTTCAAAAACATCAATACACAACAATAAATCAAAGACTGGTTCCTTTTCTTCAAAAAAGTCTTTCAAATAAAATTTCAGGCCATTACCAGCCCTAGTTTTACACATATCAAAAGCTTCTGGTGAAATTTCATAGCCTATACTTTCAGTAATTGTTTCACAATTTTCATGGACTGTTTTTATAACTTCTCCAGCACCACATCCAATTTCACAAATCTTTTTTGGATAAATTTTATTCTTTTTTAATATGTTAACGATGTGCATTCCTTTCCATTTTGAATCTGGAACATGCATTTCGGGATGCTTCAGAGCATAACTTCCATCTGTGTATATGCTTGACTTCATAGGTTAGAATCATATATGGAATTTGTTCTATAAAAGAATGAGACATGACAGGAATCTCTATAAACAACAGTATCTGACGCAATAAAATGATATTCTGGTTCACAGGACAACCTGGCAGCGGAAAGACAACATTAGGTGAGGCATTAGTAGAAAAACTGGGTTCAGCTTTTCACATAGATGGAGACGATTTGAGGGGCTTATCATCTAACGTTGACTATTCAGAGCAAGGAAGAATTAACAATATCCGTACAGCTCAGTCAATTGCTATGTATTTAGATAATAAAAAGCAGAATGTCATAGTTTCAGTAGTAGCGCCATATAAGTGGTTAAGAGAAGAATTTAAAGAGCGTCATAAAGTAAATGAAATTTATCTCCATACAACAGAAATTAGAGGTAGAGAGCACTATTTTGCAGAAGATTATGAACCCCCTACTGATAATTTTTTAGATTTGGATACAACTAATATATCAGTTGAGGATTGTATAAAAAAAATTATTACGGAGTTCATAAAATGAAACGCGCATTATTTATCGGAAGATGGCAGCCTTTACATCCTGGACACAAGTGGTTATTCAATCAGAAACTAGATCAGGATATTCCAATATTGATTGCAGTTCGAGATACGCCAATTAATGATAGTAATCCATTTTCTACAGAAGATGTCATTACAAATCTTGAAGCAGAATATAGTTCAGAGGTTGCAAGTGGTATGGTTAAAGTAATCTCAATTCCCGATATTGAGAGCGTAAATTATGGTAGAGGCGTAGGTTATGAAATTAATGAGTTTGAACCGCCTAAAGATATTGGCCAGATATCAGCAACTGAAATTCGTAAAAATCTAAAATGAGTTTTTGTTAATATATTTTAGTCCCTTTTCTAAATTATAATTAGCTTTAAAACCAATTAGATTTTCGGCTTTAGACGTATTAGCTTTGTTTCTTTTTGGGTCTCCTTTTAGAGGCTTTAAATATATTATTTTAGAAGATGAATCGGTTATTTTAATTATAGCTTCTGCAATTTCTTTAACAGTATATTCTTTTTGTGCAGCGATGTTAATTACTTCTCCTATTGCTTTATTTTTTGTAGCACTAAGAAGTGTTCCTCTTACTACATCTAAAACCATGCTAAAGTTCCTTTTTTGAGTCCCATCACCATATATGGTAATATTGGAATTATTTTTGGCTTGCAAAAAGAATTTAGCAATTACGCCAGCATGTTCAATATCACCTCTTTGTCTAGGGCCATAAACACTGAAATATCTTAGCACAACAGTATCTAAATTAAATAAATCATTGTATATTCTACAATAATGCTCGCCAGCTAATTTTCCAACTCCATAAGGATGTAATGGTTCAAGATACATATCTTCTTCTAATGATTGATTTTCTACACCCTTGTAGACCGATGAAGACGAAATAAAAATAAATTTAGATACATTATTAATGTGAGAAAGATGAAGACAATTTAATGTTCCATTTATGTTAACATTATTAGACGTAATAGGATCATTAATACTTCTTTGAGCCCTATTCAGTGCAGCAAGATGAAATACATAGTCAGCATTTCTAAAAACCTTACTAATTTCATCATAATTACAAATATCTTTTTTAAAAAATTCAACGCCTAAGGAGTTCAATAATTTTATATTATTTTCATCTACACTTAAATTATCGATAACTTTTACATTAGCCTTTGCTTCGACCAGTTTTTCTACTACATAACTTCCAATAAAACCAGCACCTCCTGTTACAATGCAAGTTTTACTATTAAAGTCATCTTCAAACATTAGATAATAGTGAATAATAGCCCTCAACTTAAGCATATTCTTTACTATAACATATATTAATCACAGTTCTATGCCTAAATAATGGATGAAAAAGTTTTTGAAATTATAGATGCAGAATCGAAAAGGCAGGAATCTACAATTGAATTAATTGCATCAGAAAATCATGTGTCATCGGCAGTTATGAAAGCTGTTGGTTCATGTATGACAAATAAGTATGCAGAAGGCTATCCTGGAAAACGGTATTATTGTGGATGTGAAAACCATGATGCAATAGAGTCATTGGCTATTGAAAGAGCCAAGGAATTGTTTAATTGTCGTTATGCGAATGTTCAACCACATTCAGGAGCCTCAGCAAATATTGCAGCATTTCTAGCCTTTATGGATCCTGGAGACAAGTATGCAAGCCTAGTGCTATCTGATGGAGGCCATCTGAGCCATGGGTTGAAGATTAATATCTCTGGAAAATATTTTGAGCCAGTTCATTATCCGTTAATATATGATGAGAATGATGCAAATTTTGAAACAATAAATTATGATGCAGTAAGAGAGGTCTGTTTAGAGCATAAACCGAAAATGTTACTATGCGGTTATTCAGCATATCCTCGCACTATTCATTTTGACAAAATGAGAGAAATTGCAGATGAATGTGGAGCTTATTTGATGTGTGATATTGCACATATTGCAGGCCTAGTTGCAGGCGGTGTTCATCCATCTCCTTTCCCTCATGCACATGTTGTAACTACTACAACTCACAAAACTTTACGAGGTCCAAGAGGCGGCCTAATACTTACTAATCAAGAAGAAATAGCTACAAAAATTGATAGAGCTGTTTTTCCAGGTTCTCAAGGCGGTCCATTAATGCACATTATTTCGGGTAAGGCAGTTTGTTTTGGTGAAGCTTTGCAATCCGATTTCAAAGATTATTCGAAAAAAGTGGTAGATAATGCTCAATCATTAGCTAACTGCTTGATTTCTCGAGGATTTAGATTAGTTAGTGGAGGCACAGACAATCACTTGATGTTAGTAGACTTGAGAGATAAATTACCTGATAATACGGGAAAAGAAGTTGCAGTTTGGATGGAAGGAGCAGGTATGATTGCTAATCATAATGGAATTCCGAAGGATCCAAGACCTCCAATGCAAACAAGTGGAATTAGGTTAGGAACTCCTGCAGTAACTACAAGAGGCATGGGTCCTGAAGAAATGGATAAAATTGCAGATTGGATAGATAGAGTAATTACTTCCAAAGGAGATATTTCAGTTCAAGAATTAATTCGAAAAGAAATTTCTCAGTTTTGTTCAAATTTCCCTTTACCTCATTGATTTTTGTTTTTAAGGAATATACAAAACCTAATTAAGGTGGTACTTAGAATCCGTAATTAGATGGTGCGTCTAAGAGCAATCCTGTTAGCCCTAATTTTAATCGTACCTGCCGGTGTTCAAGCCGAATGGTCTATGTTTGGGAAAGATGCAAATCATTCAGGTGTTGCTGACTTAACAGAGAGAACTATTCAGAAGAGAGAACCAGCTATCTCTTGGGATAGAGGTAGTTCTTCCGAAGAAGTCTTTTCTTGGGGAACATCCATAGGAAATTTTACACCAAATATAGGCGGTGACACTTATAATCGTAATGTTTTACACATAGTTTATGTGACTGCTGAAGAAGATGGAGAGTGGTTACGTGGATATTTGGTCATTCGAGATGGCGGTAGCCCTGGTAAATTGATGTGGAAAAGGGATTTAGGTAATATAAAAAATCAAAATAACCAAAGTTTAGAAACAGAATTTGAAAGTTTTGAAGCTGCATATGGTACTCCAGCTATTGCAGATTTTGATAATGATGGACTTATGGATATAGCGGTTGCCACACCTCATGGTGCTGTTCATTTCTTTGAGCCAGAAATAGAATATACGGCCCAAGGTGAAAGTTATGATGCACAAGATGATGGAGATAGGTGGTCACATGAAACCGACATTACGATAGTTCGTAGTAATCCTGCAGTTACTTCATTTAATGGAGGAAATGATTTAGTTATTTCAGGCATTAACGAAGATGAAGAAAATGAAGTAGCAGTTATTGCAATTGATGGTTCCACAGGTAATGAATTGTGGAAATTCGATGCCGATGGGAATGAAATTTCATCTCCGGCAGTTCTTGAAGATGGTAATAATAGAAAAGTCTTCGTTTCGGTATATGATAATACTCAATTAGATGTTTATGCAATTCAAGGAGGTTTTGGTCTTTCTGGTTGGAATCCAAAACAAATTGGTACAATACTTAGTCCAAATGATGCAGGACAACATCCTATGTTACCTAGCATAGTAATTTCTGATATAACTGATGATACAGGTGAGGAAATTTTAGTACCTCAACCTCCGGCTACAGATAATGGAGATGCTCAACTTTGGTTATTCAATAATTCAGGAGCTTATGCAAATGGTTGGAGTTCTGCTTATACATTGGAAGGAGGGGGTGAAATTGATGCGACTCCTGCAGTTGGAGATATTGATGCTGATGGCGAAAATGAGATTGTTGCAGTAACATGGGAAGATCCTAGTGATTTGGGTAATAATGAGATAACACATGTATGGGCCATAGGAAAAGATGCAACTCTAGAATGGGAAACCGAATATGATACGGATTCAAGTGGCGGTCTGGATAATGATGAACATGCTATATCTTCTCCAATTTTAGCAGTAATCTATAATGATGATGGGCAAAATAATCTCGATGTTTTTACTTGCACAACTCCTGATTGTTATGCATTAGATGGTAATGATGGATCAGATGGAGGCGGTGCTAAAGATCAACTTTGGTCCATACGCCTATCTGAACGTGATGATAATAATAGAATATTCAATTCACCTGCAGCATCAGATGTTGATGGAGATGGTTTACTTGATTTTGTTGTTGATGGTGCAGTATATTCAGCAGATTTAGCAGATATGACATTAAAAAGATCAGATATAGTAATCACAGATTCAGATGGTAATACTGTGACTGAGGTTGAGGAAAACCAAGAATTGACATTTTATCCGATTACGATACGTAATGATGGAAACCGTGATGCCCTTAATGTAGATATTGAGGTTAGGCTTGATTCCACTACCGGTGAAGTAATTTTTTATGACACAATCGATGTTCAGTCAAATTCTGTAGAAAATCTCGATGAATTTAAGTGGACTGCTGAAGGCCAAGGCCTTCAAGAAATTTGGGTAATGTGTCTTGTTGATGAAAATGAAAATGAAGAAGTAAGATATGATAACAATAACATGTCTCGCTCAATTCTTGTTCGTCCTCAATATGGACTAGAGCTTTCAATAGAGGATTCATCAGAATTAGTAAATGTAAATGAGACTGCTACTTTCGATGTAGACATTACTAATATGGGTCTCAGAACAGATAACTATACGATATCTGTAACTGTATTGAATCCTGAATGGGAGATTACATATCCTACAATAATTTCTAATGTAGTAACCAATACAACGGAATCATTTGCCGTTAGTTTTGTTCCTGGGAATAATGTTACGGCTTCAGTTCATCAGTTTACAATAATTGCAATTTCGGAAGGAAATTCTAGTAGATTTGAATCAAGATTTGTAAACATTGAAGTTGTACAGTATCACAGTATCAAATTGGAAATGCCATTATCAGAACAGCGAGTTTTCCCAGGAACTACTCTATCATATCCTATCAGAATAACAAATAATGGAAATGGTGATGATACATTTGATCTTTATTCTACTAACGATTGGAATTCTCAAATTAGAATAGACAATTCACCTTCAGGCTCAGTTACTTTGGCAGCATTTAGGACAATTGAAGCTGAATTACGGGTTACTGCACCATCAGATTCTTCAGTTGGAGATTTCAAAGAAATTTTATTCACAGCAATTTCACAAGGTGACAGCAGTATTTCTGAATCAGTATCTAGTAATACTACAGTTGGAATAATGATGGCCGAAGATGCAATTATTGATATCTTACCGGGAAGTAGTGCAGGATTTACTATAGAATTTCAAAATCCAAATGATGACGTAGAAATATTGGCAATTGTAATTTCTTCTGGTGCTCCCGAGTGGGAATATCATATAGCTCCCGAAAGCATTTCACTTGGCCCTGATGAAACAGGACATTCCTGGATAAATTTTACAGCACCTAATACTGCAATACCGGGAAATTCATATAATATGGTAATTGATTTAGATGGTAATGGAACATTAGATCAAATAACAGTAATCTTGGAAGTCAAGCCGATTCAAGGTGTAAGGCTGTGGTCGAATGATGATGTTTATCATAAATATGCAAATCCTGATGAAACAGTTTATTTCGATTTACGGGTTGTTAATTATGAGTCAGACAATCTAGACGTTGCTTTATCATATGACGAGTCATTATTGCCTGAATGGACTGTGTTATACAATAATGAAACTACGTGGTCTAAAATGGTTCCAGGAGATGCTGCAACAACAGTTACAGTTGGGGTGACTGCGCCTAATAATGCAGAGGCAGTTGAAACGGTGTGGCTGCGCTTATCAGCCTCAGTATCAGGGTTTGAGGATAATTATTTTGATGCAAATATAACAGTAAATCAAGAATTTGACCTTTCAGTAGGTTGTTTTTGTGATATTCAATTGTTAGGCAATACTACCGAATTAGCCGGTATATCAGTTTTCAATAAAGGAAATGGGCCAGATATTTTCGAAGTCAGTTACTCTGGAGAATGGATAGAGAATTCAACACAAATGCATTCATTTGATGGTTTTGAAATAAAGCAATTGTCATTTCCAGTTAATTCAGGTTTTGCAGCACCAGGAACACAAAGTCAAGTAAATGTAACTGTTAAATCAACTACAAGCATGCTTGCAGGGGACGAAGTCTCAGATAGCGTAATACTATATTTTACAGTTTCAGGTATGAGAGCTCTTGAATCTTCATCAATAGCCCTTAATCCCGGTGAAAGTGGAACTTATAGTGTGGCAATTGTTTCGTTAATTGATTCAGATTCTCCTACTTCACGTGTAATTACGGGAGGAGAAGGTAATGCTTATTGGTGGGGTTGGGCTTCTTTTGATAACACAGAAGAATTTGATAATAATGGGAATATAGAAGATACGTTGATTGTGTCTAGGGGTCAGCCCGAAGTATTTACATTTACAATTTCAGTGCCTGAAGGTGCAGATTCAGGGAATTATTATTTTACATTTACAGTTACAGATTACAATGACCCTAGTCATGTTTCTTCGTTAACTTACAATCTTTATGTAAATCAACTCTTTGATATTAAAGTAGATACAGTTTCATTTCCATTTAATGCAGATCCCGGGGGAACTATAGTCGGGGATTTTAGAATAACTAATAATGGCAATGGTGAAGACAGAATAGATTTTGAAATAATAGGCCTACCTGAGAATTGGAATTATACTTTTGATTCAGACAGCATTGATCTTCCTCACTCACCACCTGGTGAAAATATAGACACAATTTCCCTCAATATAGAAGTACCAGAAAACGCTTATCCAGCAACTTACGAGTTTAATTTATCTGCTCAATCTTTAGGCGTTACAGTTAATGTTACGTTAAATTTGACATTGAATACAATATACCAAGTTTCTGTTACAGTACCTCAAACAGCTAGCACAGAGTATACAGGACAATCAGGCGATACCATCTATTTCCGATTTGATGTAAAAAACAAAGGTAATTCAGCAGATACAATCACTGTTGAAGGAGGAGGTTCTATGGTTGATCAAGCCCTGCCAGTTGGTTTTGGTTGGACATCTAAGACTTTACAACCAAATGAGACGCAAAGTAATTATTTCAAAGCCACAATTCCAAATGGAGAAGGTCCTTGGACAGCATTAATAACAGTTACATCTTCGGATTCATCAGCATCTGCTGAAACCCTTACATTAACACTTAATGGACAAATTATTCCAGACGTAAGTGTTAGAGATTTACTATTTTCACCCTCAAATCCACAGGAAGGTGATACAATAACAGCTAGATTCACAATAACTGCTGCTGATGCACCTGTAGCATCAGTATCTTATTCAATATATGTTGATGGAAAATTTGTAGAAGGGGGTGTAGCTAACAGTATTGAAAATGGAGGGAGTAAATTAAAGTCGGTTAAATTTACGGTTTCATCAGGATGCCAAGACGTCAAGATAGAAATAAATCCTGACGGTAATGTCCTAGAGAGTAATACAGGTAATAACGAAATTGTAAAATCAATATGTGCCGAAGAATCAAGTAGTAGTAATTTACCTTTATTCATCGCTCTCTTTGCAGTTTTAATTGTTGCAGGCGCAGTCTACTATCGTTATTCAATGAATAATACAGGAGGTCCTGTAGTTGTAACCAAAACTGCACCTATAGTTACAGAGACTCCTGTAAATTTCCCATTGATTCTTAATTGCACCCAGTGTGGTTCTCGTGTACGAGTTGCTCGCCCGGGATCGTTTAGATGTCCATCTTGTAAGTCAGTTTCTTCGGTAGACAGCAATGGTAAAATTAAAACAGACGAATCAGAACTAGAGAAAGAGGTACCTCCCAAATCACCCCCTGCTTCTAAACAAGTGTCTAATACCAGTCGGCGCCTTCGGATGGAGCAATTTCTTTCCAATGAAAAGGAAGAAGAAATCGAAGAATCACCTAAGCCAAAATCTAATCTTTCAGCATCTGAAAAACTCAAGCAATTGCAAGGAGAAGAAGAACTTGAAACAATATCAGATAAGGTTGAAGATACGGAAGAAGAAATAGATAAAGAATCAGTTAAGAAAGATAAGAAATCTAAGAAACGTAGGGGTCCACCAAAAGGAGGTAGTTTTGGCCCAACAGTTGGCGGATTCTAATGAAAATAGGATTAGTAGGAAAACCTAATGCAGGTAAATCCACATTTTTTACTGCAGTCACATCAGCTAGTGCACAGATTGGGGATTACCCTTTCACTACTATAGATAAAAACGTAGGTATAGCTCACGTCCGTAAAACTTGTCCAAGTAAGGAATTGGGAGTTGAACCAAATACAAATAATTCACTTTCAATAAATGGAATTAGATATATTCCAATTGAAGTTATTGATGTCGCAGGGCTAGTTCCTGGTGCACATGAAGGAAAAGGAATGGGTAACAAGTTTTTGGATGATTTAAGGCAGGCAGATGTTCTTATTCAAGTAGTGGATTCTTCGGGAAATACAGATCTTGAGGGTAATTCAACTGAAGGCGCAAATCCGGTAGAGGAAATTAATTTTCTCAAGAATGAAATCTGTGAGTGGATCGCAGAAATAACTATGCGTAATTGGTCACGTAGTGCACGAGCTGTTGAATCTGGTGAGAAGGTTGAAGATTTTCTTTCAGAGAGGTTGGCTGGTTTAAAATTCAGTAGAGAGCATGTAATAACTGCATTGAGGAAGATCGCTATATCCAAACCAGTAATGCAATGGAGTTCTGAAGAAGGGAAATTAATTGCAGATATGTTACAGGATATAGCAAAACCAATAGTTATTGCCGCAAATAAGGCAGACATTTCCTCGAGAGAAAATTTAGATAGTTTATCAAATAAGGGGGCCATAATTACTGCTGCAGATTATGAGTTAGCTCTCAAGAAAGCTTCAGAGGCCAATTTGATTAGTTATAGTGCAGGTGATTCAGAGTTTATGGTATCTAGTGATAAATTAAGTGACGGTCAAAAAGCAGCTCTTCAGAAAATCGAAAACTTTCTAAAATCATATGGTTCTACAGGTATTCAAGATTGTATCGAAAAGGCAGTAATAGAAAAATTAGATTTGATAGCAGTTTATCCTGTTGAGGATGAGACCCATTTTACAGATGGCCAAGGTAGAGTTTTACCAGATGCTCATTTATTGCCCAGAGACTCTACAGCTCTTGATTTAGCTTACAAAGTTCACTCAGATATTGGTGATAGTTTTATTCGAGCTATAGATTGTAAAACTAAGCGTATAATTGGTAAAGATTATGAACTTCAAGATGGAGACATTATCAAAATAGTA
>MDSW01060999.1_pt1 | contig 10909 bp, 9 predicted proteins | sample 811171 | NCBI WGS metagenome assembly MDSW01 (sample SAMN05326641, study PRJNA326480) | marine metagenome | isolation source: seawater | place: Atlantic Ocean: North West | collected 2012 | reverse complement strand
TCAGAAGCAGAATGGTTATCTGGTTGGATTTCACTAGTTTTTTTAAACAAACCTAATGATGCTGTAAAACATTTTAAAAATTTTTATGAAAATGTTGGTTATCCAATAAGTTTAGCCAGAGGTGCTTATTGGTTAGGTGTTACCTATGAAAAACTTGGAAAAAATAAATTATCAAAAGATTTTTTTAAAGAGGGCTCAAAATATCTAACAACATATTACGGCCAATTATCTTTTCAAAAAACTAACCCCTTTGAAGATTTTGAATTAGTTGACGACTCTAAATATTCTAAAGAATATGAAAAAATATTTTATAAAAACCCTTTAACTAAACATGTGGTTCTTTTGAAAGAACTTAACAAAACTAAATATAGCAAAGATATTTTGAAACATTTAGCTGAATCAAATATCGAAAAAGGTAGTGAAGTTCTTGCGGCAAAATTAGCTACAGAAATTGGAAGATACGATTATGCAATTCAAATTTCAAAAAAAGCATCGTATGAAAAACGTTTTTATAATAAGTTTAATTATCCAATTATAACAACTCCTAGAGTAATTAATGGAAAGTCTATGCCTTCATCAGAAATTCTTTTGGCTATCACACGTCAAGAAAGTGAGTTTGATTCAAAAGCAAATAGCTATGCGGGTGCTAAAGGAATGATGCAGCTTATGACTTATACTGCTAAACTTGTAGCCAAACAAATGAAGGTTCCTTATAGCAAAAGCAGATTAACTTCTGATCCGGAATATAATATAAAATTAGGCACTTATTATTTTAATTCACTTTTAAATGAATATGGAGAAATATATCCTTTTGCTATTGCTGCATATAATGCTGGTCCTAAAAGAGTAAAATATTGGAGAAAAATAAATGGGGACCCAAGTAAGAAAAAAATTGATTATGTCAATTGGATAGAATTAATAAAATTTGAGGAAACACGAAACTATGTACAAAGAGTCTTGGAAAATGTAAATGTTTATAAATACATGATTAATCAAAGGCCTGTAAAGATGGAAATTTTTTTTAGATAGTTCTGGCGGAGAGGGAGGGATTCGAACCCTCGATACGGTTTAACCCGTATGTCAAGTTAGCAACCTGATGCTTTCAACCACTCAGCCACCTCTCCTTTTACCAAATTGTGGTTTATTCTACAATTTTCGTTTTAATATCTAAATATTTTTCGTATTAATAAATAATATAATGAAAAAAAAGATAAAAAAAATAAAAAAGTGTCTACTGTGCAATAATAACAAATTAAAACTTATATTTTCCCTTGGAAATCTCCATTTAAGCAATTTCGTAAAAAAGAAAGACATTCACAAAAGTATAAAGGCACCACTGAATCTTGTATATTGCGGAAAATGCACTTTAATTCAATTGTCACACATTGCACCACAAGAAATTCTTTATAAGAATTTTTACTGGTACAAATCTGGCGTGACAAAGATTATGAGAGAAGGGCTAAAAGATATTTTTAAAAAAAGTTTAAAATATGTAAAGCTAAAAAAGAAAGATGTTGTTTTGGATATAGGTGCGAATGATGGAACTTTATTAAAACATTTTAAAAAGAAAAAATGTGTTACTATCGGATGTGAGCCTGCAAAAAACTTACAAAAGGAATTAAAAACAAATTGTCACAAAATTATAAATGATCTTTGGTCATTAGAGGCATTAAATAAACTTTTAAAAAGAAATAAGTTAAATAAACCCAAACTTATAACTGCTATAGGAATGTTTTATGATCTTGAAGATCCAAATAAATTCATAAGAGATGTGGCGCTCTCCTTAGAGGACGATGGTATATTTATAGCGCAACTTATGTGTTTAAAAAATATGGCAAAACAAAATGATTTAGGAAACATTGCTCATGAACATATAGAGTTTTACTCTCTAAAATCTTTAAAATATTTATTTGAAAATAATGGTTTAGAAATTTTTAGAATTGAAGAAAACTTTATAAATGGAGGAAGTTATCGTATTTATTGCAGAAAATTTAATAAAGGGAGTATAAAATTAAAAAAAGAAAACACTTTAGAATCGATCATGAGTTTTGTGAAAAGAGTAAAACGTAACAAAAAAGAAACTGTAAAATTTATAGATAAAGAATTAAAAAATAATAAAAAAATATTTCTTTATGGAGCTTCAACAAAAGGTAATACTGTTTTGCAATATTATAATTTAACAAGTAAAAAAATTCCATTTGCGGCTGAGAGAAGCCCTCCAAAATGGGGTAGGTATACAGTTGGAACTGGAATTAAAATTATTTCAGAAAAAAAAGCAAGATTATTGAATCCAGACTATTTTCTTGTTACACCATGGGCTTTTATAAAAGAATTTGTAAAAAGAGAATCAAAATGGTTGAAAAAAGGAGGTCGCTTTATTTTGCCCTTTCCAAAGATGAAAATAATTAAAAGAAAATGAGTAAAGGAAAAAAAATTTTAATATTTGGAGTAACTGGCCAAGATGGCTCGTTAATTGCAAAATATCTTTTACAAAAAAAATTTAAAGTTCACGGTCTGGTTAGAAAATCAGCCACAGGTAATTTAGATAATATAAGAGGAATTTTAAAAAATCCAAATTTTGTAATACATCATGGTGACTTGCTTGATTTAATTTCTATTGAAAGAACAATTAGAGAGTTGAAGCCAGATCAGATTTATAATTTTGCAGATCAAGATCATGTTCGCTGGAGCTTCCAGGTCCCTTCATACTCTTTTGATGTTACTGGATCTTCAGTTGTTAAAATCTTAGAAATTATAAAAAACTATTCTCCTAAATCTAAATTTTTTCAACCATTATCTTCAAATATTTTTGGTAACAGTAAAAAAAACAAACAGGATGAAAATGAAAAATTTTCTCCCCTTAGTGTTTATGCTTTAGGAAAAGTTACGGCTTATTATGCTTGTCAAATGTATAAAAATGTATACGGCCTTAAAATCTATAATGCAATTTTTTATAACCACGAATCTGAATTTAGACCTGAAGAATATGTAACAAGAAAAATTACCAAAGCAGCTGCTAGAATTTTTTATGGTAAACAAAAAAAATTAGTTTTGGGTGACATTAAAGCAAGAATTGATTGGGGGTATGCAAAGGATTATGTAATAGCTTCCTATAATATTATGCAATTAAAAAAGCCTGATATCTTTATTATAGCTTCAGGAAAAAGTTACAGCGTTGAATACTTTGCTAAAAAGTGTTTTGAATATGTGGGGTTAAATTATAAGAAATATATTGAGATAAATAAAAAACTTTTACGTCCATCAAGAAACCAAACTTTGGTTGGAAATACAAATAAAGCTAAAAAAGTGTTTAAATTTAAGAATAATACAAATCTTGATCAGATAGTAGCAATTATGATGAACAATGATTTAGAGATTGAGAAGAGCTAAAAAATGTCTGAAAAGATTTCAATTATTTTATGCACCTTTAATGAAATTAATTATATTGAAAATACAATAAAAAAACTTATCAATAGTATTCCAAATTTAGAACTAGTAATTGTTGATGATAATTCCACAGATGGAACAATAGAAAAAATAAAATCAATTAGTTCAAATAACAAAATAAAACTTATAGTTAGAAAAAAAGCAAAGGGACTCGCTTCCGCTTTTCAAAGAGGAATCTATGAATGCACCGGAGAATTTATAGGCTGGGTAGACTCCAATATGGAAGAGATAATTCCAAGATTTACTGAAATGAAAAAACTTTTATATGAAGACAACGATATAATAGTTCTATCAAGATATGTTGAGGGTGGTGGCGATGAAAGAATAGCTTTAAGATCTATATCTAGTAAAGTGTTTAATAAATTCTGCAGTACTGTTCTAAGAATACCATTTAAAGATTATACAAGCGGATTATTTTTAATGAAAAGATCAGTGCTGAACAATGCTTCTTTCATACCTTATGGGCATGGGGAATTTTTTATAGAATTTATTTATAACGCCATCAAAAGAGGCTCAAAAGTTCTTGAAATCCCATTTGTACAGAAAAAAGATAACGAAATAAGCCAGAGTAAATCTAGTCCAAATACTCTTTATTTTTTTTACTTGGGTGTAATATATGTTTTTAGAGTTTTTATAACTATACTGAGAAGAGATTAAATAAATGCTTAAAAAAATAACATATAAAAAAAGAATACTAGCTATCATTTTAAATCAAAAAAAATATGTTAAAAAAAAAGGTATAAATTTTATCACTCCAAACTTTTTTCCTATGCAACTAGGGTTTATGAGTCATAAAAAAAACCACGTAATAAAACCACATACCCATAGAAATTATTTAAGAAAAATTAAAAAAACTACAGAAGTTCTTTTCGTAAATAGTGGAATATTAAGAATTGATTTTTATGGATCCAAAAAAAAATATCTATTTAGTAAATTGCTTAAAAAAGGAGATATAGCCATAATCATAGAAGGATCACATGGTTTTAAAGTAATAAAAAAGTGTGATTTAATTGAAATTAAACAAGGTCCCTTTACACCGTCATTAGATAAAATTAAGTTCGAAAAAACCAATGAATCAAAAATTAAGATTAAAAAATAATTTTATTCCAGTTAATACACCAAAGATTTTTAAAGAAGATAAAAAAAATGTTTTAAAATGTCTTCGAGATAATTGGATTTCTGCGGAAGGCCCTTTTGTTAAAAAGTTTGAAAAAAATTTTTCTACTTACAATAAAAGGAAGTATGGTGTTGCTGTTTCCAGTGGAACAGCTGCACTAGAGATTGCTTTAAAAGCATTAAATTTAAAAAAAGGAAGTGAAGTAATAATTCCAGCTTTTTCAATAATATCTACCGCACTGTGTGTTGTAAAATTAGGTCTCAAACCTGTTTTGGTTGACTCTGATTTAAAAAATTGGAATATGATTCCTAAAAAAATAATAAAAAAAATAAGTAAAAAAACCAAAGCAATCATTATTACTCACATTTACGGATTTCCTGTTGATATGGGAGAAATATTAAAAATCGCAAAGACAAAAAAAATTAAAATTATAGAAGATGCCGCTGAAATGATTGGGCAGAAATATAAAGGAAAAATTTGTGGTAGCTTCGGAGATTTAAGCACGTTTAGCTTTTATGCAAATAAACACATAACTACTGGTGAGGGCGGAATGATATTAACTAATAAAAGAGAACTTTATGATAAATGCAAATCTTTAAAAAATTTATGTTTTGGAGCTAATAATGAAAGATTTAATCATGATGATATAGGCTGGAATTATAGAATGACCAATCTTCAAGCTGCCCTTGGTTGTGGGCAGTTAAAAAATATATCCTGGATTATAAAAAGAAAAAAAGAAATAGGAAAAAAGTATTATTCGCTTTTAAAGAATAATCCAAAGATATTTATTCAAAAAATTAAAACCTCTTATGCTGACAATATTTTTTGGGTTTTTGGGGTTCTTATTAAAAAAAATTCAAAGATTAATAGAGATCTATTAGTTAAAAAATTAATGAAAAATAATATACAAACAAGAAACTTTTTTTTTCCTATGCATAAACAGAAAATATTTAAAAAAATAAAGATTTTTAAAGGCAAAACAAATTATCCAAATGCTGAATATTTATCAAAAAATGGCTTTTACCTACCTTCTGGACTAGGAATTAAAAATCAGGAAATTAGTTATATTTGTAAAATTTTAAATAAAATTTTGTAATAGAATAACAGCTATTTTTTTACTTTCTTGTAGACGGTATTAATCGGGACTCCATCAACAATAATTTCAAAATATTTTATATATTTTTCATTATCGATATTAAAATTTTTTCTTACCCTTTTCATGTAATTTGAAATTAAAAAATCAGCATTTTCTAAATCGTGTATTATTTTAAATTTTTGAATTTCAGAATTTTCTAATATTAATAAACTAGCTTCTAAAGATGCAAAACTTACCGTTCCAACTTTTAATGGGTATTCTTGGTTATTGTTTGCTATATACTTCATAGAATATAAATTGCTTAAGCCCCAATAATCGAGATCGAAGTTATTCTTTGCATATGCTTTTGATAATAAATTAAAATATACCTGTTGATGCGGATGATTTATAACGTTCCAGAATGCAAGATAAGTCAAATTAAGAAAAATTATAGATACAATTATTTTTTCAAAAATTTTTTTTTTAAGTTGTAAGATTAAATTGTTCATACCAATCATAGAAAATAAAATTAATATTGGGTAAGTAAAGTACAAGTGTCTCCAACCTCCGAATTGAGAGGTGTTAAATATTGTAGTAAGAAAAAAAATTGAAAAGAAAACTGTAAACAAATAAAAATCAAACATTTCATTTTTATTTTTCCAGATATTGCTATTAGACTCGCTTACATTACCTAATCTTTTAAAAACTATTTTTGCAATGTGAATAAAACCTATTAGAAAAAAAACAATAATTGTTACTGGAACTGTAATTAACAACCATACAATTCTATAATGCCAAGGTGTATCGAGTGAAGATATGTATTTACCAAAATAATAATTTATAACAGCAAGGGTGTTTTGTTCAGTAATATTGTTTTTAAATGATAAAATAAAATTATTTACTGGATCACTCCATAAATATGGCCAAAGTATATAAGAAAAAAACAGAATCAATGTCGATGAAGTTAAAATTAACTTTATATCTTTAATCTTTAAGAAGGCATTTGAAAAAGAATTATATATGTATAATGAAAGAAAGATTATTACGGGCACTATACCTACAATTTTTGCATCAATTAATAAAGCTGAAGTTAAAGAATAAAAAATTAAATTTTTTTTATTTGGTTTGTTTAAAAAGTTAAAAGATGAAAAAATATTGAAAATAAAAAGAGATAAAAAGAAAATATCTCTACTGTTATAAAAAGATTCAGCGAATATTCTTGGAGTTAAAAACAAGGTTATAACGGCAATATAGGCAAGTATAGAAGAGTTTAATTTGTTTTTAACAAATTGATAAAAAAATAGTAAAGCAATAAAAAATATTAAAAAATTTAAAAGATGACTTAAATGATAAATTTTATTTGTCTCATCAACAGAAAAAAGATCGCTACAGAATGCTAGTAAAATTTCATATAATGTAGGCCATATTAATAAATTCTGAGATTTGTTGTTAGTTGAAAAAAAATTTTTTATGTAGTTGTAAGCATTTAGACCGTTTTGCCTATAAGCTTCGTCATCTAGATTTACACCATAATCCCTAAAAACATACAGACCGGTTACAAATATTATTGAAAACAACAATATAGAAAATATTCTTTCATTATTTTTTTTTAAATTGATCATATTTAAAATAAAAAGAAAATTTTCTTATCTTCTTTGAAAATTTTTATCATTAAAGCTCGCGAAAATAAAAGTATGAAAATTCCAAAAATCCAGTTCATAATTAATAAACCATAAAATACATCTGTGAAATAACCATTATAAATATTTAAAATAAGCCAAACGATAACAAAAGGGAGAATAATCATTCTGAAGAGGTTTGAATAAAATATAAAATAAGTTTTTTTAAATGCTGTAAACAAAGCGTGAGAAATATAAAAAGCAGGATAAATAGGTCCAATAAATGCTGCAATTTTCAAATATCTAGAGCCAAATTTGATAACCTCCAGATCGTCTGAAAATATTCCAATTATTGATTCAGCTAAGAAATAAATTATTACACCCGCAATGCACATTATCAATATCCCTATTAAAACTGCCTTTGTGTAAACTTCTCTAACTCTTTCATATCTTCTGGCTCCAAAATTTTGTCCTGCTATTGAAATAACCGCTGTATTGAGGCCTATTACAGGCAAGGTAAATAAATGTTCGAATCTTATTGCCGCTCCATAACCTGCTATAGCTTGGTCCCCAAAGATGGTTAAAAAAGATAATAGAATATAACTACCGATTGCTACCAAAAAAAGAGCGAATGATATAGGCATACTCTGATTAAAAATATTTGCTAAAAAATGTCTTTTTATATAAAAATTTTCAATTCTTAGAATAATTTTTAATTCAGTTTTGTTAACTTTGTAATATAAATAGATACAAGCAACAAATTGTATCAACAAAGTTGAAATTGCCAATCCTGCTACGCCAAAAGCAGGAATAAAAAATAAACCAAAAATAAAAATAGGATTTAAAATTATATTAAAAATTAAACCAATTATTAAAACATTTCTATAAGTTCGTGTATCGCCTTGTGCGTATAATACTGAATTAAATGATGTTAAAATTAAAAAGAATATTGTGCCTAAAAAAATAACATCTGTATATTCTTTTACAAGCATTATACTTTCGTGGGTGCTTCCCATAAATTTTAAAATATCATATGAAAAAAATATTCCGAGAAAAGTTATTATTATGGAAAATAAAAAGGCATATACTAACGTATTATAAGTATATATGGATGCTGCTAATTTGTTACCCGAACCTAAAGAGTTAGATATTAAAGAATTACAACCCGCTACTATTCCTATACCTGCAGAGATTATTATAAAATATAATGGGAATGATTTTGCTAAAGCAGCTAAAGCTTCTGGTGATATTTTACCAGCGTAAAAGGTGTCTACAACATTAAACAAAGTTTGAAATAAGCTTCCTGTCATAGCAGGAATTGCTATTTCTCTTAATAATTTTCCAATAGGATTCCAAGTTAAATTTAACTTTTGTTTCAATTTTTACCTCAGTAAAATTCCTTTTGAAAAATGTGCTTCTTTCCCATTTTTTTTGCAATTGAGATTTGTTTCTGCCTCATGGCAAATCTTTCCTTTTGTGACTCTGTTAAAAGATTATAACATTTAGGACAGGAAATACCTTCAACGTACTTTTTGGATTTTTTTTCCTGAATCGAAACGGGCTTTCTACATCCACTACACATTGAATAATTACCAATCTTTAGTTTGTGTTTAACTGAAACTCTATTGTCAAAAACGTAGCACTCCCCTTTCCACAAACTTTGTTTTTTATCAACATTTTTCAAATAATTTAATATTCCGCCCTTTAATTGGAATATATTTTTGAATCCTTTTCTTTTTAAGTAAACAGAGGCCTTTTCACACCTAATGCCTCCGGTACAAAACATTGCAATTTTATTTTTTTTATCAAATTTTTCTAAATATTTAGGAAAATCTCTAAAATGATTTACATTAGGATTTTCCGCCCCTTTAAAAGTTCCAACTTCATATTCAAAAGGCTTTCTTGCATCAATTATTTTTATATCTTTTTCTTTAAGTAATAAATTCCATTTTTTTGGTTCGACAGAATTATTAAATTTTTCTGATTGAGTAACTTGAATTCCTATTGGAACAACCTCTTTTTTAATCTTTGTTTTCCCTCTATGAAAAGGCTGAAAACTGTTTGTAGAATTATTTTCTGAATCAAAATTTTTTATTTTACACAAACTCTTTAGATCTTTCTTTAATTTTAGAATATTTTTTTTTTTTCCAGAAATAGTACCGTTTATTCCTTCCTTTGAAAAAATTATTGTGCCTCTTACATGGTTTTTTATTAACTTTTTTTGAAAAATTTTTTTAAGTCTCTTAAGACCAAGTAATTTTTTAAATTTATAAAACCCAAAAATATGAATCATTTAAATTTTCTTACAAATAGTTATTCCGTCACCTAATGGTAATATAGTTTTTTCTATCCTATCATCTTTCTTAATAAAAGAATTAAATTCTCTAATTACATTGGTTAATGGATCGTTTTTATTAGGATCAACAACATCTCCCTTCCACAAAACGTTATCAATAAGTATGAATCCTTTGTTTTTAACCAGTTCTAAAGACAAATTATAATAATTTTTATAGTTTTCCTTATCCGCATCAATAAAAATCATATCAAACATTTTGTTATTATCTTTAAGTTTTTTAAGAGTATTTTTTGCTGGGCCTAAAATAATTTCTATTTTTTTGTCTAAATTCGCTTTTTTAAAAAAATTTATTGCGGCTTTAGATGTTTCTTTATTTATATCTAAACAGGTAATATTTCCATCTTTTGGTAAAACAAGGCCCATAGACAAAGCGCTGTATCCTGTAAAAGTTCCTATTTCTAAAATTTTTTTAATATTGTTTGTTTTAATAAAAAGTTGAAAAAAATAAGCTTGGGTTATTGAAATTTGCATTTTTTTAATATCGCCTAACTTGTCATTATGATTAAGTATTTCTTTTTGGACAGGGTGTAAATCGTAAGTGTGATCAGAAATATATTTTTCCAATCTCTCATTAATTTCAAGATTTTTGATCATTTTTTTAATTTTTCTCTTAATATCTCGTTAACTAATTTAGGATTAGCTTTTCCAGATGATGCTTTCATTATTTCGCCAACGAAGAAACCATAAAGTTTTTCTTTGCCGGACTTGTATTCAGAAATTTTATCAGAGTTATTTTTTAAAACTTTAATTACAATCTTTTCCAATTCCTTAGGGTCACTTTGTTGTTTTAATCCCTTTTCTTTAATTATCTTTGATGGTTCTTCACCTGTCTGAACCATTAATTCAAATACCTTTTTTGCTATCTTTCCTGAAATTTCGCCTGAACTAATGGCGTTAATTAATAATGCTAGATTTTTTGGTGATACTGGTGAGTCTTTTATATCTAGGCTTTTTTCGTTTAAAACAGCAAATAGTTCAACGATTATCCAATTTTTAGCAAGCTTTATATCAGCGTTTTTTATTACCTCTTCAAAATATTTTGAGGTGTCAACCTCTGAAACTAAAACATTTGCTTCGTAAGGTGTTAATTTAAATTTTTTAATGAATCTTTCTTTCTTTTGATCGGGTAGTTCTGGTAATTTTTTTTTCAAATTATCTACAAAATTTTGTTGGATTTTTAGGGGAAGTAAGTCTGGATCAGGAAAATATCTATAATCATGAGCCTCTTCTTTTGACCTCATTGATCTAGTTTCATTTTTTTTTGTATCAAAAAGTCTGGTTTCTTGTTCTATCTT
>MDSW01033136.1_pt1 | contig 10909 bp, 6 predicted proteins | sample 811171 | NCBI WGS metagenome assembly MDSW01 (sample SAMN05326641, study PRJNA326480) | marine metagenome | isolation source: seawater | place: Atlantic Ocean: North West | collected 2012 | reverse complement strand
TTCAGACACATAAGATATACCAACCCGAGGACTATAGTGAGTGCCATAGTCCCTACCAAAGAATTCATTCTGTTCAACACGCTCACCTACGGTTAAAAACAACTTATCATTATAGTCTAGTAATAGTTCAGCGTAATATCCGGAGTTCTGATTACTCTGGTCTACCAGAGAGGCGTCATCAAAATCCTCGTAGTAATACTGATCTTTTTCTTCTTCCAAATCACCTGAGAGTCTCACATGATTGCTAATTGTCTTCTGCGTACCAGCTGTAAGATCTACATTAAAATAATTTGATATTTTTCTTTTATAATGCCAAAAGTAATTAAGGGTATACCTGTTCCAATTCTCAGTGAGATATACTGGACCAGTACCTGGAAAAGATTTTTTATATAGAAATCGTTTTGAATCGTTTCCTATGATTATACTCTGATATATATCAGGTGACAGACTATGAGTTACATTCAAACTAAATCCTGGTTTGTAATAGCTGGTACCTCCAATGGTTGAATCAATTCCAAGTGCATCATCCCAATGAGGTGGTGCATTAACCCAGGAGCGATCTTCCTTATATTCAAGAAGATGATATAGGTTGCTGAAAAAACCCTGTTCTCCCCAGCTGTGATATGTTTTCACATCAACAACAGTAGGGCCAATGCGCGCATTAATAGAACCATGAATTTTTAATTGTTCAATCCCCTTTCCATTGCTTGGCATCACCTCTTCATCCATAGAATTGTTAAAACCTAAATTATAACTTACATTGGACGAACTCCCACCACTTAAACTAAAAGCAACCTCTTTCCCTATAGCATTGTTATTCAAAATAGGAGCCTCTATAATTTTTTGAGCAAGCTTTAATTTCATCCGTGTTTTGTTTGAGCTAGAACCTTTTTTTGTAAATATCTGGATGATACCACTTTGTGCATTAGAACCGTGCAGCGTTGAACCCATAGGTCCTCTTATAACTTCGATTTTTTCTATATCGCTAGGATCAATTAAATCAGCGATTCCAGGTGAAGACTGCATGTCAAACCCTAACAGCTCGATGCCATCAATATAAATCTTCACATCTCCCAATGGTCTGCCTGAACCACTGGTACCACCCCTAAGTGTAAATGCTGAGTTGTTTTGACCAGGTCTTGATGGAAGATTAGCATACCCTCCAGGTACTTTTCCAGATAATACCTCATCAATACTCCGAACAGGAAGTCTCCTTAGATCATCCTGAGAAATAATTGTTACCGGCGAGGCCTGTGCACGTTTTTTTCTTTCACTAAAGCTAGCGGCAACGACAACCTCATCGAGATCTATCAAAGATAATACCAATATAAAATCAACCGATATATCTTTATCCTGTTTAGTTTCAATATCCTTGGTCATCTTCCTATGACCTATATACATTGCAGAGATTTTATAATCACGATCATTTGGAATTTTTTTTATGATGTACTTTCCTAATGCATCTGTTGCAGCACCTAATGCGGTCCCCTCAATAAATACATTCGCGCCAGCAAGCGGCTCCCCTCTATCATTTTTTACGATCCCAGACACTGATATTGATTGGGAGACCAATCTCGAGCAAAAGAATACTATAAGAAATAAGTTGATTCTCATATCATAAAAGATATTCTTAGATATTTATTTCAACAATGTCATTTTACCATTATCAGAATGATTTTCTGACTGCAAGCGATATATATAAATGCCAGATGGAACCTCATTCAGAGTATGGTCTTTACCATCCCACCTTACACTATGACTTCCGGGTTGCAGATTATCAAATGCAAAATTTCTTATTAGGACTCCATCTATGGAATAAATGGATAAATTAATTTTAGAGACATTGTTTACAAGAAAGTTTATTTCTGTTGCCGGATTGAAAGGGTTTGGATAATTACCTTTAATTTTAAATGACCTAGGCTGTTGTTCACCGTCAATCGATAAAGTCCCAATCAAAAAAGAATCTATTTCTGTGGCTGACATCTCACCATCAACATTCAAAGCAGTGACCCACCAATATATTTTTGTGCCATTTGCATATGGATCTATTCTTTTAACATAGTGCCAGTTTTGGTATAGGAGATTGTACAATAGCGGCATCGCGCGAACAAAAACATTTGCATCCAATGAATTGACCTGCCAGTTAAGCACAACGCCCCCAAGTTCAATCGTTTCATCTTCAACTCCACCATTAACAATAACATCAACCAACACCTCAGAATAAGGAGGAATATATTCTGGAAGTGTATCCGAAGTATTCAGCCCGACATGATGGATCTCAATTACAGGAGGAGTAAGCATAGATCCATAGACTATATTGGATGAAATCTGGTCTAATTCAATATGTTTTGTTTTTACATTATCCTCTGCAAAAAGAGAAAATGATGTAAAACAAATAAATATAAAAAATCGATTCTGTATAATATTACTCATATGATATTTCTCCTTAGCTAGTTGTAAACTTCATTACCTTGGGTTTTTCTAAATAACTATCAATAAAATTTCTCACATTATCAGAGGATGGCCGAGGCGCTGTCCCAGTAATAATTTTTCCTTGTTCATCAATCATCATGAATCTTGGTATGAGACCAACGCTAAATGCCTTCATAAAATCTGAGTTTAACCCTTCAGCATCGTAAAGATGGATACCACCAATATCTTTTTCTTTGACCATCTTCCTCCATTTATCATAATTATTTTTTGAGTCTATTGAAATACTCACAAATTCAATATTCTTACCAGAATATTCCTTTATCAGTTTAGATAGATCTGGCATCTCTATAAGACAAGGTCCACACCAGGTCGCCCATACATCTATATATATCAGTTTACCCCTTAGGTCTTTTAGAGAGGTCATCCCGCCATTATAATTTTCATAATTAAAATCCACCGAAGCTAGACCAGTTTTCGTTGACTTTGCTGAGTTATATCTTTGTGTAAGCTTATCTTTCATTCTTTTTGTTGTTAGCAATCCCATAATCCTCTTATAGTCATTTTCAATGTTCTTGTTTTTTACCTTCATCTGCTTGATCAACATACTCGAAATCTGCTCTTTAATATCCAAACTACTTATGCTACTAATCTTATTACTAACGAAATCTATAATTGAAAGGTTGGGATTATCCTTCAATGCACTTGTTGAAGTAAGCCTATAATTTTCAATAATCAGATTTCTATAGGCTCTAGAATATCTAAAAATTTCATCGTCATCGGTGTCCATATTGATAACCGGATCGAAATAATCAGACGGAAGAACAGGGTCGGCCTTTTTATGGTAGGTATAAAACTTTTTATAATTATTATAAGTTTGTAAATACTCATACTCAATAATCTTCTTTTCAATGGCGACATCTTTTTTATCCAACCCTGATTTTTGTAGAAGATAAAATAATGTATCTCTAGTTTTCTCGATCTTAGGTAAAAACTCACTTAGTGGTACAACAAAATATTCTTTTGAGTTACCTACTTGTTTCGAACGAAGCTGAGCCTTAGCAACATTATAATTATTAATATTTTTCAGCTCACCAGAATAAGAGATCGATTTAAAAAAATCATCCATGTCTATGCTTACATCAACGTTATAACCTTTCTCAAATCGAACAGTCGTGTAAAACCTTCCAATTTGAAAGAAATAATATCCGTCTTTTTCAATCAATACCGGTCCGGAAAAATTTCCTAGAGAGTCAATGGCGATTTCTTGCTTTAGGGTACTATTATAGTTTGTCACCTTCACAATGCTTTCATTATTATTTTTTATTTTCCCAGAAAAAGTAATAAAGACCTTATCATCTCCAGTACAACAAAAATAGAAAGCCACGCAAATAATAATTAGATAATGATTTTTCAATGTATTTTAATTATTTATAGATAACATTTGATTTGAACTTAAATTTACTACAGTGAACTTAGGTCATTCATTCTTTTGTAATGATCAACCTCATCTTTAGAGCCATCTGGCCACTGGATAATTATTTTTTTTATACTTTTTTGATTACCTATAAATAAAACTGGAGCAGACTGCGATAGATAACCACCACCAGCAAATACCTCATGGAGCTGGACGGCATCGTTTTGATAATAAATCCAGATTTTTGAGCCAATGTATCTTTTTCCTTTTGGAAAATCAGGAAGCCTTAGCGTAAAGGACTCAGAATCTGTCTGATTTATAAATGATTCGAACTTATCATTATTAAGCCCAACAAAAAAATCTACTCTCCCATCCATATTTAAATCATGAGTGGTTAAGCTCATTGCATCACCCGGGACAATCAATCCACTTATTGATGGAGATACTGGTTCAAAATTTCCTTTACCGTCTCCAAGCATAAGCTGACTCACACCCCCGTACATATAGCCTGTCTCTCGCTGCGGGCCAGAAAAGTTTTGCACAGCATATAAATCTTTATTCCCATCACCATTAACATCGCACAATGCGGTACCAAAAATCGGACTAGATTGTATAACTCTAGGGAGTGGTCTAAATTCAAACATAACCTCACCGTCTGTGGTCGTTAAATTTTCAAGTATCCCTGATGCCAGTTCATTAATCTCATACTTATCAGCAGATCGAAGTAATGCATCAGTATAAATTTCTTCTAATGATGAGATAGCAAAATCATGATATGTAGGAAATTTTTCTTTTATCATCGGCATTGCACTGCTTGAACAACCGAGGCCCCTTCTTGGAAAACAAACATCCTTCTCAAATTTTGCCTCAACAATATGCTTCTTGCCATTGCCTTCAAAATCTCCATAGTATAATATCTCCGGATCTCTATTAGAGGCCTTATACTTCGTGTTATAACCTGTATTGCCAATAACAAAATCTGTGTCACCATCATTATCAATATCTCCGGAGCTAATACTATTAAACCAACCATATGTATCTTTCAATCCTACATCAGCAGTACGATCAAAGAGCTTGCCTTTCTCATTATGATAAAACCGTATCGGACCCCATTCATATGTCACTAAAAGATCAACCCAACTATCGCCATCAACATCAGAAAAAGAAGCTCCAGTAACCATCCCTGCGTATTTTATTTCGGGAGCAATTTTGTCCGTGCCATCAATAAATTTTGCTCCAGAATTAACAAGAAGATAAGATCTTGGACTTTCAGGATAACTGCCAGGAATTACCCGACCTCCTATAAATAGCTCTTCTCTGCCATCCTTATCAATATCTGCAGCTGTAACAATACTTCCACTAGACGTGATTCTTGGCAGCAGTGATTTAACCCCTTTAGAGAAATTTCCAAATCCATCATTTATATATATCCGGTCTTGCAAAATATTATCTCCTGGTTCACACTCCACTCCCCCACTGACAACAAAAAGATCAAGATCACCATCACGGTCAGGATCAATAAAAATAGAACCCATATCTTCATACTCAGCATCATTTAGAAATGTTTGTTGAAACCTATTTGCGAACTCTCCGTTACCTTTGTTAATAAAAACCCTACCCGCAAAACCAGACGCACCACCAATATAGACATCATCATCACCATCACCATCTATATCTCCCCAAGAAACACCAGAGCCTAGCTCGGACATTTTATTTGGTAGCAAGTTTTCTCGTTTGAAATCATCAAAATATTTTTCACGATGATAGATATTAGCTAATGAACTCACATCTTTTTTATACATTGGTTTATTTCTTTTTGTTGACCTCATTAAATTATTTTTTTCAGTTATTATATAAGTGAACCCTGAGGGTAGATTATCTATCTGCTGGATCTTTCCAGAAGGCCATTGGATAACAATATTATCTGCCTTCTCATATTTCCCAATTCCAAAATGGATAGCAGGCTCACTAGAACTCATAAAGCCTCTTGAGCTAGCAGAATAACGGATTAATTTTTTCGTGTTATTATCATATTGCAGAACCACTTTTGCACCATAACCTTGACGATTAGATTCTTCTCCTTTTAAAATAATTCGAATAGAATTATTATCTGTTAGATTGTTTTGATATAAACGAGCAGGCTCGTTAAAACCATTCATAACAATGTCCAAGTCTCCATCACCATCTAAGTCACCCAAAGCTGAACCAGTACTTACCCCAAAATAATCAAGCTTCCAATCACTGCTTACATCCTTAAACTTTAACCCACCCATATTTTTATAAACCATATTACTTAAACGGTAAGGCTCCTCATTTTCCCATAAATCAGACTCCTTTAATGTTTGTTCATTATTATTAGTAAGTATTCTAAATCGATCTTTGAGGTCACCATTTACAAAATCTCTTGACATCCCATTGGTAAAATAAACATCCTCAAAACCATCATTATCTAAGTCACCAAATTTTACTGTCCATGTCCAATCCGTGGCTGCCAATCCTGTTAGATAGGCCACTTCCATAAACCGCTCTGTCCCAGTATTAAGAAATAGAGTATTTCGCATGTACTGAGGTGGGTTAGGAAAATTAAGAAACCATGCTTCACTATTTGGACCGCTCATTGACCCCATAGACACTTTATCCCTATAGTGATTACTTCCTGCCATATCCGATGACATAAAATCCATCCTGCCATCATTGTTAATATCACTATAGTCAGACCCCATAGAAAACCATGGTGTATAAGGCAAAGCATCTGCTACAATATCTTTAAATTTAGTGACACCATTTTTATCGGTGCCTAAATTTTGAAATAAATGATCTGGACCCATATAATCATTAGCAACGTATAAGTCTGGAAGACCATCATCATTATAATCCCACCATGTTGCAGACAATCCATAATATGGCTGCTCACCAATTCCAGATTCAATAGAAATATCCACAAATTTACCATTATCGTTTCTATAAAGGTGATCGAACTGTCCGGCATTTACAAGAAGAGGAAATTTACCAGGTCTTTTTATAAAATAACCAACCTCTCTATATCTATCTTCTACAATATATGGATCTTTTTTATTTTTAATTGTTTTTACTTTCATTGTCGAATCAGTATCATGCAGTCTGTTGGTTAATAAGTATGCATCTAAATCACCATCAAGATCAAAATCTGAGAAAGCCATAGAAACACTAGCTCCTTTAAAATCCAGACCATATTCTTTTGCTGATTCTATAAACTTTCCCTTGTTGTTTATGTATAAATGATTTGGGCTGTCAAAACCACAAACATATATATCAAGCCAGCCATCATTATTGATATCGGTAAAGGAAACCCCTGTACTCCACATTGTCCCAGAAATAATTCCTACTCTTTCGGTTACATCCTCAAACCTGAAACCACCAAGGTTTCGGTACAGTCTTCCAACATCTTTCTGTCTCGATAGATATATGTCCTGCATACCATCATTATCATAATCCCCAATAGCAACCCCTGATGCAATAAATGCATTGCCTAACTGCCCCTTATGGTTGGGTGAGGGGTTCCAGGTGTTATTAAAATTAATTCTTGTGAAAAGCGAATCAAGAAAAACAAATTTCTTCTTTAGTAATGCTGCAGGATCTGATAGATTATAGAGTTCGGCATTTTCTACAACCCTATCATTAATTAATTGATCTACTCGATCTTTTGCAGATGCAGATACCTGAATCTTTTTAACACTGTTCTTATCTCTTAAAGTTCCGCAACCAATAAAAAGTACAAGCAGTAAATAAATAATTTTATTCAATTCAAATCACAGTTGATTATAGACACTTATAAAAATAACTATATTCTTATATAAGTTTACAGATTGAAACATATTTTACATTGAATATATAATTATTAATTATTCACAATAAAATTATCTACGATTAAATGATTAAAATACACTACTTTTTATCTAGAATAAATAATTGGATAAACTATCTAAAGTGAAACCAAAAAATCATTTAATGGTCATTGACCCAGCCATTGTGGAACCTGCGATTGAGTCATTCAATAGAATAGCTCGTGTAGCACCGTACCCTGTCACCTATCACCTCCCTGCTCTTTATGGTACAAAGAGTCTTTCCATGTATAATCGCAATGTTATAGGTATCATTATTTTGGGAAGTGCAGCATCAGTCAATGATCGTAATGATTGGCAAGAAAATATATCAGATATTATGATAGATGCGTCATCAAAGAGTATTCCTGTTCTTGGACTTTGCTATGGCCATCAACTCATAGGACATGTATTTGGGGGCAAAGTAGAACCCCTCTGGTCTGGAAAGAAAAAACAGGGCAAAAGAATAGTTCGATTAAAAAAAACTAATCTCTGGGGTGAACCTTCATCTGGCCCATTACTTTATTCACATCAGGATGGTATCACAAAACTTCCACCTGATTTTGAGATTTTCGCAGCCAGTGATATGGTCTCCATGGATGCAATAGCAAGTAAGAAAGAGCCTGTCTGGGGATTTCAGACACACCTTGAGGCTACTCAAGCATTTGTTGACAATCATGGGTTGCCAGTTAAAGATGCTAAAGACTCATTTAAATTTGGACATGATCTTCTAGATAATTTTATTTTTTCTCTCAAATGAAATACACATACTTCGTGTTGATTAATAAACATATAGCTATTGTCCTATTTATAACTTTCCTATCATGTGCGGCTCCTAGAGTCCTATTCAATATCAAAGGGAATCCCACATTAATCAGAAAAATAAATACTATAATTGAATCCGCAGGGATAGATATTAATATGGGAATAAAGATTGTATCCCTGAATGATAATAAAATTTTATACGCCTACAATAGTCAAAAACTATTGATGCCTGCAAGTACAAACAAATTATACACCTTAGCAGCTGCACTACATCATCTAAAAAAAAACTACCAGTTCCAAACAGAGATATTAATCCGTAATAATAATTTGGTTTTAAAAGGTGGTGGAGATCCTGATTTAAAAATTGTTCAACTTGACTCTTTAGCAAATATTGTTTCCAAAAATATATCAAAGATCGATACTCTTTTTTTTGATGATACAATGATCGACTCAATAAACTATGGCGAAGGCTGGATGTGGGATGAAGGACATTGGTGGTATGCAGCACCAATAGGTGGACTTTCTGTGAATGATAATTGCATTGATTTTTATGTAAAACCTGGAAAATTAGGAAATCCTTGTCAAATCGATTACTACCCAAAAACCTCTTACATAAAAATCGAGAATCACTCCAGAACAGTTAATGATACGATTGACTTCCAAAAATTAAAAATTGACCGAAACTGGATTTCGGAAAAAAATAATTTTACGATTACAGGTGAATTAATGGATACCACAGCTATAGATACACTTTATAGAAATATCTATGATCCATCATTATTTACTGCAACAATATTTAAGGAACTCCTAGTAAAAAATGGAATAAAGGTGAGGCATTTATCTAAAGAACCTCAAGATTTAACAATATATGAAAATCTAGCGACACATCTATCAGACCCATTAATTGTGTCTGCAAAAAATCTCATGAATGAGAGCGATAATCTCACAGCAGAGCTTTTTGTAAAATCAATGGGTGCGATGGATACTTTGCCAGGGACATGGAACGCTGGTATTGATAGCATAAAATCTTTTTTGTCCAGTGAGGTAAAAATTGACACCTCACAGATTAAACTCGCAGATGGTTCAGGGGTGTCTAGATACACCCTTACGAGCTCTGATCAGCTTATATCGCTGTTAACATGGGTCTATAACAGCGAGTATAAAGATGATTTTATATCTACCTTACCTGGCGGAGGCTGGCCAAAAAGCACTCTAGAAAAAAGACTGATAGATGAAGGTGGTAAAGTTCGTGCAAAAACCGGCGGCCTTTCTGGCGTAACTAACCTAGCTGGATATATCGAATCTCCGAAACATGGCCGTGTAGCATTCTCTATACTCATGAATGGATATATAGGTTCATCTTCAAAATATAGACATGTTCAAAATCAGATAGTTAAAACAATAATCTATGATTAAACCAAAGCCATTGAATCAAAAATCTACAATTGGAATCGTAAGTCCATCTTATTGGCTTGACCAAAAACTTCTTAAAAAAACTGCAAAATTATTTCAAGATATTGGCTTCAAATTAGAGTTCGGACGAAGCAACCATTTAAAATGGGGACCATTTGCTGGAAAACCGCAAGAAAGAGCAGATGACTTGCACAGGATGTTTTCAGATCCTAATGTTGATGCCATTATGTGCGCCAGAGGTGGATATGGAGCGAACAGAGTACTACCACTACTTGATTTTGATTTAATCAAAGAAAATCCAAAAATATTTATCGGGTACAGTGACATTACCGCATACCTCACTTCGATAACACAGCAAACTGATCTTGTTACTTTTCACGGTCCGATGCTCACAACCTACAAAAAATCCTGGACTGACTATAACTATAACCTTATGAAAAGAGTGCTGGGTGGAGAGAAAAACGTTCAAATTAAAGCACCTGGATCTCTAAAAACTAGAATATTAAAAAGCGGTAAGGCTACTGGTCTACTTTGGGGTGGCAATATAACTCTTTTGGTCAACAGACTGGGTACGAATCACCCACTAAATACAAAAGGATCCATATTATTCCTTGAAGACATTGATGAGTATCTTTATTCTTATGAGCGAATGTTAATCCAAATGAAAGCAGCTGGAATGTTTGAAAAAATTAATGGCCTAATCATCGGAGAGTTAGAGGATATGAAAGATCAGGAAATTGAATTTGGAAGGAATACCGACCAAATTATTTTAGATATTTGCGGCGATCTAGACATACCAATAATCTCTAATTTCCCTTGTGGCCATGGTAAATATCAGGCCACACTCCCTCTATCTCTTAACGCTGAAATTGATACCTCAAATAAAGAAGCAATGGTAACTATTTTAGATAGTGCTGTTGATCTAAAGGCTTAAGATGCTTAATTATATTTGGTTTGGACTCATTTTTATATCTGTTGTAGTAGGAACCATAACAGGAAGAATTGATGAGGTTACTGAGGCTGC
>MDSW01158457.1_pt1 | contig 10910 bp, 8 predicted proteins | sample 811171 | NCBI WGS metagenome assembly MDSW01 (sample SAMN05326641, study PRJNA326480) | marine metagenome | isolation source: seawater | place: Atlantic Ocean: North West | collected 2012 | reverse complement strand
GACCGCTACACTAAGGGACTATGATTCGCCCACTTTGATGCCCTTCTTGAAATCAACGGTGGGCTATGAATCAAATTACAGCGAATCGATACATTCCCTTTGAAACCCATGAAAGCATCATGATAATCATGAATGAAGCAAGTGCGTATTTCGCCCAAGGACGAGGTGGTTTTCGTTCTGGCCATGGATCAATTCCGAGTGCTTCAGCCTCAGCAACTAATGCTGCAAGTTGCTCGAGTTCTTCTTCCACCGAGGATGCGACCATGTCATCCCCAATCGGTTGTCCTTGATGAAATTGCGTCTTAAATCACGGATTTTTCCATAGGCGGGGCCTTTATACAGTGGCCTCTGTTAGATGTATCATGAAGAAATCACTCGTACTGTTTCTCGTAGCCACCCTCCTGCTCGCAGGTTGTACTGAATTATTAGACTCCGAAGACGGAGAAACGATGAAAATCGAGATCAATGAAGACATTGCATTCGAGAAAATCAATGACTTCATGACCGTAGATGAAGGAGAATCCTTTGGAATTACGATGATGTATGAAATGGATTCCAGTATGCTTGCAGAATCAGGCCTAGTCGATGCTGATGAGGATTCTGATGTAGTTCTTACAATGGAAATGACCGAAGCTTGGTCCCCAGCAGGTTACCATACCTCCAGCATCATGGTAATGAGTAGCGGAGGCGTCGGATACAAGATGGTTGAAACAATGACACACATCGGCACAACAATGTATGTGACAATCGGATATGATGTCACGGGATCACTTCCTTCAGATGCAACTGATGATGAGAAAATGCAATTCGAAATGATAGCTCAGCAAGGGCTTGAATCCTACTCTATGACTACATCGAACTCGCACACCGAAGTTATTGCTTCGATGGCAGAAGAGACACAAGATAATGGTGATGACATGGATATGATGGAAATGCTAGAAGTCTTCACATTTACTGAATGTATGGGCGAGTTTACACCTTCCAACGAAACCGTTGATGGATTGCAAATCTTTGATGTAACAATGGTCGACATGGAAGATTCAATAACACCAGATATGGCTTTGTGCCTCTTTGATACTGATGACAGCGACAGTATATCTTTTGAAGAATTTACAGCCTCCGATGATACCGAAGAGGATGATGTAGATGAAATGCGAACTGTGTTTGATAACGCAGACGCAGATGCTGATGGAGAACTTAACTCAGCAGAACTTGTAACATTCATCGAAGCTGTCGATTCTCATGATGACGAAGAAGACCACATGCATGATGACGAAGAAGACCACATGCATGATGAGGATGAATCCGGCGAAATGCCTGACATGTCCGTAGCCTTCAATGATGCAGGAGAAATCGAGTATTTCGGAATGAGCATGGATGGAACTGATATGCAGATGTACGTTCTCACCGAAGACAAAGTCAGCGCATTCTTTAGTGGTGCTGAAGCAGGTGAACTTGTTGCTCTTCCATTCGTAATCTCATCAGACATGGGCGATGATTATGACTCGGGTGATGATGATTACTACGAAGAAACATTCAGGTGCGATGATGGAGAAACAATCCCAATGAATTGGGTCAACGACGGCGATGAAGACTGTGACGGTGGCGAGGACGAAAACGTAGACATGGGAGATGGTGGAGACGACTCTGGAACCGATGATGGACCTCCATCCCCTCAGAGTCTATTGGATATGACAGATACTGACCAAAATGGGTTAATGGACTTCGATGAATTTATTACTTTCATGAGCGAAGGTGATGGGGAAGAAACCGCCGAATACATGACACAATCTGTAATTGATGAATTTAATGAAATATTCAACAGTAGCGATCTTGATGAGTCAGACGATTTAGACCTTGATGAACTAGAACAGTTCATCTTGGACCTCGTTGAATACATGAGCACGTCAGATGATGGTCATGACGAGATGTGGACATTCCACAGAGATATGTCTGAATGTGATTCTGATGCTGATGGAATGGTCGATTTCGATGAACTCGATGCCTGCGTTACTATGGATCTCTCAAACGATGGATATGGTGACGAGGGCGTGGATGGACTTCGATGGATGTTTGACATGGTTGATGCAGATGAAGACGGTATGCTCGATTCTGATGAATTCGAAGACTTTGCAGAAATGACCAGCGGAGAACCGATGATGGTCTGCTACGATAGATACGCTGATGAGATAGACTCGAGCGTCACTTCCAAAGAAGATTGTGAAGCTGATGACAATAATTGGATTCAAGCACTTCAACCAGTAAATGATGGTGGATCTGATTCCGAAGACGAATTCAGGTGCGATGACGGAGAAACAATCCCAATGAGTTGGGTCAACGACGGCGATGAAGACTGTGCCGGTGGCGAAGACGAAGACGACATGGGCGGATCTGATGACCACGACCATGGTGACAGTGATGATTCTGATGAAGAAAGAGTTTGGTACATCACCAACGAAATGGACTTCCACTTCGAAGGTGATATGAATGATTATTCTATCGTACTCGCAACATGTGAGGAAGACATGGACATGGAAACAGGAGAGATGACCAAGGACTGTTCTACTTACATGACAGTTTCAATGAACGATGCTATGCTAGAAGGGTCTTCTGTCATGTTCCATGATACTGATTCATCAGGAACCATCAGCGATGGTGATATGATTCATGTTTCTGAAAGCGATAATGATTGGAACGAAGTTCGCTTGTATTCATCAAGTGCTGATGCTTACAGTGATGAGAACCCAATGCATAATACTCCTGGATTCACTGGAATTGTTGGAATGCTTGCACTCCTTGGAGCTGCATTCATTCGACGCAATGAGTGAAGTCACAAAGGCTTGAAGCAGTCCACCCTTAGGGTGGAACATGAGCGAAGTACCCGAAGGTGTCAACCTTCCCGTATTTGCGAGGAAACCGCCACGTCCTACTGTGACGTTGACGCTAACCCGTGATGGCGAAAACGGTGTTGAAGTCCTTCTGGGACGTCGATCTGAAACAATGAGGGCATTCCCAGGCTACTGGGCATTTCCTGGTGGTGGCGTATCTCGTTCTGACATAGAAGTAACACGATTCATTTCCAATAATTCAGGTGCTCAAGATTCAGCTATTGTTGCTGTTGTGCGTGAAATGTCTGAGGAGTTGGGAGTCGTCCCATCTGGGAATGCCTTACAACCTGTTGATCAATCCCTAAGAGAAAACATTCTTGCTGATAAGAAAGCATTCTTGACAGCGATATCAAGTGAGGTAATTGTGACTGATACGTCTTGTTTACGACACATTTCAAGTCGTACAACTCCACCGTTTGGTCCGGTTCAATTTGAAAATACCTTCTTCCATCTCCATATTGGTGACGATGATTTTACTCCATCTTTAGAAGTTCAAACGGAGTTCACGGCATTCGAATGGATGAAACCTACTGATATGATTCAACGTTGGTCTCAAAATGAAATTCGAGTTGCACCACCCGTAGTCACACTCTTGATGGAACTTGACCGAACTCTGAAACGATTCGATGGTGATATGATTCAAACTTCTGAAGATCTGCAACGAAGGCAACCAGGACGTCGCTCAATCCTTTTTGCATATGGTGTTGAAGTCGTTCCTGTAAAAACTGCAACACTTCCTCCAGCAGACCATACCAACGCATATCTTGTTGGTGATCCTGAAGGAGAATTTGTTCTCGTGGACCCTGCTTGTCACATGAGAGAAGGTATGGAAGAGTTGGCAGAAGCAGTTGACAGACACAAAGGTGAATTGGTTGCCTTGTTGTTTACTCACTCTCATGGAGATCATATTGGAGATATGGATTTGCTCAGGGAAGCTTTTGACGTACCTATTTGGGGAAGTGAATATACTTCGAAAACCGTTGCATGTGACCGTATATTGAACGATGGCGACATACTTCAACTTGGAAAACAGGAATGGACTGTTCTCATCACGCCGGGACATCATCCTGGCCATGTTTGCCTCTCTTCACCAGCAGGTATTGTTGCTGGCGACATGGTTGCTGGGATTGGAACGATCTTGATTCCTCCTGGTACTGGCGACATGGATGTGTACATTGAGCAATTAGAACGTCTACGAGAATTGAAGCCTCATCTCTTATTCCCAAGTCATGGTCCAGTCATACCATTACCTGAAAAAACACTTTCTTACTACATCAAACACCGAAAACAACGTCATCAAAAGGTACTGGAAGCTGTTGAATTGGGACATAAGACCATTTCAGCCATTGCCACTGAAGCCTACTCTGATTCACCTGATGCACATCCAGGTCTTGCTCGAGATCAAACTCTTGCTCATTTGATTTCTCATGAACGAATGGGACTTGTTGAACACCAATCCAATGAATGGATTCTAAAAGGAGATGAATAAATGCCATATAGAGTTGTAATTACGAAACCAGGGTCTCCATCGGTCCTAGATATCCAAGATATTGAGATTCCAATTCCAAAGAAAAATGAGGTCTCTATTCAGGTTCATTTTGCTGGGATTAACTTCGCAGACACGCTCATGCGCATGGGTTTCTATCAACCAAGACCGCCTTTTCCATTTACCCCAGGCTACGAAGTTAGTGGAGTCATCCATGCACTAGGAAGTGATGTCGAAGGATTCGAAGTTGGGCAACGTGTTGTCGGAATGATGAGAACTGGAGGACAAGCAACTCACGTTGTTACTGAAGTCAATCGAGTCATTCCAATTCCTGATGAGATGACGCTAGAGGCTGCTGCTTCAATGCCAGTCACCTACATTACAGCACATCATATGCTTCATCATCTTGGAAATCTAAAACCAACTGATTCGGTTCTCATTCACGGTGGTGGTGGCGGTGTAGGAACTGCAGCGCTTCAACTCTGCAAATGGGCTGGAGTCGCTAACATTTGGTCAACTGCATCTTCGGCTAAAGCCGAAATTATCCAATCGTATGGAGCAACTGCAATCGATCGGCATAACGAAGATTTTGTACATATCATCAAAAATGCAACTGATGGCAAAGGCGTTGATCATATTCTTGACCCAATTGGTGGCGATCATCTCAAGCGAAGCCTATCTGTTCTAGCACATGGTGGGAAATTATACACCTACGGAATGTCTTCTGCAGCTCCTTCTTCAAAGCGTTCTCTTCTCAAAGCGTTCTTTGCATTTAGGAAACGTCCTCGTTTCGATCCAATGAAAATGATGTCACGAAATCAAGGCGTCTTCGGTGTCCACATGGGCACATGGCCTGATGAAGATGTCATGACCGAACAAATGGAACGCATTGTTAATGGAATTAAAGAAGGAGTTTTGACTCCTATAATTGATTCAGTATTTGATGCACGTGATGTTGCAAAGGCTCACCAATACATACATGATGGGAAAAACATCGGCAAAGTATTGTTACGTTTTGAAGAGTAGGAGGGATTTACATGAAGGCATCAATGACTGGGTTTGACGTTCGGGCTGTTTCGCAAGAACTCAATTCATGGGCAGGCGCCTATGTCAAGAAGGCCTACATGCCTCATTACGAGCAAATTGTTCTTCGTATAAATCCAAAAGAATCAGACCAATTTGATCTAGTCATCGTTCGGGGACAACGTGTATACACTTCCCAAAGAGATCGTCCAATGCCAATGACGCCGCCTCCGTTTGCTATGGTTCTGCGAAAACATCTCAAGAATGCTCGACTAACAGGTGTTGAACAACTTGGATTCGACAGGGTTCTTCTTCTTAGATTTGATACAAAACATGGCAAACGCTCCCTGAGTGTTGAATTGTTTAGAGATGGGAATGTCATTCTCATGGATGAAGATGATGTCATCATTCAGCCTCTTACCCATGCGAGTTATGCTGGACGGACCATCAAGAAGGGAGAAGTGTACGTTCCTCCACCTGCTGCAGTAGATCCTTACACGTTAACTCCTGATGTGATTAACAATATCTTCTCAGATTCTGATCGCGACTTAGTTTCAACCCTTGGAGGTAAAATCAACCTTGGGGGTGTGTATGCAAATGCTGTATGCGAACATTCTGGTCTTGAGCCAAACAGTTCGACTACAGATGCAGATGCAGGTGTCGTTCACGACTCTCTGACACATTTCTTGAATGAATTGAAATCTTCAAAACAAGGCTATCTTATTGTAAAGCCGAATGAAGAACATGATGCTGAAGCGCTACAAGCCATCGCTTCTACGAAAGGGCATGATGCTGCAGCAAATGCTGTGATTCGAGAGACTGCTAAAGAAGCGACACCTCTCTTATTACCATCCCATTCAACATCAATTTACATTGAATACCCAACACTGACGGCAACTATTGATGCATGGAAAGGCCATCATGATGCAAATGCATTAGCACGCCGAGAACGAGAAAAACTCGATGCTGCTGCTCCAGGAAGAGGACATTCAACAAATGTTGAACGCCTTGAACGACGACTTAACCAGCAAGAAAAAGCGCTCGAAGGTTTTGCAAAGAAGATCGAGAAGCAACAAGCGATTGGTCATGCAATTCAATCGAATTGGACCCATGTTGAAACAATTTTACAACAAGCGAATGAAGCACTTGAAACAAAAAGCTGGAAAGCCATTTTATCTGGCCTAAAAGAAAACCCGTGGGTTGATTCAGGCAATCCTGCAGAACGTACAATGATGGTTCGCCTCCCTGATGAAAACGGAGATCCAGGACTTGTCTTCACCCTCTCTCTTGATGAAACCGTTCACCAAAATGCACAACGGTATTTTGAATCGGCCCGGAAACAGAAATACAAGACTTCAGGAGCGACGAAAGCCCTGGCTGATACGAAGGTTGAATTCAAAAGAGCACAAAAGAAGGAAGCAAAACAACAAGCAAGTGGGCGTCTTCAAACAGTTCGTCGAAGTAAACGGTTGTGGTTTGAACAACATCGCTGGAGCATCATTTCAGGTGGTCATTTACTGGTTGGAGGTAAGGATGCGAAAGGAAATGATGCCATTGTCAAGAAACACCTTTCAGGAGGTGACATGTACCTTCACGCGGACATTCACGGGGCTCCAAGTTGTAGTCTTCGAGCAACACAAGGATTTGCAATCGATGAAGAACCCTTCGAGCAATTACCACCCGGTGTCCCATCCTACCGAATCGTCGATAAACTCGGTGATGAGAGGATCACAGATGAGAAATTGGAAGAGGCTGCTACACTCGCTCTTTGCTGGAGTCGAGCATGGAATGGAGGCGGAGCTCATGGAACTGTCTTCGCGGTAAAGCCTGCCCAAGTTTCCAAGTCTGCACAGACTGGTGAATACGTCGGTAAAGGCGCATTCATTGTACGTGGACAACGTCAATGGTTCAAGGATTTAGATGTCCAAATGGCAGTTGGTCTTGTTGCAATCAATGGAGTTCCACTCCTTCTTGGAGGTACTGTTTCAACAATCAAAGAACGATGTGAGCGATATGCTGTACTTTCTCCGGGACGAATCAAAAAAGAAACTCTAGCCAATAGAATCTACAAAGCGACCGGATTACGAACTGATGACATCTTATCGATTCTTCCAGGACCTTCTGAGATCATTGAAGATATTGGTATCTTCAGTCCATTCCGTCAAGAGACAGAAGAAGAGTGATTATTCCTCATTCTCATTGCGAACAAAGGCTGATGCTACAATCGTTAGCAACATCATTGTTTGAACCATTCCAATTGGGAACGGGAGTGTTTCAGATGCATCACTTGAATCTGAACCGTCTGTCGAACCCAAATCTGATTGTGAATAATCATCTGCTTTGATCATGAACCAATCAAGGTCTCTTGGCAGATCGGCTGATAAGAATTCATGACTCTCTTGATTTACAAGGAAATCATCTTCAATTCGAACACCAAACCAACCGTCAAGATAAATTCCGGGTTCAATGGTAATCGCATCCCAAACAGCGAGCGGTTGTTGATTGTAGGAAAGTCCGAAGAGTGGATCATCGGTTCCACTAGAGAGTAAAGGCGGTTCATGAACGCATACACCGTAACCATGTCCGAGACTGTGTATGAAATAATCTCCATAACCTTGTTCTTCGATGTGTGTACGAGCAATGTCATCAAGTGCCCATGCAGGCGTTCCTGCTTCGATGAGAGGGAACGTTAGATTTTGAGCGTCATATACGGCCATATACACTTCAATAATCGTTTCATTTGTTGTTGGACCAACGCTGTATGTTCTCGTGATATCGCTTACCCAATCGTTAACACGTGCTCCAAGGTCAACAACAACGACATCTCCTATTTCGACAACCTTTGGCCCTGCTCCGTGATTATCAGGATCGCCGTGAGGGATTGCTCCATTTGAACCAGAAGCTACGATGGTTTCGAAACTAGGCCAATCTGGATTAGAACCGTTTTCAATCATTGCTCGATCAATCTCTGCGGCTACTTCTTCTTCAGTCAGAACCTCTCCCATCAATACACGCCATAGCGTATGACGCGCAGTCTCTTGACCGATACTTCCCAATCGAACAGCCTCTCGAATTGACTCGTCCTTATCGGGAGATATTCCAGTCGGAGAAGGGAACTTTCCACTGAGTAAACGAGCTGCTTCGGTTTCACACGCAGTGGCTGTTGGTACAACAAGTACCAAGACGAGCATCACACCCACAAGCCAGCGCATGATTCAACCCTCGCACTCACAAGCAATGAACCCAACGATTGGTCTCATCTGCGAACATACATTGCAACAGCATTGCCGCCGCCAAGGCAGAGTGTTACAATTCCTGACTTGGAATCAAGCCTTCGCATAACGCCGAGCATGGTAATGAGACAGCGTGTCCCACTGGACCCTAAAGGATGACCGAGGCTGACTGCTCCACCATGTAGGTTGAATCTGTCATCAGGAATACCGACTTCTTGAGCGACTGCGCATGATGCTGAAGCGAAGGCTTCGTTATGTTCATACACATCAACATCCATTACGTCGAGATTATTTCGTTCAAGCAAATCCTTGACTGCTGGGATTGGAGCGCTCATAACACGTTCTGGCTCAACACCTGCAGTACAGTAATCTTCAATGGTTGCAATAATCTCCCATCCCTGTGCCTTAGCAAATTCTTCACTTGTTACAAGAACTGCGCTGGCTCCATCGTTGAGTGTACTTGCATTTCCAGCAGTTACAATTCCATCTTTATCGAAAACCGTTCGCAGTGTTGACAGATGTTCAACAGATGAATCTGCACGAATCCCTTCATCTCGTTCCAGAAGGAGTGACTCGCCTCTGCGTTGAGGTATTTCTAGAGAAAACGTTTCCCAATCGAACCATCCTTCTTCCCAGGCTTTTGCAGCTTTTATGTGACTTTGAACTGAGAAAGCATCTGCTTGGCTTCTATCGATCGAACATTCACGGGCAACGACTTCTCCAGTGTTACCCATGTGCATGTTGTTGTAAACATCCCATAGTCCGTCGTGAATCATTGAATCGATAAGTTTTGAATCACCCATTTTCTTTCCTTTTCGTTGACCTAAGAGCAATTGAGGAGCATTGGACATGCTTTCCATTCCACCTGCGATAACCACATTGTGTTCACCCATTCTGATGCTTGTTGCAGCATTCATGACTGCCTTGAGAGATGAACCACACACCATGTTGATCGTAACACAAGATGTTGAAACTGGTAATCCTGCTCCAAGTGCGACTTGACGGGCAGGAGCTTGTCCAATACCAGCCTGCAAAACTTGTCCCATAAGGACCTCATCAATGATGCCAGAGGAAGGGTCGATGTTCATTCGTTGACACAGTTCTTTCACAGTTGCAACACCTAAATCGACAGCACTCATTGACGAAAGTGCGCCCATAAATCGGCCGATAGGTGTTCGAGAGACGCCGCAGATGACAGCAGTGTGTTGACTCATGACACTTGGAAACGCAGCGACCTCTTGAACATACGCATGCTCTTCTTTCGAGGTCACAAAAGCATTGATGAACTCAACCACGTGGCACGTACATGGGCAAATTCAAAACCGAAATGAAGACCACGCGAAATGCTGATGAAATGAGAGGTGTAGAGGTTGAAATCGACTTCACAAGTAACGCTCTCGCATCCATTCTTTACCGACAAGGAGAAACTGTTGTTCTCGCATGTTGCACGAAAGAAGCACGATTACCAGGATGGTTTCCCCGAGATTCCAACAAAGGATGGGTTCATGCTGAATACTCTCTTCTCCCAGGTTCCACTGACTCTCGATTCAGAAGAGAACGTCGTGGTGCAAAAGGAAGAACACAGGAAATCGAGCGCCTTGTTGCTCGTTCACTAAGAGCAGGTGTCGATTTGGAAGAACTTGGTCCTGTTGCACTCAATGTCGATTGTGACATATTGAATGCTGATGGTGGTACGCGATGTGCTTCAATCACTGCGGCTAATCTCGCCCTCAGACTGGGCATTCGTCGTTTGATTGCGAATGGCCAATGCCTTCCAAAGCATCTACGTCCAACCGAGGATCAACGACGTTCTGGATGGAGCGCTCCGACACTTTCTGCTGAAGAACAACACGAACACGAAATGCGTGTTTTACCTCATGATGTTGCTGCAATTTCAGTGGGACTTATCGATGGAAAGACCTATCTTGATCTTGATTACATTCTCGATTCCAATGCTGATGTGGACATGAACGTTGTAAAAATCAGCAACGGTTCATTCGTTGAAGTTCAGGGTACCGGCGAAGAAGCCACGTATCAACGTGAAGAACTTGAAGCACTGCTCGATTGTGCAGAAATCGGCTTCGCTTCCCTCTTTGAAATGCAAGCAAGTGTCTTGTCTGGACAAGAGTGAACAACGAAGACTTGAAATCCCACGCCACGTGGGCGACACGAAAGGGTTGGTAGCTTAGTTGGGAGAGCGCGGCACTGAAGATGCCGAGGTCGCCGGTTCAAGTCCGGCCCAACCCACCTTTCACCCATTTTCATCAATGGGTTCATTTG
>MDSW01159352.1_pt1 | contig 10913 bp, 10 predicted proteins | sample 811171 | NCBI WGS metagenome assembly MDSW01 (sample SAMN05326641, study PRJNA326480) | marine metagenome | isolation source: seawater | place: Atlantic Ocean: North West | collected 2012 | reverse complement strand
TTGTTCAAAATGAGTTCGAAGTGTACGTCTGAACCAAAGACCCGTTCAGGAGCCACCCATCGCTTGGGTGGTGCCTTAACGAATTGAGTTGGTCCATTCTCACGGATCCTCTCGTAAGTACTCGTGTGCTGCGAATTTTTCTTCGCGTTGCATATCTCACAATTCGGGTCCGAAGTGAGCCCTAAGTCGGGTATAGCTGCTAGCCTCGGATTCGATTTTGTCATTCAACCACGCATCCTTCTTTCAGTGGTTCTGACTATTTCCTCATTTTCCATCCATTGATAAAGCATAGCCATGTGAGGGTGTTTTACCTTCTCCCCACTAGCTGCTTCCATTGCAATCTTTCTCAGGCAGGAAAGCATAGTCACTATGCCTTCTCTAGCCTCCTCGTTAACTGGCTTAAAAGTCAGATAACCGTGGTAGCTAGCTAGTTTCTTATTTTTAGTAAAGAGCCTAGCTTCGCCGTTTGCTTTAACAAAGGCCCGCCTGATAGATTCAGACAGGTTTGGATCGCTTGGGAACCTTTCTTCAAAGTCCCAATGGTATTCGGGCATTCTTTTCATTAGTCCCGAAAGTCTTCTTCTGATGTCTCTTAGAAACAGAACTTCTGTCTCACCCAATGGGTGAGGCTTCTTTCTGCGACTAAAGACGGCATCAATTACTTCTGCACCGTCACTTGCTCCTCGCAAGCGACACAGGTAGACAGAAGAGCATCCATTCGCAATCTCCCTTGTTCCAAATGATGTTTGTTTTAATATCATCTAATAGAGCATTACGCTCATTCGTCTGACTTTGAAAGTACTCTGATAGCTTCACGGTCAAGTGTCAACCTGCTCGTCATTACGCTATCGAACACTTCCTGAGATACAGGATTCAGCATCTTGTATACATCAGACTCGCACAACATCTTGAAGTCGTTGTTCAGGATGTTAAGCAACTGGTGGAACGCAAGCGCCTTACCAATTGTCTCATTCACCTCTGTGTCGACTTGATGCTTGGAGTGGACGTTCATCCACTGTATTACGCGGTCTTTGTAGTCCAAGAACAAGAGTTCGTTGTTCCACCTCCAGCGTAATATAGGGACTACTTCTTGCATCCCACCAAACAGCATTTGCTGTGCTCTTTCACTCATAAGGCTATCAAATGTGAATCGCCCTAAGTCGTGTTCTTCAAAGAAGGATTGTAGCTTGTCATCAGAGACATCGATATCTTCTCTCTTACAGTTGAGAGCCTTCGAACCTGCCGCTTTCAACAGCATCCTGCCAGCGATGTTCATGGCGTAATCATCAGATACGCCATTCTTCACTAGGGTGCTATAGTTGCTGCAGATGCTCTTATCGATATCTAGGAGAACCACTAGTTCGTCCAGAGTCTGCACTTGTGCTTGCTCTGATACTTCTAGCTCGGTTATCCCGTCACTGTTAGTCGCGGTAGCCGAACTAGAATTAATTAGTCGGTTGACCGCAGCTGTTATGTCTACTCCTTCGTTTCTTTCGTCAATATTTATTTTCATATTGTTCTCTCCTAATGGAACTATTGTTCCGTAATCCCGCGTATCATCTCTGCTTCTTCCTCTGGTGTCATATCGCGGGGTTCGCACCTCACTATGAACTCACCGTAGTCTTCCTTTATTGGAAGGTCAAAGGAGGCTAGTAGCCTGACTGGATTCTCGAACTCCTCGAAAATGCCCTTTGGTCCATCGCAGGTGCGATAGCCACAGTAGCATTCCAATTTGTCCTCATCCAGGTCTATGACCCAAGCCCATTCGCAGAATATGCGGTCGTTGCCGAAAGATAGTCCAGTATGGACTTTCACCGGCTTGTATGGGGTTTCTCTTGCTTCTTTGATGAAGTCCGCGCTCTTCTCGGGCATCACTGCCCCGAACGTTCCTCGCCAATTTGGATTGGCAGGGTCTGACTCAACTACGTTCCCGTATTGGTCACGTAGACTCATCGAGTTGAACTTTCTGAAAACTTCCTTTCCACCCAAAATCAGCCAGACTATGTCGGAGGACGTGTCTCTGCTGAACTCCGGATATAGGTAGTTTACTGCCAATCCGGATTCTCTTATTGCCGCACTAATCGCATCATCGTCTTCTTCAGAAGCCACGATGCATTGATTGGCACGTTCTCTTAAGAGATCCATGGCGTTGTTTTGCTCAATCTCATGTAGTAGGTTCACTATATTGCGACCTACCCCATCAGGGTATCCGTCCCATTGCCCGTATTGAGCAACCTTGACTTCTCCCTCGCTTTTTATTATCGTTAAATGTCTTGTTCCCATTTTATCTAATAGAGCAACCACTTACTCTTCTTCTCCAAGCAAGCGGTTGTACTCATCAATGTCTTCTTGTCCCATGCTTCCCGAGTTCATGTAAGTCATGAACACGGTTCCCAAATCGCTTGGTGGTGACCTTCCTCTGGCTTTATGCCAATCATCGGAATAGTTCTTCCACTTCCTATAGAAGTCATTGACCTCATAGGATATATCATTACTAGGGAAAGAGGTTTCTTCTTCGACAGCGACGACTTCGTCAGTCGAAGTCTGTGCTGTTGGCGCCTCTTCACTTGAGCTTCTACCGCTCTTATCACTGAGTAGACTCTCGTCTAAGTCGATTCTTCTAGGAAGGACCGAAGCAGTGCATAGCACGGTAAATTGATTCGATTCGAAGCCAATAACTACATTTCCATCTTTAGTCACACCGATCAAATCTGTGGATGAATCATCCAAGAGTGGGTCGTGTTCTGTTAGGAACTGCTTGACTCGAGCCAGCGATGTATTTCCATTTCTGGAAGACAACGCTATGTCGAAAATTGTGCCATAGTGAATAGAGGTCGCCCCTTTAGACGCAAGTTCCTCGGTGTATACTACATCGAGACTCTTGTCTACAGGTCTTACTTTAGCCTCTTCATACTCCCCGTCTTTCAGGTTTCTTACTTTGAGACTAGCGTCTTCTTTCTCCTTATCATAATGAATCTCTAGCAACCCAAAGGGCCGCTTCTTTGTCGATTTGGACAAGGCCCTCTTTAGTTGGCCGTCGTCCATAGAACATAGTATGCTTAGGTTAGCAAAATCGTAGGGATTTTCTAAATCGTAGACAATCCCTTGATTATGATTGCAAATTAAAGCAATTTCTAGTGAACTGTATCCACGCCAGTTGGCTACTCCAACTCGCTGGGCGTACAGTGTCAGTGGTAATTCCACATCTCCTTCTGTCAACACGTTACTCATTGCTTCGGATTCCGCCTCTTGGCTTATCGCAGCAATGCGTACTTTATTAGTCGATTTTGTGGGATTCGCTTTTACTGGAATAGCAAAGCTAGAAATCCCTATCGAAATATTATCACCGTGTGACCGGTGATTGTCAATCACAATACCTTGGTTGTATCGTGACCTACCTTGTTGGGATATGCGTGCCTCTCGTGCTAACGAGCTACAGTTATCCCCAACGCGATTCCTAACAAGTGTTGTTAGGTCACCTGGCAGTGTGTTTTCCAGATTGTGTACATCTCTTGTCGAAACAATAGCAAAGTCCCCAGATATAGGGGGCCTTATTTTATCGGTGCCATTGAAAAAACTATTTTGCCTAAAGTACATCATCTGACCATTCGTTCCATTCAGGATGATTATTAGGTCGTTACCAATAATCACAATCACTGCGGATTCGAATATCATTCCTTGTCTTAGGAAAATTGTCATTAGTTCACTATAGGCTCGTACCACGCCAGCGGTCATCAATGTATATTCCGTTGTTCGTGCTGCGCCTAATTTGTTAGTATTGATAATTTCATTTATGTTCATCTAATGGAAACCGATTACTCGGAGTCCTTAATTTCTTTCTTGGCTTGCTCTGGAGTAACCTCCAGCACAAACTCCCGAAAGATTCGGAGCGAGTCCGCGATTTCTTGGTTTGTCTTAACATTAACCAGAGACGTAGCAACTAAGTGCTTATTCGCCTCCGCATTGTTATCTCGGATTTCGCTGAGGATCTGTTTGATTTCTTTGATGTCTTCTTCCAAAGTCATCAAGCATCACCAGTCCATTCGGAGAGAGTCGTCTGCTCTGACGGGATTAGGTTGTTCGGGTCGAATAGCGGGGTTATCCCGTATTCTGGAGGAACACCTGTTTCCCTTAGCAAAGCGTATGTTGCTGTTGCGAAGCGCAGTGCTAGGGACTGAGTCCCAAAGATATCTGCGTCTTCCCAGTTTTCTTCTTCCAAGTGAGTATCCCACTCTAGGTGGGCGACTTGGAAGGTCGCTCTCTCAATGTTGTATCTTACAAATATTGCTGTATTGTCTGACATTTTGTCTCCTCTGATGAGAAGTAAAATCAAATTGTCCTGAATCAGTACTGGACTTATTTATGACATGACTAGCCAGCCTTGTCTAAACAGTATAGGTAACACGACCGGTTTTAGTTAGCGAAACTTGTAGGTTGATCATTGTGACGTATGTCACGAATGAATCGTCTAGTTTCCCATCGCGCCTCTTCAATGTTGAGACTAACTAAAACTGCGAGTGTTAGTTATACGGGCTTTACTACCCAATCTTCTGATTCAGGACAAAAAGGCCCTCTTTTCATGTAAATATGACTCTTGGCACGAGGTTTTGTGTTCACATAACCATGTGTGTTCTTGTCTTCTTACTTCGAGTTCCTCTGTGTCAGTAATATAAAGGACAATAATGCAGGATAGACAGGTCTAAGCGAAACAAGTTTACTTGTTCTGCGACCAGCATCTCCTAGGCAATTTATTGGGTTTTATAGTGCTGACACTACGTCATAGGCTTTCGCCTCAGTTTCCTTTTAACTTCTCTAGTGTATGAGTGGGTTACTAATGGGTGGTGACATTCGGGGGTGCTCAAACCAGAACACTTCTGGTGTGAGTGCATCTGATCTTAGATCAGTAGGACATCGTATGATGTCCGTTCCAGGATGTCACCAGTGACAGAAGTGGTGAGAGTCAATCAAGAACCAAATAGTATCTACGGTCGAGCCGCAGGCGAGAATTTGGTCTCTTGATGTACTTTCAGGCGAGTAGTCGCCAACGTCCGCTGCGGCCTAGCTAGGCTAAGCAGCGTGTCTGTCACTGGAACGTCATCGGCTTTCGCCTCGGGGTTTCAGTAATACTCATACTAGTGAGAGTGCTATAATTCTTCTACGATTCGCAATTTATTTGCGACAGGGTATCAGTCCGTTCGTCTAGGACTGCAAAAACAGAGAATACATCCTGCGTGGACAAGAACAATAAAGTGAATACGTCGTTCAGCACGAAGTGCTCTAAAACTAGTGGTGCACGAGTCTTCCTCTAATGCAGACCTTAGTATTTCTTTGTTGTTTTGTCGTAGTAGGACGTATTTCTGATTTTGTCGCCCTGAGTAGAAGCGAGGTTATGCTCGTAACGGATCTTTTTTGTACACGACTTTTATACTTCGTAATACAAGCAACTCCTCCAATTAGTTCGAGGAGGTTCCTGAACTATTGTTTTTACTGCTTTTACGAATATAATTGAGTGGCAAGAAAAGATCCGTATAGATCATAACCGAGTACGTCATTGGCTTTCGCCTCGGTGTTTTAACTCTCTCTAGTTGGGAGTGACTAAATTCTCAGGTCGCCAATGCGGACTGAGACCGTCCCTGAAACGATAGCACAACTTTGTGTGCGTAAGACTACTGGCGAGACAGCTTTGTCTGTCCGGCTGAGCTCTTGGTATCCACCAAGAAGCGTCCCACACCAAAACGCGGTGTGGGCTGCGTAACAGTAGTCTAGTTACAGGGGCGGGTCGTCATTGGATTTCTCCTCATTTTTACTCTCCCTAGTTGTTGGTTTTGTCTCATTGTCTCTTCTAGTGTGAGAGGGCGAGACGCTGTGATGAACCGGTCTTTCGACCGGAAAGAGACAATATAACAAGAACGAAACCAACAAACTTGTGAAATGCGTCTCAAACCCCCTCTAATAGCATCACCCTGTGATGCAGTTGCATTTTTCTTTACTACATGGAGAACCTTGCCTTAGGTAAGGTGTTAGCTTAGCAATGGTCGAACCATCGTAAGCCGTCGGGTTCTCTGGGCACCTGCGAACCATCCCCATAGGGTCCACATCGATCATCTGAAACTCCTGACCAGGACAATGGTTTAGTCCCATCATGTTGGTCAGTGAAACATCTCCGATGAACTTTGTAGGTTCTTTCGTGCCAGATATGTCTACCCAAGGATAGTCCTCGTGCACTCGCACGAAGTTCTCCCAGAACCACTCCTCGCTCGGATAGAGCTTCAGTGGTTTGTAGATAAGATGCTGAACGGTATCTGGATAACGAATATCATCCAGTGCGCTCTTGAATGCGATTGGGTCATCATAGAGCCAATCGAACACTCCAGGTGTCCACAATATGTTGTAGTTGAAAACAATGTGCGACAAATCAAGTTCCTTCACTTCTTCAAGTAGAACCTTCTTTGTCCATCTGCTTTCAGCAAATTGCCTCATAGACTTGAATCTCATATCGTCTACGGATATGGTAATAGTGTCTATGTGTTTGACGAATTCCTCGTCCAATTCATTGAGACACGACATGACCGTAGTCACGCTGGTTTGCATCCCAAGTTCCTTGGCTTTCACGATGTACTTCTTGGTCATCTCGAAGGCACTAGGAAAAGGGTTCCAAGTTACTGCGAACTCGGTATAGCCCATTGTCTGTGCCTGCTCTATGACTCTCATGAAGTACTTCTCGCTCTTTACGAGGTCTTTCATCTCTTGTGTGACATCTGTTGTCAAATAGCACCCTTCACAACTGAGGTTACAGTCGAAACTGGGTGCAATAGAAAGTATCTTCTTTCTCATTTTATTATCTCCTAATAGACGCTGCCATGCTCATCTTGGTTGATGTTGAGCAATAAATAGGTTCATGTCCTTGGCAGCAATCTTTCCAACCAACCATTCGCCTAGGCGACATAGACATAAGTTGTCTTCTTTTTCGTCGCCTTGACAATCTGTGTTGTCGATTGCTTTTTGGGATAGTAATGATAACCCGTAAATTTCTTTCGTTAGTGTTCTAACCCAATTTTTAGTTATGTTGTAACTACCATCGGGATGAACAAATACTTGCTGGTCATCTTCTTCTCCTCTTTGTGGATTCTGGGACGGATCCATGAAGTTGATTATAATCTCTGTAGCTTCCTCCAAATACTTGTTTTGGTAGTTCGTCGGCAAACTGCCTCCGAATAACCTCTTTCTTCGGTCACCCACTTTTGTGATTAAGCCTTTAATCATCGCCTTTTCGTCTGCTTCTCTTAAGTTTCTCTTTTTGAGATTATCAGTTTCGCTGCGGTGGGCTAGTTGTGCACAAAAAGCAGCTGGTATGCGGACTTTCAAATCCTCATCTGTCAGCTGTATCTTGGGTTTGCCGTGTGGTAGCTTTACGCCAAATTCCTCGGTCCTATTCCAAGACTTGACTTGCTGTTTGCTTTTCAGAGTAGCGTTTTTCTTGATGTGCTCGTAGACATCAACAACGCAGTCGCATTCCTCAAAAGCCGCTTTTGCAGCAGCATAGAACGCGTCTTCTTCTTCCTTTCTTTTCCTGTCCTCTTCCAGCTTTTCTTCAACCACTTTTGGTGTGGCTTCGATTTGAGATTCCTGCTCCTTGGTAGGAACAGACGTTTCCGTTATCTTCTTGGACAAAAACACTTCAACGTCTTCACGTTGAAGCAAGTAGCCCAAGATTGTCTTATCGGTGTTAGCAATCTCAATCAGCTGGTTCCATTCTTCTGTTGGTTCTTCAAATTGTATATTTATTTTCACCATACTAATATACCCTTATAGGGTAAGTTAACCATACATAGTATCTAGATCACTATCTTTCTTATCACTATAGTCTCTCTTAGCAGAGCTAGAGTCTGGTTGAGCAAAGTGGAGTTTGATACCAAACGCTCCTATTTCGGATACTTTTGGTGTCAGTCTCTCCCTAACGTCTGTGACGTGTATACCATGCTTACCAGCTTTCGATGTAATCTGTTTCAAGGCTAGAGTAGCCACCGAACCGATGAACTGCTCAAAGTCTCCCATAAAATCAGGGAGCATCTCTTTTGCCTTTTCGTATGCTTCTTCCTCGGAAACTTTCTGGTCGCGCATGAATATTTCAATTGCTACGTTTCCGATTGCTTTCTTAATAAGAGGGTCATGCATGATGAAACCATACATATTGACCTCCCCAGACAGCATTGCTACCACTGGGTCATTATTACTGGTGTCTGCTTCTTCGAACTGTTTCAGTATGCCGTGAATGACATCATCTAGTTCTTCAGCCACCTCTACAGGAATCTCGGAGAAATCGTTTCTTGGTATCAGCGAAGGCAACTCGCCTTCCTCTTCCTTCAATTTCTTGTACACGTGTAGGACCGTTAGCCAGTCCGTTAGATAAAACGTGTCGTTGATTCTATCCGATTCCATTCCTTCTCTTACAAATTTTGTTGACATATGTTTCTCCTCTAATAGAACGGTTTTACCCGTTCAGAAATCTCGCAGTGCCTCGAGCCTAGATCCAGATTTAGACCTGGACTTTGACGACTCGATGTTTGCCTTGCGCATATAGCCTTTTTCGACATAATCGCGCATATGCTCAATCTCGTTCTTCTTCGTCTTACTGGTCGGAACCAGTTCGTCAAATACTGAGATTAGATCTGCCATTTCGAGTGGACGGTCCTCGCTAAAGGACACAGTCATTGCTTCCTCGATACCATCTTCGATGTTACGGCCAGAGAACTTTGCAGTCTTCTTGACCAGCGCATCAACGTCAAAATCTTCGACGTCTTGTTTTCTGAGTCCGAGGTGAATCTTAATGATCTCCTCTCGCTCTTCTGGTTCTGGAAGGTCGATAAAGAATCGACCCTCGAATCGGTCTACGAGTTCAGGTGAGAACTTGTCCATGTTGTTCGCTGTAAAAACGAACATCACGCCAGAGTCATCTTCCTGCATGAACGTTAGGAACTGCCCTAAGACAGCGTCGTGAGCGCCTCCGTCATGGAGACCCTCTGACTTACCAAGCAACTTCTCAGCCTCGTCAATGAAGACGATAAGCGGAGCTGCTGCCTTAGCAATCTCCAACAGTCGACCAACCTTCGCCTCTGACTGACCCACAAGTGAGCCCTTCAAATCGGTTGCTTCAACCATCAGTATGTTCATGTTCATTTCATTGGCCATTGCCTTTGCGATTGCAGTCTTACCACAACCAGGCACACCAGCCATGAGCAAACCACGAATGTTACGGATGAAACCGTACTCCCTCGCAGCCTGCGTAAACCTCTTTGATATCAAGCGGATCCACGTCTTAAGTGGAGTTAGTCCGCCGATGTTTTCGAAACCAGTAGAAGGTCGAATCAGGGTGAAACCCGCTTTTTCGACCGACTTGCGCTTCTCTTCCAAGATGAAATCCATCTTCCAATCCTGATGTCTCGCGAGAGACATAGTCAAGGTGTCGGATATTTGTAGACGAGTCATACCAGCGGTTGCATCAGCAAACGCCTCGACGTCGTCAGTATCGAATCTTCGCATTCTGTTTCGGAGCTTATCAGGGAACGTCGGCTGGTTAACAGCGTGCGATAGTTCCCCATGGATCAGTCTGATCCTCTCCTCTTTGTCCGGTAGCGGGTAGTCAAGCACCCTCACATACGGTTGTAGCGGTGTGGGTATACTTGCTGATTGATCCTGCTCCGGTGTCCATCTCGAAGGCGATAGCATAACAACCGTCTTGTGGTTGCCTTGCAATCCTGCTTCGAGCAAACTCAGTTGCTCATCAACGAATGGTGGGTTGGTGTCAATATACTGATTCCAATCCCTCAGGACAAAGATCACTCGGTGACCTTCCTGATGTGCTTCATAGTCTCTCATGAAGTCTACTGCGTGCTGTAAAGCGGACGAATCGAATCCATCGTCATCAACATTGTATGTTATCCCTGTTTTCTCAAAGGTTACATTTCTCTCACTACCGTCTGTTCGGCTAGTAATTCTCTGTCGTGCGTTGTCTTCGTTCGAATATGCAGCGTATTCCTCGAAACCTTCTGATATTCGCCAGACTAATACTCTGGCCACAGATTCCGTGGAGACTAGTACACCATCCGTAACGGAGTAGTGTACAATATCGTCGATAATCTTACCCGTCTCTGACGAGTAGATTGCTATCGACGGTATCGATGCGTTTATCGTTGCTTTTATTTCATGTTTAATTTCGTTATTCATCATTTTTATGAACTCCTTCTGATGATAGGTTATGGGAAGTGGGTTTTTGTTGGGTAGCTCTTCCCCGCTTAATCGGGTTGCTTATCCCTACCATAGTGATATTCTGATTTAATCAGTGATTACTATCAGTTGCTTTTCGTATTGTCTAACTGTATTTGTTGTTATAGTCCCATCAGGGTCCGCCTGAGTTGTCTACAACACACAAGACTGGCCACGCTTAGGATGTCAGCTGCGTAACGCGACGTCTTCGTCCACGTTACAACTAGACATACTAGTTGTCACCATATTCTCTAGGTACCACGAGAACCATTCGTATGGTACGTGGAACCTATCGTGATTGAGCCCGAAAAGAATTCTTTCCGGACTTTCGTTGTTCGAATGATTAGTGCGGAGGCGATGTGTTGTGCATATGCGCAATGATATCGCGAACCAGTGTTGTGTTCTCCCATCCATGGAGTAGCTAGCTGAGTAACTACCGTCCAGGGACGTATACAACCTGATTCCTCTCCAATTCCGCTTGTAACAGTAGTTACAGCGTATTTCTTAGACTTCTTGTTACTGAAAGGTGGACGTACGTAGAGCTCTAGGGCCCTTGATTCCCCTGTCAACAGGTCTCCACATCGATGCGGAGACGACCGTGGCGTCCATAATCGGCCGCCAAGGCCTTGTAACTATTCTTTCGTTGAATT
>MDSW01180547.1_pt1 | contig 10916 bp, 8 predicted proteins | sample 811171 | NCBI WGS metagenome assembly MDSW01 (sample SAMN05326641, study PRJNA326480) | marine metagenome | isolation source: seawater | place: Atlantic Ocean: North West | collected 2012 | reverse complement strand
GGGGGATTGGTGTGATGTTGTTGATGGTCTTTATTGGAGGTTTATTGATATGAATAATAAATTTTTTGAATCTAATCCTAGACTTTCTATTATGAGTAAATCGTTACAAAAAATGTCTAAGGATAGAAAAAGATTGATATTTAATAAAGCTGAAGAATTTATAGAGAAAAATACCCTCTAATAGTCATAATCAAGATCGCTCAAAAGAAAAAACATTGCATTATCAGACATATTTTCAATATTATGATCTAATCCAGAAACTGATTTATATCGCCAACGAAAAGGTATCTCAAATTCTTCAGAAAAATTGATTAGATTATTAAAATAATTTTTACCTCTTTCATATCTATGTTTACCTTGATTTATTGCACCTCTATTAATATTTAATGCTGAATGATTTGGGTCATCATCATCCTCTCCTAAAATAAATAAAACCTCTCTAGATAAAAACCACTCATAACGAGATCTCTGAATGGGCATGTTTTTTGTTCCAAAAGGAAAAGGATCATTGTTTAAAAATGTATACCAGCCAGCGCTACCAATTGCTGCCTTCTCAACCCTTTTGTCATCACCATACATTAAATATCTGTGAACGAATTGCGATCCTCCTGAAAATCCATAAATAAGATATGTTTCACTTTTAATATCATACTTACTTTTAAAGAAGGTATAGAATGAAGAAATTGAATTAGTTAATTCTTTACTTGGATCATTAATTCTCTTTCCAGAAGATTTTGCCATACCAAGTGTTTGGTAGTTGGGAAAGCTTTTTTTAGTAAAAAAAGGAGCAACTAAAATAACATTTTTATTTTTAGCTGCATCTAATGAGGCATTTAAATATCTTTCTACGTCTCGTGATGCGCCATGAATAATAAATAAAACTTTAGTATGTTCATTTATTTCTTTAGGTAAAACATACCAAAGCTCAACATCTGATTTTTCCCAGGATGCGTAAATAACTTTCTTAACATCTGCAGAGGAAATATTTACTGTAAATAAAATGAAAAAAGTTAATAAAATATTCTTTTTAAAATTCATATATTTATTCTATCAATGAAAATAGATTATTGGGTTAAAATGAAGAGATAAAACTCCATAAATAAGTGAAAAAATATCTTAACATTGTAAAAAAAATTCACTCCTCGCCTTTTAAACTTACTTTTGTTTCAAGCGGCGGAGGAACTAATGCGATCTCCTCTTTGTTAAAAGTTCCTGGAGCTAGTAATACAATTCTTGAATCCTATGTTCCATATTCAAAAGAATCTATGGATTTATTCCTAAATAAAAAGCCAGAATATTATTGTTCTTTGGATACATGTTTAAATATGGCTGCTAATGCTTATAAAAAATCAAGAGAAATTGATTCTAAGATAAATTCAAAATACCTAATTGGAATGGCAATAACTGCTAATCTGGCAACAACATATGAAAAAAAAGGTGAACATAAATTTTTTATTGTTGTTCAAACTCATGAATCTACAAAATATCTTGAGTGTTTTTTAGATAAGGGCAAAAGAACAAGGGAGTCAGAAGAAGAATTAATAACTGGTTTTGCTATAAGTCTTTTGGCAGTATCTTGTGGATTTAATTTTGATCTTCCTGAAATAGAAGAAGAGATAAAACTTGAACAAATTAATGCTGAGAAATCTTGGAAAAAATTATTTAATAATAAGGTTGGATATATTTCAAACAATAAAAATAATCCAGAACTAATATTTCCTGGGTCATTTAATCCTCTTCATGATGGGCATATAAAAATGAAGGAATTAGCAGAGAAAAAAACAGGAATGCATACAACCTTTGAAATATGTGCAAAAAATGCTGATAAACCTCCTTTAACTTTTTTTGAAATTAAAAGAACAATTGATCAATTTCAAAATGATGAAAGCTGGATGCTTACATCTGCAGGCAGATTTAGTGAAAAGGCTGAAATGTTTCCAAATTCAGTCTTTATAATAGGTGCTGATACTTTAATGAGGGTATTTGATGAAAAATTTTATGAAAGTCATAAGGATATGATGAATCATATTGAAAGATTTAATGATCACAATATAAATTTCTTAGTTTTTGGGAGAAAGGTTGGTAAAAAATTTATATCTTTAGATCAAATCAAAGTACCTAAAATTATTACAGCAAGATGTACTGGGTTTGAGGAAACAAGTTTTAGAGATGATATTTCTTCTACGGAATTAAGGCTTACAAAAATTTAATTATGTGGAGGTAATTTTGCCTCAACAAACCACTCATGAACTCTTTTGACGGGATTAAATTTTTTCATTCTGATTTTCTTATTTTCAAGAGTGAAGCTTCTGGTTTTAATAGCTGTATAGTGGTATGTGTGACTGTCTCTAGTCTCACTTTCAGGTATTAAATATACTTTTGTTTGTTTTTTATCTGCCATTATGGTGATGAATTATACACAAAGTATCTAAATTTTAATCAATTTTTTAATTTTTTATAAAAACCTAAATTTCCATAGAGCGGAGAGCCTTCTTTTGTAATTACTCCAATATGGACAGCATTTAGCATATCTTTATGAATATTTTTTTTATTATTGATGAAATCGATATGGAATATATCTTTATCAATATGGGGGTATAGGCTCCTCATGAGACTTCCTGCAAATAATATACTCTTTCCAATATTGAAAGTTAATGCTAAGTCTGACAATGTATAGGCTAATGATTTTATAAAACTATTAATAACTTCTGTAGCTATTTGATCTTCTTTTATAAATCTTCTAAAAATCTCTTCAGAAGAAATAGATTTATTAGTCTTAATTTTATATATATTCGAAATGGCAGATCCTGAAATAACATTCTCAAGGGTTATGGGGTTAGCATTATTAACTTTAAAGATATTTAGCATGAATTCAGTTGAATTTGTTGTATTGCCTACTTCCGTAGGAAGAATTACTTCATTGTTAATACAAACAGCTGCTCCCAGTCCAGTACCAGGACCTATAAATAATTTATTTTCATTGAATGATTTTCCATCTTTTATAGATTTAATACTATTACTGACATAGTCATAGCTATGTGCAATAGCCTCCCAATCATTAAGTAAGTAACACTCTTTTAAATTAAATTTTTTGGCTATTTTGATTGAATCAAAGATGTAATCACGATTAGTCATTGAAATACAATTATTAATTTTTGGTCCTGCAACAGAAGCAATTAATATATCAATAGAGTTATTGGTAATTAAATCTTCTAATTTATCTTCAAATTCAGTCATATCGCTAAAAGCTGATTTAGATAAATCACTGATTTCGTTAGAGGCTGATGATGCGATAGCATGACGCATATTGGTGCCACCAATATCTACTAATAATATATTATTCATTTTCGTTAGATTCATAACTAAGACCATAACCATATTCAAATCTAGGCTGATTATCTTTATCTTTTAGGTTTAAAGGATTTTTAGAATTTGCATTTGGCCATGAGTAAGGTAATTTACCTGAAAAATCATAATTTATAGAACTATCTATATTACTAAAAATAACATCATTGATTCCTTCAACTGCGGTTCCAGGGAGCCAAATGCTTACAAAAGCATCAGACAATTCTATTTCTTGATCAACAATCAATGGTCTACCCGTTATAAAAAGAGACAATACCTGAATATCTTCATTTAAAAATTTACTCATGATTTTGAGATTTTGTTTATTTGTCTTTGAAAAATCTAAATCTTTAATATCTCCAAACCCTTCAGCATAAGGTGTTTCACCATAAACCATTATTGCAAAGTCAGGCTTGCTTTTATAACTTCCATCATTTGAGTATTCAACACGACCTCCCATATTCTTAATATGGCTTGATAAAGATTCATAAATACTTTTAGTATTAGGAAAATCATTATTTGAAATATTTGTTCCTTCCCAGCTTTTTCCTTGCCAAGTTATTGTCCATCCACCCATCTGATTTTCAATATATTTTGATTGCTCTCCAATAATTAAGAAATTTTTTCCTGGATTCATAGGCAAAACATCATTATTTTTTAGCAACACGATAGATTCTCTAACTGAGGTTCGTGCTAATTCAACATGTGATTTATCTCTAATATGATTCTTGTTATATTCGTGAGGCTTTCTTCCGTCAAACAATCCAAGGTATTTCTTTGCTAAAAGTATTCTATAAACAGCCTCATTAAGAGATTCTATTGGTATTTCTCCTGACTTTACCTGTTCTAATGTATTCCAATAAAGTGATTCCCATTCAGTTGGTACCATGAATATATCAACGCCAGCTATAAGCGCTTGAGGGCAATCAGAATCTTTACAACCAGGAATTTGTCCATGACCATTCCAATCACCAACTATAAAACCATCAAATTCCATTTGTGATTTCAAAATATTATTTAACAAATATTCATTCCCATGACTCTTCATACCATTCCATGAATTAAAGCTAGCCATAATTGATATAGCGCACGAATCAATTGCATCATAATATGGTTGGCCATGAATATTTTTTAAAGTGATCTCGTCTAGAATCGTATCACCTTGATCAACACCATTATCTGTTCCGCCATCACCTAAAAAATGTTTTGCTGTTGCTAAAACATGATGTTCGTCTAAAAATTCATTTCCAGATCCTTGCAATCCAATAATAAAATTCTTACCAAGTTTTGATACAAGATCTGGGTCCTCTGAATAACCTTCATAAGTTCGTCCCCAAAGATCATTTTGAGGAACAGCTATAGTTGGCGCAAAAGTCCAAATTATTCCTGTCGAAACAACTTCTTTTGCAACAGCCTCTCCAATTTGTCTCAACAAGAGTTCATTTCTTGTTGCGCCAAGTGCTATGTTGTGAGGAAAAATTGTAGCCCCTATTACATTATTATGACCATGAACAGCATCTGTGCCCCATAAAATCGGTATCTTAATTCCATTAACTTCTGTTGAAGAATCATAATAGCTCTTACTCAAATTCTTCCAATCTTCAATGCTGCTGTTCTTATTTTGATTTGGAAATCCTCCTCCACCATTCAAAATAGTACCAAAGTGATACTTTTTAGCTTGATCAGGTGTAACGCTATTAATTTCAGGCATAATTATCTGACCAACTTTTTGCTCTAGCGTCATTTGACTAACTAATGAATTAATAAATTCTGAATGATCAGGTAATTTACATTCATTTGGATCAGACCAGTCTATAGAAGAAGAGATATGAGTATTGAATATAATAAAAATTATTAAGAGCTTTTTCATGGATCGTTTATCCTAAAGTTACGTATATTAAAGTTAATACAGATACTATGATTAATGTATTTGCATTAAAAGCTTTTGAAGTTGAGAAGTTTATTCCACTTAAATCAATCGCTTTCTCCTGATCTCTATAACCTTGCAAGTATGAAGTTATAAAACAACCAAAACCAGAAGCGAAGAAAACTGCTCCCATTCTGTGTATATATGGAAATTCAGGGAAAATAGCTTGAATAACTATGGACATTAATACTGAAAGTATTGCGGCAATAAGAACAGAAAGCGTAGTTGCTTTTTTCCAAAATAATGCAACGAGGAATATGACTAAAATTCCTGGTGTAAATAAACCTGTAAAGTTCTGAATATATTGAAATATCTCATCGGAATTTCCTAGAATAGGTTTTGCAACTATTAAAGCAATCAACATTGATATAACAACAGCTGATCTACCAATGTAAATAAGATTTGATTGTGATATCTCATTTTTTGAAAAAGACCTACATATATCCATAGTAAAGATAGTACTTATGCTATTTGTCATTGATGCTAAAGATGAAACAATTGCAGCAATCAATGCTGCAAAAGTTAACCCAAGCAACCCATTAGGCAATAATTCAATCATCATTGTTGGATATGCTTGGTCAGTTTTTTCTAGAACAGGGAATAGCACTGCTGCACAAATACCAGGTAAAACTATTACTAATGGCATTAAAAGTTTTAAATAAGCAGCAAACATTACTCCCTTTTGAGCTTCTTTTAAAGATTTTGCACCTAAGGCTCTTTGAGTTATGTATTGATTGAATCCCCAATAAGCAAAATGTCCTATCCAAACTCCAGCTCCAATTAAAATCCATATACCTGGAAGGTTGCTATAGGATGGATTATCAGGAGAAAGAATCATGTCAAACTTTTCAGGCATTTGCTCAAAAACTTCCATAAATCCATTTCCAATATATCCGTTTCCTATTTTAGTAAGTGCTATATATGAAACTGCTAATCCACCAAATATTAAAAGAACTACTTGAACTATGTCTGTCATTGCAACTGCCTTTAATCCACCTGATAAAGAGTATGCTAGTGACAAAATTGCTAGCAGAATCATTCCATTTATTAGCGATAACCCGGTCAGTGTATTAATAGCTATTGATCCAAGCCACAAAACTGCAGTTAAATTTACAAAAATATAAACTGTAAGCCAAAAAAATGATAAAACTAAGCTAACTCTTTTATCAAATCTTTGTTCCAAGAATTGAGGCATTGTATATATCTTTTTTTCTAGAAAAAGTGGTAAGAAATATTTAGCCATTACTATTAATGCTATTGCTGCTGTTAATTCCCATACAGCAATGGCCATACCAACAACAAAACCTTGGCCAGACATACCAATGATTTGCTCAGCAGAAATATTTGCTGCAATCAAAGAGGCCCCTATTGCCCACCATGGAAGAGATCTACCTGCAAGAAAATAATCTTCAGCGCTTCTTTCAGCGCCAAATTTTTTTCGTGAAACATAAGTTGCAAGACTAATTATTCCAACACAATAAAATCCAACGATTATCCAATCTAACGCATTAAACATATTTACCTATTTTTTATTGATATTTAGATGCAATTGTAACAATTATTTGAACGAGCTTTCTAAAAATTTTATATCATTTAAATTTTTAATTAGATGATTCAAAAAATTGACAGCATATACACCATTAACAACTCTGTGGTCATATGATAAAGATATAGGAAGCTGTTTTTTTGTCTGTAATTTCATCTTATCTAGCTTTACAGCATCGTATGTCCTTGATAAACCTAAAATACCAACCTCTGGTGGGTTAATTATTGGAGTAAAGAATTTACCGCCGATCCCACTTAAGGACGATATGGTAAAAGTTGCTCCTGTGAGCTGATCATTATTAAGCCTTCTATTTTTTGCAAGTTTAGCTAATTCATTTATTTCAACCGAAATCTCCATTATTGATTTGTTATTAACATCTTTAATATTTGGAACTATTAAACCTGCTTCAGTATCTACAGCAATACCAATGTTATAAAAATCTTTATATATCAACGAGTCCATCTCAGATGAAAGTGATGAGTTCATTTCTGGGAAATGCATTAATGTTTCAGCTGTAGATTTAACTATATAAGCCAAAGGTGAAATCTTAACTTTATTGTTTTTATAAAGTTTGTCTCTCAATTTTAACAAATCAGTGACATCTGCTTCATCATGTTGAGTTACGTGAGGAATGGTAACCCAAGAACTATGGAGATTTTCTAAAGCTGTTTTTTGAAACTTGGAGAGTTTTTCAATTCTAGTTTTTCCCCATTTAGAAAAATCAATTTCTGGTCTTGGAGATACATTAATTTGATTTGATTTAGTTTGAAGAGCCTTTTTTACATAGTCATGAAGATCTTCTTTTAAAATTCTATTTTTAGGCCCTGTCCCAAAAACCTTATTTAGATCAATGCCAAATTCTCTTGCAAGCTTTCTGGTAGCAGGTCCAGAATGGACAGATTTTTTCTCTTGAGAAGTATGTTCGGACTGATTATTTTTATAATTAGACATTACATCAGCAGCATCATCTACTGCTGAGGGCAATTCTACAGGTTCATCATTTTCTAAATCATTCTTATTAATATTTTCATCAACTTTATCTTTAGCATTATCTTTGGAAGATTCATCAACCTCTATCTCTAAAAAAGGCATTCCTATTTCAACCTTATCACCTAATTTAACGAGCACTTTATTAACCACTCCTGAAATGGATGCAGGAATTTCCATAGCTGCTTTATCAGTCTCAAGAACTATAATTGGTTCTTCAGAATCTACTTTTTGGCCATTTTTAACACAAACTTCAATAACTTCAACTTCATCAAATTCACCAAAATCAGGTAAATTTATAATGCTAAATTTAGACATTAGACTTGCCAGGGATTTGGTTTTTTGGGATCAACTTTCAGCTCACTATAAATCTTTTTAATTTGATCTTCTGAGATTTGACCTTCTTGAAATAAAATATATATTGCTGCTCTTGAAATACTTTCACTATCTACTTCAAAAAAATCTCTGAGTGTTTCTCTTGAGTCGCTCCTTCCATAACCATCTGTTCCAAGAGTTACGTATTCACCTTTAATATATGGTCTAATTTGTTCAGCATATGCTCTCATATAATCAGTTGCTGCAATTGTGGGTATTTTATTTCCACTAAAACATCTTTCAACATATGTATCCTTTTTCTTATCTAGCGGATTTAACTGATTTAATCTTTCGACCTCCATACCATCTTTTCTTAGTAAATTAAAACTTGTTACACTCCAAATCTCTGAATTTATTTTATATTTTTTTAATATATCTGCTGCTTTTATTGCTTCATTCAATATTGCTCCAGAACCTAACAGACGAACAGTTGGATCTATAGAATCTTGAATCTTATACATTCCTTTAATAATACCTTCCTCGCTACCTGGTGGCATTTCAGGATGAGTATAGTTTTCATTAATTGTAGTGATGTAATAAAAATAATTTTCTTGGTCTATATACATTTTTTGAATTCCATCTTTCACAATTGTTGCTACTTCATAAGCGTATGCAGGGTCATAAGAAAGACAATTAGGTATTGTTGAAGAAAGAATATGACTGTGGCCGTCTTGGTGTTGAAGACCTTCACCATTTAAAGTTGTTCTTCCAGAAGTAGCGCCAATTAAAAAACCTTTAGCTTGAGCATCGCCTGCTGCCCAAGACAAATCATGTACTCTTTGAAAACCAAACATTGAATAAAAAAGATAAAAAGGAATCATTGGGAAATCATAATTAGTATATGCTGTTGCAAGTGCTGTCCAAGCACTAAAGGCTCCAGCTTCTGTTATACCTTCTTCAAGCATAACCCCATCTTTTGATTCTTTATACCACATAACTTTATCGGCATCTTCTGGTTCATATTTTTGTCCTGCTGAAGAATAAATACCGACTTGTCTAAATAAAGCCTCCATTCCAAAAGTTCTTGCTTCATCAGGAACAATTGGAACTATTCTTTCACCTATTCCGCTATCTTTTAGTAAATCGGTAATTATTCTTACAATAGCCATAGTTGTGGAAATTTTTCTATCCCCAGTTGACTCATATAATTTTTTAAAAATCTCATCCTCAGGCATCGTAAGCTTATCTGACAAAGTTCTTCTTCTGGGTATGAAACCGCCAAGTTTCTTTCTTGTATTTTTTAAATACTGTATTTCTGGAGAGTCTTCTGGAGGTCTAACGTATGGTAGTTTTTCTATTTCTAAATCTGAAACAGGGATATCAAATCTATCCCTAAATGATTTAATATTTTCCATTGATAATTTTTTTACCTGGTGTGTTGTATTATCAGCCTCCCTAGAACCTGTTCCATAACCTTTAGTCGTTAAAGCTAAAATTACTGTTGGCGCTCCTTTTGAATTTGTTGCTTTGTGATATGCAGCATATACTTTTTGTGGATCATGTCCTCCTCTATTAAGCCTATAGATATCATCATCTGATAAGTCTTTTACCATCTCTAATACAGAAGGATCTTTTGCAAAGAAATTTTCTCTTGTATATGCCCCTCCTTTTGCTTTAAAGTTTTGTAATTCTCCATCAACAACAGCATCCATAATTTCTTGAAGTTTACCCTCAGTATCTTTTGCAATAATTGGATCCCAATAACTACCCCAAATAACTTTGATAACGTTCCATCCTGAGCCTCTAAATGACCCCTCTAATTCTTGAATAATTTTTCCATTACCTCTTACAGGGCCATCTAATCTTTGTAAGTTACAATTAACAACAAAAATTAAATTCTCTAGCTCTTCTCTTCCTGCTAGACCTATCGCCCCTTTTGATTCTGGCTCATCCATCTCACCATCACCACAGAAAACCCAAACCTTTCTATCATTTCTTGGAACCAATCCTCTTGCAGATAAATATCTCATTATGTGTGCTTGATATATGCCTAGTATTGGTCCAAGACCCATTGAAACAACAGGAAATTGCCAATACTCTGGCATTAGCCAAGGATGCGGATATGAAGATAACCCTGGTTTATGAACCTCTCTTCTAAAATTATCTAAATCATCTTCATCAAGATATCCCTCTAAAAAACTTCTAGCATATATTCCTGGCGAAGAATGACCTTGATAATATACTAAATCTTCTAAGTGCTGGTCTGATCCTCTAAAAAAATGATTAAACCCAACATCATACAAAGTTGCTGCAGATGAAAAGGTAGATATATGACCTCCTAGCTCATCATCATTCTTATTTGCTTTCAATACCATTACAAGAGCATTCCATCTAATTAAAGATCTTATCTTTCTTTCCATAAAGACATCTCCAGGCATTTGAGCCTCATCTTTAGTATGAATAGTATTCTTAAATGAAGTAGTTAAATTATAGGATGGTATAGCTCCTTCTTGGTTAAGTCTTTCTGCTATTTTAGTGAGAAGATATGAAGCTCTGTCAATACCTTCTTCTTCAATTACACTGTTAATAGCTTCAAGCCATTCGGAGGTTTCAATTGGATCTATATCTTTTGATGACAAAGTAACTCCTGTAAAACTAAATTTTACATTACTTTTGTGCTGTTAATTTAAAAATTAATAATTTGTATCCTTATTAAAGACAAAAAAAAACAGAGGCTAGCTCTGTTTCTTTAAGTTCGAGTTCCTCAGGGGTCTAAAGTGAGATTTTCTTTAGCGC
>MDSW01172659.1_pt1 | contig 10916 bp, 12 predicted proteins | sample 811171 | NCBI WGS metagenome assembly MDSW01 (sample SAMN05326641, study PRJNA326480) | marine metagenome | isolation source: seawater | place: Atlantic Ocean: North West | collected 2012 | reverse complement strand
TCAAAGATATCATCATATCCAATAGTATGCGGTCTGAGTTGATTAAAAATAGTTAATGCGTTTGTCATTTAAACCTCCTTATTAAGTTAAGCAAAGTTATTAACAGGACCCATTATGGCGTCCTAAAATACATATGGTTATTCAAATAATACTTTTCAAGATTAGCTGCCCCTTTTACTAGCCAACCTCTATGAACAAATAATTGATAGGATTAGTTAATTAAGATATTTTTATTTTATGAAGGTTATTATTACAATTATTATATTAATCATATTGTTTATTTAACTAAAGGATACAAATTGACAGAATTTACAAAAGGTTTATTGGAAATCAGTAAAGATTTTCTAAAAGACTCCAAAGGTTCTTTTTTAAGAACGTTAATATATACTATTGGTCATTTCATAATAGCCATTACTTGCTTAATGTTAATATCCGATGTGTCATTTTTAATAGCCTTAACAGATGCTATAATAGAACCTCTTGCAAACTCTGTATGGTACTTTATTCTCGATAAATGGTGGACGAGAAAAAATAAAAGTCAGTGAAAAAAAGAATAATCTTAGTCATTATCTTAACAACATAACAATATAGCAATGCTAAGAGTTTTAGATCTTTAAAACTTTAGTAGATTTATTGTCTAAATAGATTCCTATTAAAATATTTCATAAATAAAAGTTTTCCTTGCTTATAGAATGACTCATATTGGCATTTTAAGAGTCGTAGGATTCATGTAAATGGATTTTAGGTAATTGGTAACAAATAAGCTTTAACAACTCTATGATGACACCTCATCTTTGATTCATCATATGCATCCCTAATAGATATCTTGGACCACTGAAGGACCACAACATTTTTTTGACGGGGAGTAAGGCTAGATATTGTGTCTTTTTGTTTCTTGTAAAACACGTATCTTATTTTAGAATTTATGCTATAATTTGATATGAAAATTATTTTCTATATAATTATTTTATTTATTCTTAACAATTGCACAGTAAATAATAACTATAGCAATCCAACAGACAATGAACTAACTAAAAATAAACTTAAGCTAGCTGAACTAATTGGTGAAGTTAAAGCTACTGCAAAAAAAAGTGGAGAAAACGTTGGAGCAGCTTTAGCACAGATGAAAAATACAAATTATATTTCTGAACGAGAATTTACAACTATTTATAATAATTTTATTAATTCAAAAAAGCTAAGTAATCAAATTTTTCTAGGAAGTGTATGTGATGCAAATATATTTCCAACTGCTAAAATGAGAAAGTTATGCTTTGATGGCGTATTATTTTATCTTACAGATAAAGCAGATGAGCAATTATGTGCTGTTCAAGAAATAATCTATAAAGAAGCAAATAAAGAATTTGTATGTTATTGAATTAGACAGAACATGACATAAATAAAATCTAATGAAAATTAAAATAATATTAAGTGTATTAGCTATTTGCATATTGCTAACTATTTCCAATCAAGACTTTATTTTTTCTGTATTTGATGATGTAATCCATAAATTTTATTTTTCTGACTATGCTGAATTTGACTATGGAATTACTTATTGTCCATAGATAGTCTTCTCTATAACTAACTCTCTTTTGTATGATTAAGATTTGGAAAAAGTATCTTATAAACGCTTTAAAGTTATTTTTAGAAATATCTCAAAATACGAATTATTTTAAATTAAAAATACTTGTATTCTTTATATCAATAAATATTCTTTTTTATTGGCTTGCCATGATTGTAGCATTTCCAGAACTTATATTTGGTAGTAGTAGTTTAGAATATTTTTTACTTCAATTTCCTGTTGGTATACTAGGAGGCTTTTTTGATAGCCTATCATTAATTATAACGATATACATGATTAAAAGAGCTATTACTAGCTATTCAAACTTTATGTATTTAGCCCATTTGTCTGTTGATTTATTAATCGCCTGTATTGCTACTATGTGGGTATTGTTTGTTTTTATTTTTTCAGGCTGGCTAACCAGTTTTTTAATATTAAATCCAGAAAACTTACTTTTACGAAAGGATATATATGAGGATAGAGTACTTTCAGCAATTGATAATCCTACTGGAAAAAGTGAAATTAAAAATATCTTTTTTGGAATAATTATGGGTCTATCAGCTATGTTACCAACACTTTTACATTTATACTTATTTTTTAAATCTATTAAAACCTTTCTGATGAAAAAAAGTATTAAATCAGGTTTTTCTAGACATTGAATAACTTTTTTGGACCAATTTAGGACCAGAGAGGTATTTGATGGCAACTATAGATAAACGTTCCAATGGACGTTGGAGAGTTCGTAAAAGGATAAGAATTCTAAATTTATTCTCTAACATTGTTAAAAGTCCCCTAAATTATTAACATCCTCAAACTTTTCTCCTTTTATCCATTCACCATCTATAAATTCTCCAGTCCAAACTCTTCCATCAGCGAAGGTGTAAGTTCCTTGCCCATTACCATTACCATTTTTCCATTCTCCTACGTATTTATCTCCATTAGGCCAAGTAAAAGTTGCTTGTCCCTGATTATTACCATCTTTCCATTCTCCTACGTATTTTCTTCCATCAGGCCAAGTGTAAGTTCCTCGGCCATTATATTTACCATCTTTAAATTTTCCCACGTATTTTTCTCCATTAGGCATAATTTGAGTTCCCTGCCCATTAGCTCCTCCATCCTTATATTCTCCTACGAACTTTCCCCCATCAGGAAAAGTAAAAGTTCCTCGTCCATTATAATTACCATCTTTCCATTCTCCTACGTATTTTTCTCCATTAGAATAAATTTCAGTTCCCTGACCATGCATTTTCCCATCTTTCCATTCTCCTACGTATTTTCTTCCATCAGGCCAAGTGTAAGTTCCTCGTCCATTATAATTACCATCTTTCCATTCTCCTACGTATTTTCTTCCATCAGGAAAAGTAAAAGTTCCTTGTCCATTATAACCACCATCTTTCAATTCTCCTACGTATTTTGCTCCAGCCTCTTCTCCTTTAGTAAAAATAAAAGACCCTTGGCCATTCATAGTACCGTCTTTATATTCTCCCTCATATATAACTTCATTTTCATTTTTACCTTCAAACTTTCCATTCAAAAAAATCCCTGTGTATACTCTTCCAGAAGATGATTTCAAAGTTCCTTTGCAGTTCTGCCAAGTACTTTCATCACCTTCACATATAGGCAAAGCCCAAGCAGAAGAAAAAGAAAAAAGGAATAGTAATATATACAAGTATTTCATGTCTTTAAATATATCACTTTTACTATCTTTGACAACGTAAGTTATTTAGTAAAAAAATATTAATTAATGTTAGATTATCTGCCATATTGAATGATACATATTAACTTTTAAAGAGTCTTGGAGTCCATGTAAATAAAATTTATGTTGTGGGCTTAAGCTTTAACGACTCTGTACGATTCTTATATGAAATCTATTTAATATCTATAATGGATTATTTTCTATTCTCTTTTTTAAAATATATTTAATTTTCATTAATTCGCGCATTAATCTTATTATTTAAAGATACATATATCTTTTCATAATTTTCTGGAAAATTTGATTTAAGAACTTGCAAGCTTTCTGTAACTTTTTTTTCGATTTCGTTTAAAATATCCTGCTTAGTAAATAGTGATATAAAATTCGTAAATTTTTTTAATTGAACTTCACCAAACAATTCAATAAAAATTTTTTGATTTTTTTTACTAAACTTCCCAGTGTTTACAATTTTTTTTCCAAACAACCACAACATTAAATTATCACTCATTTCATCCTTAATTTTTATTATGGGAGCATCTATATATTTTTCCATATCATTAATAACTTTTTTGTTTAGGACATCGAGTTCATTGGAATTAATTTCACCAATATTTTTATAATTATTAAGCATAGAAAACCAAAGTAATGCTCTGCACCTAACAAGCATAGGTGGATGAGATAGATACATACTTTCTGTTTGTATGCCTAAATTAATATCTTTCATTTGTGTTAAAAATTCAGAAATATTAATTTTTAAATGCTTACTATCAAGACCACTAACACACTTTATTAGAGCACTTAAAGAACTATTTAATTCTTGACTAGCTATTAGACCAATTCTATCAACTGATATTTCTTTAGCTCTGGATGAAATTAATGAATTAAAATCATTATGCGATTTAGGGTTTGAGTAATTATGATGCCCCAAAATAAAATGCCCTAACTCATGTCCAATTACAAAACAAAATTCATCTTCTTCAAGAAGGTTTACTAGACTAGAGGAAAACTTAATAAAGCATTTACTTTGACTGAAGGCATAACATTGCGCCTGAATTTCTTCTGAAGCATATACAAAAAAACTTATATCAAAAGTTGATTTAAGTTTAAGGTTTTCTAAAACTTTTGATGTGCATTCAAATAAATTCGGAGTTGATATTTTTGAGATTTGAAGAGTATTTTGCAACAAAAAGTTATTTAACTTATTTTCATTTAAAAAATCCTCTTTAAAATTACTGAATCTTTGATCATTTGGAAAGCGTATTTTTTCATAATTGGATAATATTTCTTGACCATCATTCAGCATATTTTTTTCTTGCCTCAGCTATACAATTAAGCATATTTTGTGCATTTTCCCTTTCTTTGCCCTCAGATAAATTTTGGTATCTTGAGTTCCATTTTTTGAACTCATTTTTTAAATGTTGATTAATCTTTTCTTTGCTCCAATTTTTTTTAATACTTAGAATAGATTCAATATCTGAGGTTGTACTTGACTTTGATGAATCTAATTTTAATAAACTTTTATCTTTTATTTTATCAATTATATTCTTATTAAGATTTAAATCCTTTGCTATTCGATTAAGTATTTCTATCTCAGATTTATCAGCAACTCCATCTGCTGACATAACATTATAACAAAGTTCAATTGCATCATATTTAAGTTTTTTAGTACCAATTTCATTCAGCCTAGAAATCATTTTATTTACACTAAGTTTGCTATTTTTCGCTTCGTTGAACGCTTCCTTAAACGCCTCGTTGAACATTTTTTTAAGAATATTTTGTGTGTCTGGATCATAAAAAGCAATATTATCTTTTATGAAATTTTTAATTGTAAAACCTTCTTGTTCATCAAGGTTTCCATCTGCCATAGCAACAGCAACAGCTAATTTAATTCCTAATGTAGTAGACTCATCTGCATCGTTAATTGCTTCAAGGTATCCTTTTTCCTTGAAAATTATCTCAGTATCAATACTTTTTAGTAAATACACTGGTGGGTTTTGGCCCATAAACCCTGATGTAAATTTAACAGGATTGTTAGCATCGCCCATAAATAATACTATACGTAATTTTCTTTTACCACTATAAGGAGCTGTTAACATTTCAGGATAAAATGCAGCTAAGGGTATTAAGTTTGGATATGTTTTATAAGGGCTAATTTGAAATGGTGTACTTTCAAAATGATAAATAGTTGAATTAGGCTCTCTAAACATATTAAAAGCTGAAACAACAGGTTGAATTGGTTTTTGTGAATCCTGTTCAAATTCAGTTATATCGTAGATTTTTAAACCCCAATAAGCTGTTAGAGTTACATTCGGCAGATTACCCTTCATCATTACTTGTGTAATATCTAAACCATCTTTATGTTTGTTTTGTAATCTTAAAATTAATTTTCCAAAATACTCATCAGAAGCAAATTCTTCCTCTAAAGTATCCTTGAAAGAACCTTCAGAAACAGCCGTTTTCGCAACTGCTTTTACTGTTTTACCCGCTACTCCGGCGGCTTTTATCACTATATTTAAAATAAATCCACCGAAGAATAAAAGTATTAAAATACCAAGTAATTCCATAAACTTACTCCACTAAAAACTTATCTATGTCTTCAACAGTATTTTTGCTCTCATGTAATGAGTCGAATGATAAGTCTATTTCCTTTTTCACAGATTGCTCTTCGTCTAAAAACTCACATTTCATCGTTTTATTTTCAGTAAATGAAAAAGTTACTAAAATTTTTGTATTCACAGGTCTCTGACTATTAAATTTAAGTTTTCCTTCCCATATCAATTTAACAAATTTTATATCTCTTTCTTCCTCCTTTGATTCTGTAACACTACACAATATACTTTCCATCTTATCAGATGGAGTATAATAATCTTTAGTAACACTAACTGGAATTTTTTTACCTCTTGGAATAATAACATCATTTATAATTACTTTTTTTTCATTCTCTTCATCAATAGTTTGAATATAGGTGCCAAAGTAATTATGAGTACATTCATCTACTGACAATTTGCTAACTGACTCTTTTTGTGCAGAAGAGAGCAAAGAACCATCATTTTTAAAAGCTGCATACAAGGATGCTCCTAAGGCTACAACTTCATCTACATTGACAGTAGATGTAGGTTCTTTTTTAAATATCTTTTTAACAGAACTAATAACGGCTGGAATTCTTGTACTCCCTCCTGCAAAAAAAACTTCTTTAATATCTTGAACCTTAATTTTTGCATTATCAATTACTGTTTCACACAACATTTCTGTTTGAGCTAGCAATGAAGATATTGAATCCTCAAATTCTGCACGTGTAATTTCTATGTTAGTCTTACCAACAGCCACTTTTATTTTATCTCTTTTTGATAATGATTTTTTATCGTTTTCAGCGTCATTTTCATTATAATCAAAATCCTTTAGTTCCTTGCCTGTTTTTTCTTTAAATTTTTTACCAACTAATTTTTTTAATTCAGTATCAAAGTCATAGCCACCTAGTTTGGGAACTCCTTCGGAGGCTAGTATTTCTATATTTTGATTTTTTACCTTAATAACTGATATATCAAACGTTCCTCCTCCTAAGTCATAAACTACGTAGTTCCCTGAAAGAGATGTTCCTTTTTTATATGCATAATACAAAGCTGCCGCAGTTGGCTCATCAATGATAAATTTTACGTTAAGCCCGGCATTTTTAGCAGCTAGCAAGGTTGCCTCACGAGCATCATGACCAAAATTAGCAGGAATAGTAACTGAGGCTTCGGCAATTTCTCCAATTTCTTTTTCTGAGTCTTGTTTCAGTTTTTTAAGAACGAAAGTGCTTAAGTCTGTTGGAGTAAATTCATGATTATTAATTTTAAATGTTTTTGTTGTTCCCATTTCTCTTTTAAAGCGTGCGGCAGCAGATTTTTTACTTACGCCCCACTCTTTTCTGGCTGATTCGCCGACAACAAATATATTTTTCTCTATTTCATGAATACATGATGGTGTGATATTCTGACCATCGCTATTATAAACAACCACAGGCCTTCCTGCATCGTCGATGTAACTTAAAGCCGAAAAAGTTGTTCCAAGGTCAATACCTACAATTTTTGACATATTTTCTCCAAGCTAAACTATTTATATTTTAGTATTTTTACCTGCGAAGGTCTAATAATTTCTCCATTATCTCCTGTAAACTTATATCCAACTTTTATTATTTCAATAACCTGAAAGTTTTTACTTTCATCATTTGTCTCTTCAATAATTACCTTATCAGAAACTTTTGCTCCCATTTTTCTATAATCAGAACCAATCGGTGGAGAAAATGTTTCAATATCACAATCTTCAATAGCGTCTTGAAGTAGTTCGTCTATATTGAAAATATCATCTCTTGTGATCTTATTCTCGTGTTTAAGTGCTTCAGTAATAAGCTTGATACGTAAAAATCGCTCAATAAATTTTTTTATAATCTTTGTGTCATAACCTTTTCTATATCTATCTATCAACTCATCTTTCTGGTCTAGGTTTTTTTGCATTGCCATCGATATTTCTTTTTGTCCTTGATGCGACCTTTGTAAGTTAATAATAGCATCTTTTAAACCTATTAAAGCTAGCTTATAACCATCTAATGATTTTTTCCATTCCTCTGGAACAAGTGCATTAGGTTTTTCTTTTATTAATATTCTCTTCCATCTGTATACCAAATAGGTAACTATCACACAGATTAAACTTAGAGTGAGACTTAAAATAAGAATAATATGATTAACCCCGAGGTTAGACTCTGATGAATTTTTACTAGAAACTGATTTTGTTTTATATTCAGTTTTGGTAATATTTTCTTGGTAATCATCAAGTGATTTAGAATTATTGCTGTCTGGTAAAATTTCTTCTGTTTTAGTATTTTCTTCTATTTTTTTTGTTTTTGGTAAGTCACTTTTAAAAAAATTAATTAGGATTATGGCTATTAAAACCAAAGTTGATATTAAGATAATAATTTTTTTTTTCATTGAATTATTAAACTATACACATTTATCTTTAATTAGGCATTATGTTACATAAAGAGTTATGAAATTGAAACAAGAAAATGTTTGGGATTATCCAAGACCTGCTATTTGTCAGAAGCACATTGGTTTAATAGAAGTAATAGTAAATAATATTACTATTGCAAAGAGCTGTAATGCTTTTCGGGTTATTGAAACCTCTCATCCTCCTTCTTATTATTTTCCTCTTGAGGATGTAAAAATAGATTTTTTAAAAAAAAATAAAAATAGTACTTTTTGCGAATGGAAGGGAGAAGCAAATTATTTAGATTTATCTATAAATAAAATAAAAATTATTAATATAGCATGGTTTTATTCGTCACCCACAAAAGCATTCCTGGATATTAAAAATTTTATTAGTTTTTATGCTTCAAAAGCTGAAAAGTGTATTGTTAATGGTGAACTAGTAAAAAAGCAAGATGGAGACTATTACGGAGGATGGATAACTAAAAATCTTAAAGGCCCATTTAAAGGTGCTTTAGGCACCCATGGTTGGTAGACTTTATCTATATTTCAATACATATATAAAAAATTATAAAATTTATAAACCTCTTGCCTATTTTAAGTAGAATTAGTTTGGGCCTGAATGCAAACTAGATTAGTTTTATAGCAGCAATAATAGCTATGCTGTAAATCATAATCATAACTAAGATGGAAGTTAAATTAAAATGTTTTGTTAAACTAGCCTTAGTCATTTGTGATACCTGGTATATTAAGTCAGGCCATGTGTAAGAAACAAAATCTCCTTGAGTAAAAATAGCCTTGATAGAACCTTTTTCATCAACTACTGGAAGACGACGAAATCTATCGTTTGACATAGTTCTTAACCAATCTAGAACATCATCATCCTCCCGCCCTACTCTAGGATTCGAAGTCATTATATCTTTAATTTGAGTACTTGAAGCACTTAAGTTTTTATTAACTAATTTTTTTAAAATATCTCTCTCAGTACAAATTCCAATGACTTTTTTATTTTTATCAACAATCACAACAGAGCCATAATTCTTATTAGTCATTTCTTTAACTGCTTCAGAAACTTTCTGGTGTTTTTCAAAAGTAACTGGCTTAGGCTTTGTAGAAAATTCTGGCCTATCTTTTAATTTATATCCTCTAGTCATATGTCATTATTCGCAAATTAATCATAATTAGATTAATTAAAAATAAAAAATAAATAAAATATTAATGATTAATTTTTTGTAAAACAGTAATTTTAATTAATATAATACTTAAATATGAATATGTTTATGATAGAATATTGAAAAATTTTGAAAATGAAGCCATTATCTGAAAAAATAATCAGACCTATCACAGAAGCTGATATAAATAAAGGTCGCATAAATAGAAAACTCATACAAAATATATTTTTTATAGATATAGATAGACCAAAAAAAATGAATGGTTTTACCCCCTACATGTTTCAAGAAATAGCTAAGGCTTTTACAGAATATGAAAATGAAAACAATGCTTTATGTGCAATAGTTTATACAAGTGGAGAAAACTTTTGTGCTGGTATGGACCTTAATAAAATGAAAGAATTACTTAAAAAAGAAGATCATAGCTATATTAAAAATAAGAACTTTGTAGATCCTTTAGGATTGAATAAACCTGTAAGAAGTAAGCCATTAATTGTAGCGGTTAAAGGTATTACTTTTACTTATGGCCTTGAGCTAATGTTATCTTCTGATATTGCTTTAGCAGCAAAAAATACTACATTTGCTATGTTAGAAGTAAAAAGAGGACTACTAATGACAGGAGGAGCAACATTAAGGTTTGTTCAAAGAGCTGGATGGAGTAATGCAATGAAATATTTATTAACAGGTATTAAATTTGATAGTCAGGAAGCTTACAGAATGAATCTTGTACAAGAGATTGTGGATGAGAATTATTTATTTACAAGAGCCGTGGAATTAGCTGGTCACATTTGCCAATCCTCTCCATTAGCAATAAAAGAAGTAATAAAAAACTCTAGATTAGCTCAAATTGACCCTTTAAAAGCAATTGAAGAATTTAATAGTGTACAAAACAGACTTTTAAAAAGTAAGGATTTTGCTGAAGGATTAAAATCTTTTGAAGAAAAAAGAGAGCCTAGGTTCAAAGTTTAAAAAAATAATTAATTAATAAACATCAAATAGCCTTAAAAAAAGGTTATTTTTATCTAATTTTTTAAAAAAATTTATAATTAAAGCTTTTTTTTCTTCTGAGTTTTGAGTAATTTTTTGAATTGCTGATAATACTTTTACATAATCATCTATAGTTATTTTTTTATTATCCTCAAATGCCAAACAAGTGATTAAAAAATTAGCTATATTAATTTTATATATCACCTCTCTGATAAATCCATCAAAAAAATCCAAAGAAAGCTGCAAGCCTTCAATATTTTTAATAAACTCATTTAAGAAAAAATTCTTTAAAATGTAGTTATTTTGAATAATAAATTTATTAAATTTATTTTTATAATTATATATATATTTATTTTTAAACTCATTTTCATTTAAGTAAAAGTAGTTGCTCTTTTCTGCTGCTTTAATACATATTTTTTCATATCTTAAATTATTATCTAATTGCTTTTTAAAACAAATTTTAGGCAAAAAATTACTTTGTAATAATAAATTACTTTCTTTTAGGTATTCTTTATCAAAAATAAAAGCTTTGCTTTTTGTAAAATAAT
>MDSW01128940.1_pt1 | contig 10917 bp, 13 predicted proteins | sample 811171 | NCBI WGS metagenome assembly MDSW01 (sample SAMN05326641, study PRJNA326480) | marine metagenome | isolation source: seawater | place: Atlantic Ocean: North West | collected 2012 | reverse complement strand
GATTCAGATCCTCAGCCGCCGCACCAAGAACAACCCCGTGCTGATCGGTGAACCTGGTGTCGGCAAAACCGCCATCGTGGAGGGACTGGCTCAGCGCATCGTCAACGGTGACGTGCCATCCGCCCTGCAGAACCGCCAGCTCATCGCCCTGGACATGGGGTCCTTGATCGCGGGAGCCAAGTACCGCGGGGAATTTGAAGAACGCCTCAAGGCCGTCCTTAAGGAGGTCACCGCGTCCGACGGACAGATCGTTCTGTTCATTGATGAAATTCACACCGTGGTGGGTGCGGGAGCCACAGGCGGCGCCATGGACGCGAGCAATCTGCTCAAACCGATGCTGGCTCGCGGTGAACTGCGCTGCATCGGTGCCACCACCCTGGACGAACACCGACAGCACATCGAGAAGGATCCTGCCCTCGAGCGTCGCTTCCAACAGGTCCTGGTGGATCAACCCACCGTTGAAGACACCATCTCGATCCTGCGTGGGCTGAAGGAACGCTATGAAGTCCATCACGGTGTGCGGATCGCTGACGGTGCCTTGGTTGCCGCCGCAGTCCTCAGCAGTCGCTACATCGCTGATCGGTTTCTACCGGACAAGGCAATCGATCTTGTGGACGAATCCGCTGCGCGACTGAAGATGGAAATCACCTCCAAACCGGAGGAAATCGACGAAATCGACCGCAAGATCCTGCAACTGGAGATGGAGAAGCTGTCTCTGGGCAGAGAATCTGACGTTGCCAGTCAGGAGCGGCTGGAACGGATTGAACGGGAGCTTGCTGAATTGTCTGAACAACAGAGCAACCTCAACGCTCAGTGGCAAGAAGAGAAAGGTGCAATCGATGATGTTTCCGCCCTGAAGGAGGAGATCGAAAGAGTGCAACTGCAAGTGGAACAAGCCAAGCGAAGTTATGACCTCAACAAGGCCGCTGAACTCGAGTACGGAACGCTGGCGGAGCTTCAGCAGCAATTGCGGCAGAAGGAAGAGCTTCTTGCGGCGGAGGACGGCTCTGACAAAACCCTGCTGAGGGAGGAGGTCACGGAGGATGACATCGCCGAGGTGATCGCCAAATGGACAGGAATCCCAGTGGCAAGACTGGTGCAGAGCGAGATGCAAAAACTGCTGCAACTTGAAGCGGACCTGCATCAACGCGTCATTGGCCAGAACGAAGCTGTTACAGCCGTTGCTGATGCCATTCAACGATCGAGAGCCGGACTGAGTGATCCCAACCGGCCAATCGCAAGCTTCCTGTTCCTCGGACCGACCGGGGTGGGCAAGACCGAACTCTCCAAAGCCCTTGCCAACCGATTGTTCGACAGCGATGACGCCATGGTGCGCATCGACATGTCCGAGTACATGGAAAAGCACACCGTGAGCCGCTTGATCGGAGCGCCACCCGGATACGTGGGATATGAGGCGGGCGGCCAACTGACAGAAGCCGTACGCCGCAGACCTTATTCAGTGATTCTGTTTGACGAAGTTGAGAAAGCCCACCCGGACGTGTTCAATGTGATGCTTCAGATCCTTGATGACGGTCGCGTCACCGATGGGCAAGGGCGAACGGTGGACTTCACCAACACCGTGTTGATTCTCACCAGCAACATCGGCAGCCAGTCGATCCTGGAACTGGCGGGGAATCCAGAGCATCACAATGAAATGGGCCAGCGCGTCAATGAAGCGCTGAGAAACCACTTCCGCCCTGAATTCCTGAACCGCCTGGATGATCAGATCATTTTCCGCAGCCTGACGAAAGATGAGCTTCGCAGAATCGTCAACTTGCAAGTTGATCGACTGCGGCAACGACTCGAGAATCGCAAGCTAGATCTTCACCTGAGCGAGGAAGCGTGTGATTGGCTGGCCAACGCTGGTTACGACCCTGTTTACGGAGCCAGACCACTGAAGCGGGCCATCCAGCGAGAACTGGAAACACCCATCGCCAAAGCAATTCTCGGAGGACGCTACGCAGAGGGGCAAAGCATTGCTGTTGAAGTGGATTCAGAGCGATTGTTGCTAAAGGAACCAGTCACCACAAACTGAGCCAGGAGGGAAAGTCCACAAAAAAGTATCCATTGATTCGTTCATGAACAAACAATTGGATATCGCCAGACCGCATCAATCGCTACTCTCACACGCGCAAAGCTAGTAATAGAGGGAAAACAAATAGCGGCCAAAGAGGTCAACGAACTCCCAAAAAAATAAACACTGTTAAAATGTAACAATTAGAACAATTCGCCCTGCAAAGAATTACTTACCTTTGTTAAGTGCTTCATGCACCGTTCATGGAAAGGCAATGAATCAGAACACTGCAATGACGGTCAGCATTGGCATTCTTGGCGGGATTGATGTATTCATTACAGCTACAATTCTGCCAATCCCAGTCTGGATAACGTTCACAGCTTGGGCTTCATTTTTCGCCTGCGGTGGAGGAACAAAAGGATTGATTCAATCAGTCCTCTGCAATTGGACAGGAATCATCATCGCAACACTGTCTCTTCTTGCCATCGAATTGATTCAGGTGTCTCCGATCGTTGCTGCCATCTGCGTCGGCATTGGCAGCGCCGGCATGGTGCAAGCATCACGCATGGGATACACCAAAGGATTTACACCAGCAATCGTCTGGGGGTTCTCTCAAACCGTTGGTGCCACTGCGGCGGGTTTCGCAATTATCAATACAGACATCGTGAACCATGCAACAGCAATCGCTATCGTCGCGATGCTTGTGGGCGCAATTTTCGGCTACGTGTCTGAAATGGTTGGCAATGCATTAACGACAAAATAACCATTATTTTTCAACCCATAGCTCATGAATCAAATGATTTCTCTTTCGTTCAAACGCACGGCTTTTCTCGGCACTTCCTTACTGTTGCTGACAATTGTTCTGGCTGGCCCTGCCCAAGCCCATCATCCGTTCGCGATGGGCGACAGTTCCGAACTGAATGCATTTCAAGGCTTGCTGAGCGGCATTGGTCACCCGCTGCTTGGCCCAGATCATCTCTTGTTTATGGTTGCCCTCTTGTTTCTGGGTCTTGCCAAACCCAAGGAATGGGTTCTTCCGTTGGTAGCACTGGGTTTGCTGGGTAGTGGGATATCTCAGGTCATTCCGATTCCAGCTGGACTTGAAACAGCAGGAGAAGCACTGGTATCGCTTTCACTTGTCGTGGAAGGCTGTGTTGCACTGAACCTCTTGCCAACGTGGATTTTGCTTCCATGCATAACATTGCACGGCTATCTACTTGGAGCTGCAATTACAGGCGCCGAGCCGACACCCTTGGTCGCCTATTTTGCAGGGCTTGCAATCGCTCAGACCTCGATGTTGCTTGTCGTGAGTCTGATCTCCGAGCGCTTCATCAAAATGATTGGAATTTCCTGGACAAAAATTCTCGCAGGCATATGGATGGGAATTGGCTTTGCATTTGCATGGTCTGTCGTCATCCCTTGAACAGGTCTTGATCGACAGTTGGTCGACAAAATCTCAACAACAGCACATCCATTCCCCAATCCATGAAACTACAACACACACTGGGCGGTCTACAGGGTCTTGGACCCGTTGATTTCCAGAAGAAGGTTTTCGTTGAATCCTGGGAAACCAGAATTTTCGGAATCCATACAGCGATGATGGCGCTGAGCACTCATCTGGACGGATCCTTGCCGGATTACACCATGAGCGACGTGCCATCGACGTTCAAGGACATCTGGACCTGGGCAGACCTCCGTCGAGGGGCGGAGGGGATTTCTCCTTTTGCCTATTTTCAGTACCGCTATTACGAGAAATGGCTGGGCGGCATCTCAGGATTCTTCCTCGAGAAGGGATACATCACCGAAGATGAACTAGCGGAGCTCACTGAAAAATATCTCAAAGAAGGCAATATGAGTACGATTCCTTTGCCGGTCAAAGAAGAGCAAGGAATTGATACGCAGATTATCAAATACCTTGAGGAAGGTGACTCAGGTCGAAGAACACCACAACAGGCCCCGTTGTATCAGACCGGTCAAAAGGTCAAAATCGCAGATCCGGATTGCAATGATCACACGAGGCTGCCCGGCTACTTGAGAAACAAAATCGGAACAATCGACCTTGTTTATCCAGATTGCTATGCCTACTTCCCAGGCCCTTCAGATTGTTTACAGACTCCGCAAGTAAGTTACAGCGTTAAATTTGATCCGAAGGATATTTGGGGAGAAGCATATAGCGAATCAGGTTCGATGATCTATGCAGACCTATTTGAATGCTACATCGCAGCATCAGCCTAACCCAAAAACTTTGCCCAATCAAACAAAACTCTATCATTTTGAATCATGACAATTCCTGGCGATGAAATGTTCAGCTACAGCGCAAACAGGGAACTCGAAAGCGCTGCCAAGGTGAATGCTCTTGAAGCTTTGCTAATTGAAAAAGGGGTTCTTTCATCATCTTCTGTTGACAAAATCCTCGACTACTTTGAAACACGAATGGGACCATTTAATGGTGCCAAACTTGTGGCCAAAGCCTGGGTTGACCCAGAATTCAAACAATTATTGATCGACGATTGCAATGCTGCATGCTCCAAGATGGACATGCCGACGGGCATGTCTGGAGCGGAGGGTGAAATCATGCGCGTTGCTGAAAACACCTCTTCTGTTCACAACCTGATCATCTGCACGCTTTGCTCCTGTTATCCATGGCCAACCCTTGGCCTGCCTCCTTATTGGTTCAAAGATCCAACCTTCCGAGCAAGGGCTGCTCGAGAACCACGAGCGGTCCTTTCAGAATTTGGTCTGAACCTCGACGACTCAACAGAAATCCGCGTCTGGGACAGCAGTGGCCAAATCCGTTGGTGGGTGCTGCCTGAACGTCCAGAAGGAACGGAATCAATGAGTGAAGAAGAGTTGGCGAAGTTAATTACGCCAGAAGCAATGATGGGTGTGGCCAAGGTCGCAACGTAAATTATGTACACACACTTTGAGGAATATGCTGTTTCTTCCCTCAATGGAGGAAGCAGCAATCTTCCAAAAGCGAACGGGAAACTCAATTTTGATTCAGAGTGGAGTCAAAAAGCCTTTGCCATTGCAATTGAGCTCTCCAAACAAGGCTATTTTGAGATGGAAGAATTCAGACAAATGATGATTGAGTCCATATCCGAATGGGAGAAAAGTCACAACCTGAGCGACAACTCATGGAGCTATTATTCAATCTGGACAACAGTGCTTGAAACATTGATCTACAAAAAAGACATCCTTGATCAAGCGGAGGTAAAGCAAATTTTCGACGCCACATTCGACTGCAAATCCATCACTCGCTCCTAGTACAACCGTGCAGATGCCAACAAAAACTCCCGTAACCGTAATTACGGGCTACCTCGGTGCAGGCAAAACAACCTTGCTGAACAATTTATTATCAAAACCAAATGGCAAAAAACTCGCAGTCATTGTCAACGAATACGGTGAAATAGGAATTGACGCCGATTTGGTCGTGAAGTCTGACGAAGAAATTCTTGAAATGAACAACGGTTGCATCTGCTGCAATGTGAGGGGAGATCTGGTAAGAATTATTGAAAAAATAACAAACGAACGAAAATCATTCGATCACATTGTGATCGAAACAACAGGACTTGCCGATCCAGGCCCCATCATCCAATCATTCTGGGTGGAGGAGACTCTCCGCGAAAGAACCCAATTGGATGGTTTTGTCACCGTCGTTGACTCCTTACATTTTTTCAAACACGAGAATTCCTGCGAAGCAAAAGAGCAAGTTGCATTTGCAGATCAAATCATCCTGAACAAATGTGATCTTGTGGATGGCTCACAAATGAATCATTTGGAACAGACCATCAAATCAATGAATCCACTTGCAAAAATCGAAAAGACAAATAATTCCCAAATCATCGCAGACATTCTCAACCTCGGGGGTTTTGACCTATCCAAAGCCCTTGCGATTGAACCAGATTTGCTGGAATCGGACAGCCATGAACACCAAAATGACATCTCAGCCATTTGCCTCAACACAGTAGGACCCATTGATGGGAAGCTTTTCAACAAATGGATTTACGGCTTTGTGCAAGCAAACGGGGAGAACCTCTATCGTTGTAAAGGGATTTTGAATATTGATGATCAGCCCCGTCGCTTCGTTTTTCAAGGTGTTCACATGACACTTGACGGACGACCAGGTGCAGCCTGGGACTCAGATCAAGTGCGCACAAATCAGATTGTTTTTATTGGTACCCAGTTGGACGAAACTGAGATCAAAGAGCATTTCTTGCGTTGTCATCAATCGGAGAATGAGAAGACATTGGTCACCATTTGAATTCAACCGACCCTCTTTTGTTGTGAGGCCAGGACGACCTGGCTAGTCTTCGCATGCGCTTTGTCAGCGATGAAAGAGATCGAACCTGCTCCCGTTGGTTTTGGCATCGGCTCTGACCGAGGCCCAAGTCGGTTCAGCCTTGGCCAAACGGTTCAGGTTCGCGATGATTTGCAACCGATTGGCCACTACAGAACACCCCATTACGTTCGTGGCAAATTAGGCACGATTGAACGCGTGTTGGCCTATTTCCTCAATCCAGAGGAGGAAGGTTACGGAAAAAATGCTGGAACAACTCAACGGCTCTACCGTGTGAGGTTTTCTCAGTCAACGTTGTGGAAAGACTACAACGGACAGGACAGTGATGTTCTGGAAATTGAAATTTTCGAACCTTGGTTAAAAGAAGCCTGAGCTCTTATGACAACTCACTCCCACGACCACGCTCCGATCGAGACAGCAGAAGGACCTTCTTATTTTGAAATTCTTGAAATCAGCGTTCGCGAATTACTGACTGAAAAGGGCTTAATCAGTGCTGATGAGCATCGTCGACATATTGAGGTATTGGATTCAAGAAATCCAACTCTTGGTTCAAAAGTTATTGCCAGGGCATGGATCGATTCTGATTACCGTGAACGGTTGCTTGAAGATGGATCCACAGCCTGCGAAGAATTGGGGATCACGATGTATGACGACACCAAACTGATTGTTCACGAAAACACCAATGAAGTGCACAATGTAATCGTTTGTACATTATGTTCTTGTTACCCTCGTCCTGTTCTGGGGCTTCCTCCAGACTGGTATAAAAGCAAGTCATATCGGGCCAGAATCGTGAAAGAGCCGCGTCAGGTTCTCTCGGAATTCGGCCTGAAAATCGCAGACGAAAAGACGATCCGAGTGCATGATTCGAATGCCAACATGCGCTATTTAATCCTTCCACAGCGGCCTTCAGGAACCGAGGGTTGGAGTGAAGATCAGCTTGCTTCGATCGTGACCCGAGACACCATGATCGGCGTTGCAGAGCCGAATCCATGCGTCAGCCATTCTCTTTGAACCCAAGCCTCAAAACTTTCCGCAACATCCACTCCCAATCATGGACCTGAAACCAGACATCAACCGCCTCTCCACTGATTTTGGTGGGCTTGATGCTCCTTCACCAGTGGATCGCAGTGAGCACGACATGCTGCCTTGGGAAAAGAATTGTCATGCCTTGCTTGATCTCCTCGACTACCACAAAATTGTCAATACAGAAGAAAAAAGACGGGGGATCTCTGAACTTGGATCCGGTCTCGTCTCCGGAACCAGTTACTACGAGAAATGGATTCTTTCTGCAGCCAGAATTCTGATGCAGAAAGGTGTTCTCACTCCAGGTGAACTGGCCACCAAAAGTCATGACGTGGCCGAACGCTATCTGAACGACTGAGACGCTTCGAGGCTCTTATTGAACCAATCTGGTATCGCGTGAAAACAAGCAGCGTTGCGTGGGTTCTCTCGTGCCTCCACAGCCCAGCAACACGTTCTTCCCCCATCACGTTGATGCAGAAGCTGATTGGCCCATGTCCAGATCAGCTCAGCTGTGGTTTCCATCCCCACATTGGACATCACCCTTAGATCCAGGGCACCCAGATCGTGAAGCCGCTCCCATTCCTTCAGCAGTGGATCGTCGGCATTCACCAGAAACGTGTGGTCGAATTGCTCGCTCAATTGCTGCTCGAAAGGCTTCAGACTTGAAAAGTCGACGACAAAGCCGCAGGCATCAAGGTGAGTCGCAGCGAACCGAAGTAAAAAACTGCGGCTGTATCCATGCACAAAGTGACAGTGGCCGTCGTGTCGCCACTGCCGATGGCAACAGGGGTATCCCTCAAACAGCTTGCTGCACGTGTGCGGAGTGGGCGGTGGGAGCACGAGGCGAGTTCGGTGGAACGCTGCGGGAGGATCGGGTCAACGGCTCAGCGCAGGAGGCCAGATGAACCCCCTCAGCCCCGCTTTCATGGACCAACTCCGTTTTAACGAAGCAGGGTTGATCCCAGCTGTTGCGCAGGATTGGCTTGACGGTGCCGTTCTGATGGTGGCCTGGATGAATCGTGAATCAATCCAGAAAACCTTGCAAAGCGGAGAGGTGCATTACTGGAGTCGTTCCAGGTCTGAGCTGTGGCACAAGGGAGCCACCAGTGGGCACACCCAGATCCTGCGGGGAATCCGCTACGACTGCGATGCGGATGTGCTGCTTCTGACCATCGAGCAGACCGGAGACATCGCCTGCCACACAGGGGCTCGCAGTTGCTTCTACGAAGCGGACGACCAGCCTTCTCAGGGAGGATCTGATGCATTGCCACCTCCTGCAGATGCCTGCACAGAGTTGTATCGCGTGATCTGCGGACGCAAGCTCAACCCTGAAGAAGGCAGCTACACCAACAAATTGCTGAAGGGTGGCGACAACAGCATCCTCAAGAAAATCGGGGAAGAAGGTGCCGAGTTCGTGATGGCCTGCAAGGACGACAACGCCCAGGAGATTGCTGGTGAGGCAGCTGATCTGATTTTTCACATGCAGGTGGCCCTGGCCCACCACGGTGTGCCCTGGCGACAGGTACTGGACGTGTTGGCCGAACGTCGGGGAGCTCCCCGACGCCACTGAGTCAGGGAGCCGCGGCTGGGCCGAAGCGGTTGGGCTGACGACGAACCCAGTCGAGCGTGCGTTTGTCTCGATCCGTAGGAGTGAGCACCGGCTTGGCGCCCTGATGAACGGCCAGAGCATCGAGGGGATCGTCGCTGTGACCCCAGAGACCGAACGCATGACCAAGCTCATGCAACGCCGTGGCCTCGAGCGCTTGAGCACGCAGCTCCGGAGACACCATCACCTCCACCAAGGGCTCACGCCGAAATTGGCCCGCGCGGACCAGCTCAGCGACCTGAAGGGTGCTGCGACCATTGCTGGCTCGCCAGCCGTTCGGCGTGCGTCGACGCGGGGGTCGCCGCCGCAGGATGCTGATCTGGGCCCGGTCGGGATCATCTACCACGGTGATCGGGAGAACACTCCGCCAATTGCTGAGCGCTGATCCAACGGATTGATGCCAGCGCCGGCTCCAGCGATCAGAGGGGTCAGGCTCGGGGTCGATCCAGACGCACCAATGGTTCAGGCTCGGCAAGCCAAAACCCGTGGTGGCCAACGCTTTGACATAGCCAGGAGCGGGCTCCTGAACAGCCAGGCGTTTCAACGGCTCATCGAGCAACCGGATCTCAGCAGCAGGGGGGCAGGGATCCGGCTGCATCAGGCGGCCGGAAGACCGACGCCTCGCGCCATCAAGGTGGCGAGCATCGGAATCGAAGCGAATCCGACCAGCTCGATGTTGATGATCCAACCAAGCCGGGATGCCAGTGCCTGACTCACCTTGGGAAGTTCACCCTTGCGCAGAGGAATGGCCCAGAGGATATAGGTAATGGTGGGATACAAAGACAGTGCGCCCACAGACAGGTAGACGCCAACCTTCCACCAGAACAAAGGATTCTGGGTATAAAACTCAGATCCTTGGCCGAAATGAATCACCCTCAGAATGCCACTCACCAACAGGGCGAGTGCAGCAATGCCATAAACGATGTCCGTAATCACCATCGCTGTCGCTTCACCGCGGTTTGGATCGGCTTTGATCAGGCGCCGTTCCAGCACAAGAGCACCGAAGCAGAGCATGAAGCTCAGGTAGTGGACGTAAGCCACTCCGGCATTTTTGGCGAGATCAGCCGTGAGAGCGACGGCCAAGGTCATGGTTCAGACAGCAGTGACGCATGGACCCTAGCGGCTTCAACTCCCGCATCTTTCAAGATTATCTTCAGGACAACGAACAAACCCTTTAATCATGCATTAAAAATGAATTCCGCAGTCTTTATTACACCGGCCAAATAAAAACACTTTGGTTCTAGGTTCATTTCAGCGAAAAGTTTCCGATGGTGAGCTCTCTGAGTGCATTTCTCGGCGAAATCGGGCGCCACCAGCTGCTTACCCCAGAGCAGGAACTGATGATGGGGAGAAAGGTTCAGGCCATGGTGGCCATCACTGAACGGTGTCAGCTTGCCGGCGGAACAGGTCCAGCATGTGATTACAACGATGAAGAAAAGGTTGTGATTCGTCGTGGCGAAAGGGCGAAGAACCAGATGATCACGTCCAACCTTCGTCTTGTTGTCAATCTCGCGAAAAGATATCAAGGAAAGGGATTGGATTTACTTGATCTGATTCAGGAAGGAACGCTGGGGCTGACTCGGGCTGTTGAGAAGTACGACCCAACCCGTGGGCATCGATTTTCGACCTACGCCTACTGGTGGATCCGTCAGGGACTCAACCGTGCCCTTTCCACTCAGAGCCGAACCATTCGTATTCCGGTCAACGTCAATGAAAAGCTCACCAAGCTGAGGGCGGCCAAGGCCAGATTGATGCAGACCAATGGTCTCACTGCCTCCACGGAGCAACTCTCCGAGTACATGGGCATTCCAGTCGCCGAAGTCGAGGACTTGCTGGCCTGCGAGCTCCGCAGTGTCACCGTCAGCCTGCAGGGTGTTGTCAAATCGAAGTCCGATCCTTCAGAGCTGGTGGACGTTCTGCCCAGCGATGAGTTACCTCCAATGGAGCGGGCCGAAATTGCCGAGCGAACAGCAT
>MDSW01128383.1_pt1 | contig 10918 bp, 10 predicted proteins | sample 811171 | NCBI WGS metagenome assembly MDSW01 (sample SAMN05326641, study PRJNA326480) | marine metagenome | isolation source: seawater | place: Atlantic Ocean: North West | collected 2012 | reverse complement strand
GGTAAAAAACCTATATTAATCAATCATTTAAAATCAATTATTAATGTAATTAATGAACAAAAAACTGATGAAATAAAAAAATTAAGAGATAAATCAATAATCTTAATTGGCTTTGGAGGCGGATTTAGAAGAACAGAGCTAATTTCAATTGATTATGAAGATTTAGAATTTGTTACTGAAGGGCTCAAAATTTATATTAAAAGATCAAAAACTGACCAATTTGGAGAAGGGATGACCAAAGGACTACCCTACTTCACTAATGATATTTATTGTCCAGTTACAAATCTTAAAAAATGGTTAGAAATTTCAAAAATTAAATCTGGACCTATATTTAGAAGATTTTCAAAAGGATTGTCGTTATCAGATAAAAGATTAACTGACCAATCTGTAGTTTTGCTTATGAAAGAATATTTGAACTTAGCAGGCGTCGAAAATAAAAATTACGCAGGTCATAGTTTAAGATCAGGTTTTGCAACAGTAGCTGCTGAGTCCGGAGCGGATGAAAGAAGTATAATGGCTATGACAGGGCATAAAAACACGCAAATGGTGAGAAGATATATAAGAGAGGCAAATCTATTTAAAAATAATGCATTAAACAAAGTTAAACTATGACAAAATTCTGTGTATCTTTAACAAGTTTGCCATCAAGAATTGATAATTTAAATCAAACACTGCTATCAATACAAAATCAATCCGTAAAACCCGACAAAGTTTTTTTAAATTTACCATATAAATTTAAAAGATTTCCAAATTATAGTTTTACATCTGAACAAATTAATAAAATTTCAAAGTATGAACTAGAAATATCTAGATGCGAAGATTTTGGACCGGGAACAAAATTAATGGGATCCTTAAACAAAATGTACGATAGTTTTGATTGTGTAATTTTAATTGATGATGATCATATTTATCATGAAAAAATGTTTGAAATATTAATTGATAACTTTAATAAAGAGCAAATCAATTATTCTTACTATTTAAATAAAATATTTAATATAAGAAATGGTCAATGTTCAGACGGATTTTTGATAAATATTAAATTTTTAGATAAAATTGAAAAATTTTATGACCAATATGTAAAGAATAGCAAAAATATGTTTTTAGATGATGATTTATGGTTTGCTATATACCTTTATTGTGAAAAATATTCAAAAACAAAAAATATAATTGAAGATTTTAGGGCAAAAACAGGTGAACACTTGTCTTATAAACAGCATATAAATAAAGATATCGATGCACTTCATAAAACAGAGCATAAATCAAATATATTCTTAAATAGAAGAAAAATTCAAAAAATTGAATTTATAAAATACAAGCTTAAGAAACTTACTTATTTTGTGTGATTAAATTAATTAATTCATTAGCCACATGAGAGTAATTACGTGAATTTCGCAAAGAGAACAGGTATGATCTAAATTTTAAATAAAGATCTTTATCATTTAGCAATTTATGAGAATAGTGAACAAACTCATCGATATTTTTTGCAATATATCCTGTTTTATTATGCTCTACTCTTTCATAAAGTGACCCATAACCCATTGTAACAATCGGCAAACACAGTTCTCTTGCCTCCTCAGCAGCCAAACAGAAAACTTCACCCTTATGACCTGGCACAAGCATAATCATAGAAGTTTTTAGGTCATTTATTAAATTATTTTTTGATCCTTTGTTTCTTAATTTAATTTTAAGATTAACTAAATCTTCAGAAATATTATAAGGTGGATTAACATATAGTTCAGCATCCTTATTTAATGAATATATTTGTCTCCAAGCATTTATCAAAAAATCAAGATTGCGATCTGATTTCGTTGTAAATATACACTTTTTTGACGGTAATTCATTTATATTAATTTCTTCATTTATAAATTCATAATCAGGAGCTAATTTAATTATGTGTTTTCCAAATATGGATGTAATTATTGATCTTTTTTTTAAATGATAATCTCCCTCTAATATTATTGTTGGTCTGTATAATAGGTACGGAATTAATTGTTTTTTTCTAATAAATTTTTCTAAGTTTTGAACACTATGAGACCATAAGAAATTTTTATTACATTTGAAATTTTTAAACAAATTCATGTCAGAAAATGAAATTAATACATCAGGACTTTTATAATTATGACAAGAATTAATATTAATCCAATTAACCTTATTTACTTCAACATTTGTTTTTGTTTGATTAAAAACTTTTACATTAAAATTAGGTTTCTTTGCCAATTCATTGGCAATATTAATTAGCACTTTTTCTGTCCCACCAATCAAAGCACTATTCAAATCATTTCCATTAAAAGGTATTGATTTTTCTAAAAAATATAAATCCATTCTATAATCTTTTTTCTAATTTTCTAATTGAGTCATCAAAATTTTTTTTTAAAACAACAAAATTGAACTTGGTTGGAGGAAACCATTCTTTGCATGATATAATCTGATTTATAAAATCTTGTCTATTTCTTAAATTAAAATGCATAAGAGATAATATTTCTTTTTGTAGATGATAACCTATGTGTGTAATAATTCCTTCTGGAGCTATAATTTTCGAACTATTTTTGATTGTTGTATACAAATTCAATCCATCTATATTTTTTAAAAAAAGTATCTTTTTTGAATTTATAATGTTTTCTTTCTTATTATTAAAGTCATAGCTATTAAAACTTTGAGTAAAAAATTCATCTGATGATTTATTATTTAACTCAGATGAAAATACTATATTACCTTTTACTGATGATAAAAATTCAATAAATTTTTTAACTTTTATAAAATCCCATTTTAGTAAATCATTAAACATTTTATGTTTATAGTGAAAATAAACAGGATTTTTTGGAAAATTAAAATTTAAGTTTGATGCTACATTATCATTTAATAAATTTGTAAAATTATTTTGTTTCTCAATTAGCAACTGCTGTATATCATAGGTTGAGTTTCTTTGTTTGATATTAATTCTATTTATAACTATTTTTTTATATAAAAATTTTCTTAAAAACAAATTAGGTCTGAATTTTTTGGCATCAATACAAATTCCATAAAATTTTATTTGTTTATAAAAAAAAAATAGAGGTAAAAAAAAATAAAAATTTTTTGGAGTAAGTATGTAGACAGTATCAATTTTGTTACAAAAAAAATAAAAAAGAATTTTTATTTTATTTAAAAAATCAAGATTTAAATTAATAACTTTAATTTTTTTAGGCTTAAACAAAAATTTAAAATTTTCATTTATTTTTGATAAGTAAATTTCAATTTGATCATGCTTATGTTTATTAAATATCAAATTAATTGTTTTTAAAGATGTAAATAAATCTCCTGTTCTATCATTTTTAAGTATTAGGATTTTTTTCACTTATTATTTTTTTGCCCAAATAAATTTATTATTGTTACCCTTATCGAAAGTTTTGTTAACAATATAGTCCGCCACTATTGTTGAATTAAAGTATTTCATATATTTTTCTTTACCATTTTTAGCGATTTTTTTTCTTAACTTTTCATCCTTGCTTATTTTTTGTATTTGATCTGCCAAATGATCTATTGTTGAATAGAATACCATTTCATTGCTTTCAAAAAAATCTCTATAAAAAGTTTTTTCATCAATTAGTGTCACTAAACCGTTTCCTATAATTTGCGTTATTCTATCACTGCTGTAATATTTTATTGGTGATCCCCTACTGAGATTTAATCCCATTTTGGAATTAGAAATATTTTTAAAATATTGGTCTGCCCATATTGGCTGGACACCATTCATGCCATAAATATCAAATCTAACATTATTACATTTCATCATTAACTTATTTATAAATATTTCTCTATCATCAGTAGTTCTGTTTTTTAACTTTCCTCTATGAACACCATGACTAAGTGCAAAAAAAACATCATTTGAACAATTTTTTTTATGATTTGAAAGAGTTTCAATAGAATGGTCGCAAGGATTTGGAATAAAATAACTGTTTGTTTTATTTAAAAATTTTAAAACATCCGGAGCAGTAGTTAAAAAATTACCGTCAATTACATCTATCTTGTCTAAAATTCTTTTTTTGTTCTTATGATAATCAGGACCATTAGAATTTAAAGGATCTAGGAACCATTGAGCAACTTTAAGATTTGAATATTCGCTTTTAAGACTATCAATTATATCGAGAGAAATCATATCAGCATGACCGAGAACAAGTAAGTCAGGTTTAAAATGGTAACAAGTTTTAATCAATTTATCATTTAAAGTTTTAGAACCGTTTAGATCTCTATAATTTTTACTTCGACTTACTATATCTCTATCACTAAATTCTAAAACACTATGACCCAATCTAATAAATCCATTATTAATCCTACGACCAGTATTAAAAAATAGTCTTCCATTATGTCTTTCATTAAAATTAGTTATATGAAGGATCCTTAATTTTTTATCTTTATTAATAAGAAATGGTTTTGATATATTTACTAAAGATTTTCTAACATTGTCAATTTGATCTGATACAAATTTATGGGTTAAATAAAAATTTTTATATGACAATTTTTGTAATTGTTTTCGTTTAGTTTTGTTAATAATTAATTTATCAATTCTTTCATAGATTTCTTTAACATTTAAATTTTTTAAAATAATTCCATTGGTCAGAGTTTCAGGAAGACCTCCTCTATTGCTTATAATTACTGCACACCCATTAGCAGATGCCTCGAGACTAGTTCTTCCAAAAGGTTCTTCCCACCTGGAACAAACTACAGCAATGCTTGATATTTTATAAAGGTTAATAATTTCAGTATGATTTATAAAACCTAACTTAACTAATCTTGCATGATTAAAATCAATCTTATCCCTAGGTTCATCACCTGCAACATAGGCTTTCCAGTTTTTATGTTTTTTTAATATTTTTATTACAGCTTTACCAAATAAATCATAACCTTTAGATCTATTGAGTTTACCAACAAAAGTTATAATATTTTTTTTTCTTTTTATTTGTATTTTATTCTTTGCTGCAGATTGATTTATTACAGTTAGTTTTTCGCTATTTATTGCATCTGAACTCATTCCATCGAGAAATCTTTTTTTTGACCAATTGCTGTTAAAAATTATTTTGAAACAATTTTTTAGCAAAAATATCCTATCATTTTTAGAAGAAGATCCATTCATAGAGAGAGGATCATTATGAAAATAAAGAATATAATTTCTTTTGGACAAACTTTTAACTAGATAATTAAGATAAATTGGACGATTGTGAATTTCTATTAAATCAGACTCAGACTTTTTTTCGATGGAAATAAATTTTTTTACATAATCTTTATTTGAGCTAAAAAAAAGACGATTTGATGTTTCAATATTAACATAAGAATTTTGAAACTTTTTTTTATATTCTGTATAACCATAAACAGTACTTGTGTGTTTAAATTTACTATATTTAATTGTATCGTTTATAAACAAAGATACAGCACCAGCATAATCTGGTGAAAAATTTTCTTTAAATGGTAATAAAATAGAGATTTTCATTTGTTAGATATTATTTTTTTTCTAAGAATATAATTTTTTTTTAATTTAAATTCGTTTTTCATCGCATCAGATTTTGAATCATACTTTTCATAATAAACCAACTTCCATATTTTTCCTCTAGTAAACTTAGCTCCCCTCCCCGTGTTATGTAATTTAATCCTTTTTTTTAAGTTATTTGTGTACCCTACATATGAAAATATTTTATTATTTTTAATTTTCGACACAATAAGATATACAAAATATGTCATTTTAACGGCCAATGCGAATGGTTATATTTTATAATAAAAAACATAAACGCTGTATCATAATTTTATTCTAGACTTTTGATTATTAAATTAATCCTTTTTTTAAAAAGTAAATAATTATCCTGGTGATAATTCATAATTTCTTGAAGATGTTTTTGATTAAATTGATCAACAGATTTTACTATTTCATTTTTATTAAAAATATTAAATAAATAAATAAAAAAACTTATTACATCCCAATATTTAATATTAAAAATATTCAAATACCATCTAATTATACTAATAGAAAAAAAACTTTTAAAAAAATTTAGTAAAAAATAGTTTTTATAAAAAGGAATATAGATCAAATTTTTTATAGATTTATTGTACTTTTTTATAGTAATGAAATTTAAATTCTTACCAATAAAATTATAAAATTTATCGTATTCTTTTTTACTTTTATTGATAAAAAATTCTTCAAATTCTAAAAATAGAACTCTGTTACAAATTTTAAGATAATCATTAAAAATTATATTATAATTATATACTTTATAATTAGTTCCCATTGAATTATTTAAATTAATTCTTTTATTTAGTAAGTTTATATTAGTTGATGTGTAATCCACAAAATTAGTAGTTATTCCTTTTTTAAGAGAAAAATTATAAAAAGAGTATATTAATGCTGACGGTTCTCGAAAAAAAATAATATATTTAGGTTTATTGAACAAATCATCCAATATCTTTAATCTATTATTTACATCAACAAATCCATTTGCTTGATGACCAAATGCACCTTCATTGGAAATAATTATATTTGGTTCTTTAGTTTCATTAATTTCTCTTTGAATTTCTTTTTTAATTTTATTATTTGGAAATTTTAGATAATTTTGTAACTTATTGTATTTATAAAAAAATTTATAGTCTTTATTATTCATATTCAAAAAATTTTGTTGAAGCGTTGAAGATCCACATTTATGTAAGCCTATATGTAGAATAATATTTTTATTTTTCATAAATTAGCAATAATACTAAAAGTATAATTTGTTTAGCTAATTATTAAATTTATAAATGTCATTTTAAATAATAATAATACTGTATTTAGTAGCTAGTGGCGGTCCCTAGGGGAATCGAACCCCTCTTTCATGGATGAAAACCATGTGTCCTAACCGATAGACGAAGGGACCAAAAAACATTCTTCTATTGTAAAATAATAATTTAATCAAGTTTAATCAAACAATAGCATCTTTAATTATTAAATTAAATTCACTATTATTTTTAATAATTTTATTATTAATTTGAACAATTAAATCAATTTTTTTTTTGGAATTCATTAATAAATATCCCAGTTTTGTTCCAATTACATTAAATGCAAAACCTAAATAAAATTTATTATCTTTTTTTTTTATTATAAGTTGTAAATGTGAATCTTTAATAATTTTAAATTTAACAATTTTGTTATTTCTTACTAAAAACAGTGGACTTGTATTATAGTTGCCAAATGGTTCTAATTTCTGAAAGTCCTGCTTGGCAAAAATTAAAAGTGAATCAATTTTTTGTTCACTTATGTAAAATTTATTGTTTTCTATTTTTTTAAAGTTTTTATTATAGACAAAATTAAGAAATTTTTTAAAATCATTTAGTTTATCCTTTTCTAACACGCACCCTGCGGCCATTGCATGTCCACCACCTTTAAGAATAATTTTTTTTTTAATAGCTAAATAAAAGATATTTCCAATATCAAAACCTTGAATAGATCTTGATGAGCATTTTATTAATTTGCCTGAATTTGTTAATACAAAACATGGTTTATTATAAAGTTCAACAAAATTAGCTGCAATAATTCCTAACAAACCTTCATTAATATTATTTTTATAATTGAAAATAACTTCTGTTTTAAAATTATCTAAATTTTTATTTAATAATTGAAACGTATTATTTTGAATTTTTTTTCTTTTATTATTTAAAAAAATTAGCCTTTCAGAAATTTTATCAATATTAAATTTATTTTTTTCAATTAGTAAACTAATGGGCAAATCTGAAAAGCCTAATCTACTTGGAGAATTTAATATTGGACCTAGTGAAAAGCTGATATCTGAAGTCATCAATCTATTTTTGAGATTGAGTAACTTATTTAAATTTTTAAAGTTATTATATTTAAAATTTTTAAGACCATTAATTACAATTGATTTATTGTAATCTCTTAATGGCATTTGATCACAAATTGTTGCAATAGCTGAAAAGAATAAATACTTATTTAAATCAATATTTTTATTTATTTTAAAATTTTCTATTAAATATTTAATAAAAAAATAAACCAAAGATGTGGCACAAAAAAGGAAATGTTTTTTATCTGTTGGATTTTTAAGTGGGTTTATGAGAACAGTTTTTTTAAATCTTTTTTGTTCATGTACTTTATGATGGTCAATAATAATAGTTGATAAACCTCTTTTCTCTAAATAATTGATCTCTTCAAGTGAATTTGAGCCACAATCTACAAATATAATTAATTCATAATTATTTTTATTAATTAATTTTTCTAATAGTAGTTTATTTGGTCCATACCCATCTAATAATCGATTGGGTATAAAATAATTACAATTAATATTAAGATTAGTTAAATAATCATATAACAAATATACTGAAGAATAACCATCGACATCATAGTCACCAAAAATTAATATTTTTTTATTATTCTTGTAACAATCAAATATAAACTTATAAGCAAGTTTAAAGTCTTGATTTTTATAAATAATTTTTTTTTGTTGCATTTTATAAATTGAATTGTGAATTTCTTCATCTGTATAATGTTTATCAATAAAGATTTTAGATAATAAATATGAAATACTGAATTTTTGTTTGTTTTTTAAAATTAAGCGCTCTGGAATATCACTTTCTTTCCAATTAATACCATTAATAGATTTCATTCAGATTGATATTTTTTATGAATTACATTAACTAAATTTTGGCTTTTATGAGTTATTAGTGTCTCTGTATAAAACAAACTTCCATCTTTTTTTACACCATTAATCAAATCACCCGTAGTTATGCCTGTTGCGCAAAACATTGAGTCTCCTCTTACAATTTCATTGATTTCATATTTTTTATTTAAATCATTAATGCCCATTTGTTTTGCTCTTACTTTATCTTTATCTGTTTCAAATATAAATCTACCTTGAAACTTACAATTTAATGCATCTAATGCAGAAGCCGCTATAACTCCTTCGGGTCCGCCACCAATACCCATGAAAATATCTACATCATATTTTTTATCAGAAACCAATAATGCACCAGCTACATCACCATCGGTTATTAATTTAGCTTTTGCTCCGATTTTTTTTATCGAATTTATTATTTCATTATGCCTTTCTCTATCAAGCAAACAAACAGTAATATCCTCTATTTTTTTATTTTTAAAATCTGAAAGATTTTTAAGATTTTTTTCAATTGTATTATCTAAGTCGATTACATCACTTGGAATATTCTGACCAAACGCGATCTTGTTCATATATGTTTCAGGTGCCTTAAATAAATTTCCTTTTTCTGAAACAGCTATTACTGAAATTGCTCCTGGTAAATTTTTGGCAACAAAATTTGTACCTTCAACAGGATCTACGGCTATATCGATTTTTTGTCCTTTGTTGTTTCCTAATTTTTCTCCAATATATAACATTGGAGCCTCATCTAATTCACCCTCCCCGATAACTACTTCACCTTCTATATTCAATTTATTGAGATTGAGTCTCATTACATCAGTTGCTGCTTTATCAGCAAGAGTTTTATCTCCGTTTCCTAAATGAGGATAACAAGAAATTGCTGCTTTGGACGTGATATCAATTAAATTTTCTAAAAGATTTTTATCTAAAGACATTCACTAATCTATAGCATGTTCTTTTTCATCTACAAATTTAAGTTTAGTCTCAAATTCTCGTAATCTCTTATAAACACTAGCTAATTCAATTATTGTAGGCCATGCTTTTAATAAATATTGCATAGACCCTTCAACTCTACCAAATGCTCTTATAATTTGCTGCATCACTCCCAGGGTAACTGCTCCTGCTACTATCGCGGGTGCTAAAAAAACATATGCTGATAAAACATTTGCCTGTAAATAAGCTATTCTGCCAATATTAAAGTATAAGTATCTTATGTAACTTAAAAAATGAATACTTCTGACACCATCGAATAACTCCTCTAAGGTTTTAGGTCTTACAGTTCCATCATCTTCTGCTATAACAAGTATTTTTCTGTAAGCAGCCTCTTTCTTTTGAAGATCATACTCAATTCCGACTAATCTTAAAATTAATCCAAGAACAATTAAAAAAATTGTACCACCTACCGACCATATTAAAGCTCCTACAATTAAACCATAATCCCAATCACCAAAAAAAAATATTGGTATAGAGATACTTAATCCAAAAAGAATAGGCATAAACTCAACTAAAATCATTAAAGCCTCAATAAAACTTGTTCCTAACGACTCCATAATTCTAGAAAATTTAATGGTATCTTCCTGTACACGTTGTGAAGCTCCTTCAATTTTTCGAGCCCTATCGTACACGCTATGATACCATTCAACCATTGCTGTTCTCCATCTAAACAAATAGTGAGAAGTGAAAAAACTAATTAAGACCGCCAGACCAACATATAAAGCGGCCAAAGTAATAAATGATAGTAAGCTAGTCCAATATTCCTCAATTGTAATAGCGTTAGGTGCAGTTAAAGCTTTCTGAATCATGTCATAAAACTCACCAAACCATTCATTTATTTTAACATCAATTTTTACTTGGATCCAAAGAGATGATAAAATTATAATTGATCCTAACCATGACCACGTAAACCAATGTTTTAAAGTAAAAAATCTAAACATTATTACTTTGTAAAATTATCAGAATATGATTTTTTATTAACTTTCCTTGCTTGTGACTCTATTAATTCATATTCAATTTTATTTTTTTTTGCATAATCAACCGCTAATTCTTTTGAAGTAAATTCCATTTTTAATTCTGAGTAAGTATCATTAGAACTTTCCCATCCCATTAATGGATTTATTGTTGGGTCATTAGCAATAAATTCTAAAATCCATTTATCGAATTTTTTTAATCCAGACTGCATAGCAGTTTTTGATGGTTTGTATATTTTTGCTTTTTTCATAAATGGTCGGGGCGGCAGGATTTGAACCTGCGACCCTCTGGTCCCAAACCAGATGCGCTACCAGGCTGCGCTACGCCCC
>MDSW01100731.1_pt1 | contig 10918 bp, 8 predicted proteins | sample 811171 | NCBI WGS metagenome assembly MDSW01 (sample SAMN05326641, study PRJNA326480) | marine metagenome | isolation source: seawater | place: Atlantic Ocean: North West | collected 2012 | reverse complement strand
TTCACAAACATGAGGTGCACGGACTAGTCAGTGTGCCCGAAGGATGTGGGGATCAGCTCGACCATATCGAACTTCGGGAAACACGGGCTCGCGCTCACAATCTGCCAACTGGTGCTGTTGTTCAAGCGACTCATGAGATGCTTCATCAACTAAGTACACTCAAGCAGGAAGATCTTGCATTTGTTTTGATTACTGGTGGAGCTTCAGCACTGCTTGAATCACCACAGGCACATATTTCACTTCAGTCATTAGTGCGTCTCACGAAAACTCTTTCACACGCCGGCGTCGACATTCAAACTTTGAATACGATTCGGTGTATGACAAGTCGCGTGAAAGCAGGAGGATTTGCTAAGGCTTGCACCGCAGGCAGACTTATTGTGCTTGTTCTTTCAGATGTGCTTGATGACTCATTGGAAGTAATCGGATCCGGTCCATGCATACCGCACATTGTAGACCCATTAGCTATTGAAAGGATTCTTCTTGATTCAAACATCTCTCAAGATGATCGTGAACTGCTTTCAAAGTCTCTCTATGAGTACGTAAGAAATCACAATGCTGCCTCACATCATCAAACACATTCTAGCGACTGGGTCACTCCCAAGGGCTGTCGAGTTACTCACCTCACTCTTGGAACAAATGCACTTGCGGTCAAGGCTGCATCAGCTGCTTCATCTGCACTCGGCTATGAAATTTTTTCTGCCACTACAAACACGCTCTCGCAGACAGCAAATACAGTGGGGAGGCGTCTCGCGACTTCACTCCGCACAATGGTATCTCTAGATACTACCAACAACTGCCCCCAGGCTTTACTGGAGGGTGGTGAGGCGACTGTGCATGTGCCTCTCAATCATGGAGTTGGCGGGCGTAATCAACATACCGTTGTAGCTGCAGCTAACGCTATTCTGGTTGATCAAAAACACGAGTGGCCAACTGACACGCTCATTGCCAGTTTTGGCACTGATGGTGAAGACGGGCCAACATCTGCTGCGGGTGGATTCATTGATGCCGACGTTGCTAAATTACTCGTTAGCCAACCCAATGGCATTGCAGACGCTATGTCACGATGCGATTCACATGAACTTCTCAAGTCAGCTGGCGGTCTTATTGAAACTGGACCAACAGGAACAAATGTGGCCGATATTCGAATCGTACTCACTCACCCCAAATGAACCTCACAATTTCTATTGATTGGCTTCCTCTTTGACTTCAGTGAGGTGTGCATCTCCAGTGAGTCGAAAGTAATGACCCTGAGGACCTCGATCAATTAGAAATGGACCAACGACTTGATCACAGTCAAGAAAAATCACAGTGTCTTGGTCAGAGGTTAGTCGTCGCTTCGGTTCAAAAGGCTTGCTATACCGCGCACCCCTTGAAATTCGTATTTCATCAATTTCACCGTTGAAAAATGAATTCGCTCGACCACGAGCATCTGGATCAGCACCCACGATGAATGGTAGCCAGTTCACTTTTCGCTTCATTGACGATTTTGTCGGAAGCTGGCCCTCAGGCTTTCCGTCAACATATAAAGTCAATGATTCACCCTCGTAGACCATGGCGACGTGATACCACCGATCTGTCTTAAGTTTCAGATCAGGACGAACATTTTTGTATGAACCTCCTAGAAAAACACTCGCATCGAGTTGACCACGAGAAGCAAATATGCCGTATTCGCTCTGCTCTGTTTTGGTAAGAAGACCAACCCGATTTGCAAACTCTCGAGCGTTAAACCAGCATTCAACCGTAAAAGGTCCTTGTGGAAGAGCCACTTTATTCGATTCAAGCAATACACAGTCACCGTTGCCATCAAGTGTGAGTGCATAATTCACAGCACCCCGAGAAGATATCTCATCACCGAAAATCAACGGAACGTTCCTTTTCACTTCTGGAATGCTATAGCGAGTTGCGGGCGCGAGGTAGTCTTGAGAAAGCGTCACCTGCACCATCTCTGACGATCTTTCAAAATGCTTTGCTTGGTACACTGCCTGGAAATCCGCTTCACAACGTTCACCCGCATTTAAGGTGCCGTGAGTATGATCCGGTGCAAACCGCCAACGATTGTCGACACTATCAAGGGAAATGGTGTACTCGACAGGACGACTTGTTGGATTTGAAAATGAAACGGAAAACTGATTCATGCTTGGCTTTTCACGCGCGGCTGACGAAACCTGTATGCCTCCTTTAAAAGTTAATGGGAGCCGTGCCAACTGAATTGTCTCTTCCTGAAGACTTGAGGTAATTTCCCGCACGTCCATTGCCTGCCCTACTGGAAATGCAGCCATAGCGACCTGGTCTTTCCGCACAGTAACGAGGTGATACTGATGCAGATAACCTGCTTCTGGAACAACTCCTTTTTGACCACCACCAACGGTAGCGAGGGCGATGTATTCAATTCCATCACTTGGATCACTGCGCATGTGATGGATATGACCTGCAAACACAGCTGTAACATTGCCTGCCTCGACAAGCAAAGGATGGACACGTTTTTTCCAATCATCACCATAATTGCCACCGATCCATCGAGGGTGGTGAAGAAAGATAAATTGGTGATTGCAATCCCTCCCGCGCGCAAGAGCCTGCTTCAAAAAAGAAAGCTGTTCGTCACTAATTTTTTGAAGATGTGGTTTTGAAAAACTTTTTTCACCAGTTTCTTCATCTCCTTCATCTGAATAAATCACCGTGAATGCACATTGCTTGTGCTTGAAGGAATACCACAGGGGTCCAAAATACATCTCGTAGTGTTCTTGGTGCTGAAACTTTGGCATCTCCGGATCATTGAGCGGCCGCCAATACACATCATGATTTCCTGCAACTGGAAACCAGGGGCATAACAAACGGTTCATAATTGCCTTGAACTCACGCATCTGAATAAGCCATTCGGCCGTCTGGTTATACCCATTGATAAGATCACCGACTGTCATAACGAGGTCAGGCTCAATGAGATTGACATCCCGAACAGCGTCTGCAAGCACATCAACACCTTCTGGTTGCCCCCCGGTCCGATCTCCGAACACCGCAAACGTAAACGCGTCTTCTTCAGAAGGAAGTGGCAGAACGATCTCACTTGAACGAGTGGTAAAAAACCGTTGTGCAGTTGGTTGCATTGTCTTATGAGGGTTTCCATGCCGATGGAGATGGCGGTCATGGGACAAATGAGGAGTTTCGTCCTTGGATTCAGTCTTTTCTTTCTCGATGGATGGACTAATGGCCATTATTTGTTCGACACCCAAAAGAGAGAACACTCCGACACAAACAATAAACGACAGTTGTCGCAATACAGTCTGCTGAAGGCAGCATCGCCAGAATCGGATCGTCATGAAAATCTCTCCCTCAAAACATGAACACTGAGACACCTAAACTGAAACATCGCACAACATAACGGCCTCCCGGAGGCCAACAAATGGATCCCGCGTTGGTATAAACTCCTGCCCGACATACCCCTTATAGCCAATGGCCAGTAATTTCTTCATGATCGGCGGGTAGTTAATTTCCTGCGATTCGTCCAGTTCTCCTCGTCCAGGATTTCCGGCAGTGTGCACATGACCAATAATATCTTTGCACTCTTCAATTCGACGGATAACATCGCCGTTCATAATCTGGACGTGATAGATATCAAAAAGTAATCTCACATTATCTGAGCCTACACGCCGAAGCATATTGGCAACAGCATCGACATTATCACCCTGGTAGCCAGGATGCCCCTTCATGGGGTGGCTATCATCACGAGTGTTCAGGTGTTCGAGACAAATTGTTACATTTTGTTTCTCTGCGTAGCCAGCTATTTTCTTGAGCCCGGTAACACAATTATCGAAAGCTTCTTCATCAGTCATGGCACCACTTGCTGGATCTTCAGCATCACGCCACTTAAATCCCGTAAAGGCAATGACTGCTGGAATGCCGGCTGCCGAACAACTGTCAATCATCTGTCTTGTGCGTGCAATTACTTCATCCTGATATTTTGGATTATTAAATCCCTTGATATACGGCTTACCGGGCATGCCGTTGGACGCTATCGCGCATGTGAGGCCATGTTCCTTCAGCATTGGCCAATGATCTGGTTTTGTAAGTTCGATAGACACACAGCCGAGTTCATTTGCAACCTGACACTGCTTCTCTATGCTCCACTTCCCACCCATGGAACCAAAACACCAGGAAACAATTGATTGCTTGATGTGACCTTGAGAAGCCGCGACTGAACCCCGTACCTCCGCCGACGCTGCCGCAATTGCTGCTCCAGCGGCTGTTGTTAAAACACTGCGGCGATTCATCGCTGATGGCAACTGATTCATAGGAGATTCCCTTCCAGTGTTCAATTAGACCAGAATTCTAAACTTATTCAGCCAAAAACATTCTTCATACGGTTGGCATTGTGTTTGATGCGTGTTTCAAAAACAATCAGCATGTGACATGACTATCCATGCCACAGAAAGTTCTTGCTTATAATTCTCTGATTTTTTGGTTTCTCATGCCTCATCTCAAACGCATACTTGTTACTGGTGGTGCTGGTTTCCTTGGCAGTCATCTTTGCGAATGTCTTGTTGAGACTGGTCACGATGTTATTTGTGTTGATAACTTCTTCACCAGTCAGAAAAGGAATATTGCTCATCTACTCGATTGCTCAAATTTTGAACTTGTAAGACATGATATTGTTCATCCACTTTGGCTTGAAGTTGATGAAATCTATAACCTCGCCTGCCCTGCAGCCCCTGGCCACTATCAGTACAATCCCATCAAAACCATGAAGACCTCTGTGTCTGGCGCAATAAATGTTCTTGGTATGGCAAAAAGGTGTCGATCGAAGGTGCTCCAAGCCTCGACAAGTGAAGTATACGGAGATCCAGAAGTCCATCCACAGCCCGAAAGCTATCGAGGTTCAGTCAATCCAATTGGTATCAGGGCATGTTACGACGAAGGGAAGCGTGCTGCTGAGACTCTGTTTATGGATTACCACCGTGCTCATGACGTGAACATTCGTCTCGTACGAATTTTCAATACGTATGGCCCAAGAATGCATCCATATGATGGACGCGTTGTCTCAAACTTTATTCGGCAAGCAATTACCAACGACGCTATCACTATCTTTGGTGATGGATCACAAACACGCAGTTTTTGCTACCGAGATGATCTCGTTGATGGCATCATAAAAATGATGAATGGGCCTGACGACTTTATCGGACCTGTTAATCTTGGTAATCCTCATGAATTCACCATTCTTCAACTTGCTGAGTTAATAATCAAACTTACAGATTCAAAATCAAACATCATCAGAAAGTCTCTTCCGAAAGATGATCCTGTACGACGGCGGCCCGAGATCACACTTGCAAAGCAAAACCTATCTTGGGAACCAACCGTGCTTTTAGAAGAGGGACTCATGAAAACAATTGAGTGGTTCCGTTCGATTAATCTTGATGATTTTCGGGCACCAACACCGAACTACGGATAACCGTAGGCCGCGTTTGCTTCGCCGATCTTGAATGACGGCGATTTATCCTCAAAAAAACGTAGGAATAGAAGGTTTCTGCTCCAACGCTCCTTCGTAGAGATACAAGAACGATTGAGACCTTGTTTTTTCGGTGCAATGGCCTCTTTCTTCAGTCAATTGCCCCTATTTTGCCCTTCGCTCCGCCTGAGATATTCGCTACCTTCTGACATTCCGTGAGAGGCGGTGCCTGCGCACCAACCCTCGATTACTGAGTCTCTGTACCCTAAGGATCTGCTTGATCATGGAACGCACGCAGTTGTCGGCAATTGTTCTGGATCTTCTCGAAAAAGAAACCGGCGAAACTTATGACGCTCTTGAAGATTCAACGACCCTGAATGAAGGTCTTGGCCTCGACTCACTCGATATGGCAGGCCTCATTCTGCATATCGAGAGCCACTTTGGCATTCAGATTGAGACTGAACTGTTGGACAAAATCACGAATGTTGGACAAATACTCGACACGCTGGAAGAAAAAATTGCTGTCAAAGAAGGGAAAAGCGCCGCTTAGAAGTTCTGGCAATGGCAGACACCGGATATGTGTTGAGCTGTCGATCTTGAATCCTTTTCATTTGTATGTATTGGCATGAATCATTCACTGTCTTCATCCGCTGATCTCTCTGCTCTTTGTCTTGTTGAGTCGTACGCATCAGCATCTGCTCATGCTTCTGAGATAGACACACTCGCTCGTGAGAAACATACCCACGGCTGCCACTCCCTCCCTCCACGATTTCTTCGGCATGCAGATGAGCAAACCGTCATCGGCATGCATTCGATCATTCAAGCCATGGCGGCTGATACACAGGATAGCCGTGACATTTGCAACGACGCCGTCGTTGCAGCTACCTGCTTAGGGGGTCAGCCATCTGCCGCACGAACTATGATTGGTCTTCGAGATAAGGGACCAGTCGCAGTGACCCCACATATTGTTCCACAATGTTCTCTTCATTCAGTTGCCTCTGCTGCAAGTGTTGGATTTGGCATGCATGGCCCTAACTTTGGAGTTGGTGGTGGACCACATGCACCGGCTGAAGGTTTTCTACTGGCCCTGACTCTTGCGCCCATGCTTGCAAAAAATTCACCATCTTCTCGCATATGGCTTGTTTGCACAGGCTGGGATCAGCAACCCTGTCTCGACGCGGCAGGCATTCTCACGAATGATCCCATCTGTCGAGGAATGACTTTTGTACTCAAGCCTGAAATGGCACAAACCCACGACGAAACACAACCATACATTCAATTTTCTTCTCAAAAAAACACCCCATCGCCTCATATTCTCCCAGCACACGGCCGTCTGAAAGAACTCTGTGAACAATTCGAAACGGGGACCTGCACAACGATTACCATGACAGACACGTGCACAATCGAAATTTCACCTCTCTCACCGAACCAACTTTCATTGAGGTCAAATGAACTCGCCCTCCAAAAGGAGGCTGCCTAATGAGTTCGGAACAATCTTCTCGTGTTGTCATTACTGGAGTCGGTGCTTCGACCCCACTGGGGCATTCATTCAGTGAAATTGGTGATGCGTTACAGGCTGGTCGATCAGGTATTGATTGGTACGATGCTGGCACGTTTAACCGTCTCCAGAAACATGCCGCTGCCAACGTACAAGAAATCCTGCTACCAACAGAAACCGAAAGTTTCATACACACTGAGGAATTCGATAAATCTTCGCGGATCGAGCAGTTCATGATAGGGCCTGCCGCACATGCTCTTGCAGATGCCGGCATCAATCCAAAAGTCGATAGCCTCAAGCAAAAGAAACGCGTCGGAATCATTGCCGGCATTGGAGCAGAACAACTCAAAAATTGGGAACGTGACTTTCTTGACAATGGCCACGATGTTTTTGAGGCAAGCAGTCAGCCATCACTTGTCCACCGAGTTGCTCACATGCTCGGCGTGAATGGCCCCGCAACAACTGTTGCCGCAGCCTGTGCATCGAGTGGATATGCTCTTGCGCTAGGGAAAACCTGGCTCGCAACCGGATTGGTAGATTCCTGTGTTGTTGGTGGATGCGATGTTCTTAGCCCAACAGCACTTGCTGCATTTCATAATCTTCGAGCGTTATCACGAAGAGATGACAATCCCCAAAAAGCTTCACGTCCTTTTGACAAGAATCGTGATGGTTTTGTCATGGGTGAAGGTGGTGTCTTTTTCGTACTTGAAAGACAACGTGAGGCAGAGGATCGACAATGCAAAATATACGGTGAACTAGCCGGAATCGGCATGTCGAGTGACGCGTCTCATATGGTCACACCGTGCAGTGATCCAGTCCAAGCATCTCGCGCAATCACTGAAGCACTTGCCGATGCAAATCTTTCACCAAAACAGGTTGATTACATAAACGCGCACGCTGCTGGCACTCCGGTCGGTGATGCTGCTGAGGCAGGAGCCATTCGCAATGCCTTTGGCACTGCAGCCGCAGAAATATTTGTCAGTTCAACGAAAAGCATGTCTGGTCATCTCATTAGTGCGGCCGCCGCTTTTGAAGCACTTGCATGCCTTGTTGCAATTGAACGAAACATGGTCCCACCAACTATCAACCTTGATGAGCCTGATGAAAACTGTTGCCTCAGGCATGTCCCACATCAGTCAATTTCCTCACCAGTTCATGTAACTGCAAGCAATTCATTCGGCTTTGGTGGCTCAAACCTTTGCCTCGTTCTAAAAAGTGCCGCTTAGAAACTATTTCTTATCACCCTCCGGAGTCTTATTGTGCCTGATTCATCACCAGCCCTTCCATCACTTACACTTCCTGAAATTGGTTCTGCCACTGATACCGTGCTTGAGACACTCGTGGCTCATTGGCACGAAGTTGAACCACAACATTCAGAAGATGGCCTTGCTGGCAAAGTCTGTGACCTCCATCAGTTCAATTTTCTCCTATGGCATGAAGAAGATATTGCGAGATCTCCCGATGTCACCGATGCAAAAATAGCTGCTGTTAAGCGTGCGATTGATAAGTACAACCAGGCTCGCAATGATGCGATTGAAAAGGTTGATGACTGGCTCATTCAGGACCTTGCAAACCGTGGTATCACGGCTGAAGACGATGCACCAGCAGCTACAGAAACACCTGGTGCTGCAATAGATCGGCTATCGATTCTTGAACTTCGACGCTACCACATGCGTGAACAACTCGAACGAGACGATGCCTCGCAGGAACACCGTGAAAAAGTTGCTCAGAAAATGGTCATACTTGATCAGCAAAGGGATCATCTCATCACTTCTCTCGACCGACTACTTCAAGAAATATTTTCTGGACAACGTCCTTTACGAGTCTTCCGGCAGATGAAGATGTACAACGATCCAGCAATGAATCCGTATCTGTACAAATCCGCCTCAAATCCAGTTACATGACCAAGAGAACAGGGTCGTCTGCGGAAAGAAATGCGTGTTACACATTCGGTCTTATGAATGATTTAACCTGAGATCATAGAAGAATGTCGTGCATCACATCACCATGCACGTCGGTAAGACGGTAGTCTCTACCTTGATGACGGAACGTAAGTTTTGTGTGGTCGAATCCAAGAAGTTGAAGTATTGTGGCGTTGAGGTCATGCACGTGAACAGGGTTATTCGTAATTGAAAACCCTAATTCATCTGTTGCACCATAGATCGTTCCGGGCTTTGTGCCACCGCCAGCGAGCCACATCGTAAAAGCATTCTTATGATGATCACGACCCGGTTCCCGTTTTTTTGTAGTGGGTGTATCTGCATTTCCTTGGGCCAGTGGTGTTCGGCCAAACTCACCTCCCCAGACCACAAGGGTTTCATCAAGTAAACCCCGTCTTCTCAAATCAGCCACAAGCGCAGCCATACCCTGATCAACATCACGGCATTTAGCAGGCAATCGAGTTTTAAGGTTCCCATGATGATCCCAGTCGGAATCAAACAGCTGCACAAAGCGTACTCCTCGTTCAATGAGCCGACGGGCAAGGAGACAGTTTGCTGCAAATGACGGCTTCCCTGGTTTCACGCCATAAAGGTCCAACGTCTCGGCAGTCTCAGTCGACAAATCAGTAAGATCTGGAACGCTTGCCTGCATTCGAAATGCCATTTCATACTGGCTGATTCGTGTCGCAATTTCCGGGTCTTCAGTTTCGGCAAGGCGCAGAGAATTGAGACCGTTGACGGTATCAAGCAATCGCCGCCCATCTTTACGAGATCGACCGGCTGGATTGCTGAGATAGAGCACCGGGTCGCCACTGGAACGAAAACGAACGCCCTGATGAATGCTTGGCAAAAAACCGTTTGACCACAGCTGTGAACCAGCACCACCGGCAGGACCAGAGAGCAATACAACATATGCTGGAAGATTCTCGTTTTCACTTCCTAAACCATACGTTGTCCAAGCACCAAGGGAAGGCCGTCCACCGCGCCCGAATCCACTATGCATGAACATCTGGGCCGGAGCATGGTTGATTTCATCGGTGTGCAGACTGCGTACGACACACAATTCATCTGCCACACCCCCGAGGCAGGGAAGGTGTTCAACGACATCAAGCCCAACATTACCTTGCTTGGAGAATTGAAATGGTGAACCTGCAAGAACTTTTTTATCGCCGATAAATGCCAACTTTAAACCATCGAGTAATGCTTCCGGACAGTTTTCACCATGGCGCTTTGAAAGGACAGGCTTTGGGTCAAGCATGTCGAGCTGCGATGGCGCCCCCACCATATGGAGATGGATCACCGACTTCGCCCGAGGGCTGAAGTGAGAAGCATGCCCAAGAGACCGATTTCTTACACCAGATTCTTGAGCCACCGGAGAATCGCTTGCCAACAATGTCGATAACCCAACTGCTGAGAGCCCTAAACCCTGCCGAAAAAAATGACGGCGAGACACATCAAGAAAATTCATTTTTTGATCAGGCTTTGGCTGTCTCATACGACGTACCATGCTCTCAGTTTTTAGTGATTGTTTCATCAAGATTTAACATCGTTGCGGCTATCGCATACCATGCTGCAAGCTCATTCGAATCCATGCTTTCTGATGTATCGATTCCAGAATGATCTTTTATGATCGCTTCAACTTTTTTTGGATTCCCTACCAATGCTTGTCGTTCTGAATTCAATAATTTTTGCAACAGATTCACTTCACGTGCTGTTGGCTGCCGGCTGACTGCAATACGGAATCCATAGTTAATACGTGATGTATCAGTATCCTCCGGTGACTCAGAGAGCACCCGTTTCCCAAAAGCAAAGGCAGCCTCGGTGTATACTGGGTCGTTCAATAGAACCAGCGACTGCAGTGGTGTATTAGACCGAGAACGTCTCGTTACACACGTCATACGTTCAGTTGCGTCAAAGGTCATAAAACTTGGGTATGGGCTACCTCGCTTGAGAACAACATAAATGCCACGACGGTATTGTTGCTCACCCGGACTCACTTCATATGTATATTTCTGACCACCAACCTTCGTCCACAAACCATTT
>MDSW01207940.1_pt1 | contig 10919 bp, 11 predicted proteins | sample 811171 | NCBI WGS metagenome assembly MDSW01 (sample SAMN05326641, study PRJNA326480) | marine metagenome | isolation source: seawater | place: Atlantic Ocean: North West | collected 2012 | reverse complement strand
TTAAATGATGGATGGACAGCTGTGACTAAAGATAAGTCTTTATCTGCACAATTTGAACATACAGTTGGAATTACCGAAAATGGATATGAAATTTTCACAGAATCTGGTAAAGGATATAATAAACCTCCTTATTAATAATGATTGATAGATATTCTAGAAAAGAACTTAAAAAGATTTGGTCTGAAGAAAACAAATATAAAATTTGGCTAGAAATTGAAATTGCTGCAGCAGAAGCAATGGAAAAATATAAATTAATACCTAAGGGAGTATCCTCAATAGTTAAAAAAAAAGCAAACATAAAGGTTAAAAGAATTCATGATATTGAAGCAAAAGTTAAACATGATGTAATTGCTTTTCTAACGTCAATTACTGAACAAGTTGGTATTAAAGCAAGATATCTTCATCAAGGAATGACATCTTCAGATGTTTTAGATACTGCGTTCAATATTCAATTAAAACAATCTGGTGAAACCTTAATTAAAGATATTGATAAAATTCTTTCTGTTTTAAAAAGACAAGCAAAAAAGCATAAATTTACACCTTGTATCGGTAGGAGTCATGGAATACACGCTGAACCAATAACCTTTGGTTTAAAATTAGCATCATTTTACGAAGAATTTAAAAGAAATAAAAAAAGACTAGCCAGTGCAATATTTGATATTTCTACGTGTGCAATATCTGGTGCCGTTGGAACTTTTACAAATATTGATCCAAAAGTTGAACGTTATGTTGCAAATAAATTAAATCTTTATCCAGAACCAATTTCTACCCAAATAATACCTAGAGATAGGCACGCGCATTATTTTTCTGTTTTAGGTATTATAGCCGGAAGCATCGAAAGAGTAGCTATAGAAATTAGACATCTGCAAAGATCAGAAGTTTATGAATTACAGGAATTCTTTTCGAAAGATCAAAAAGGATCTTCTGCAATGCCACATAAAAAAAATCCAATCTTGAGTGAAAATTTAACTGGTCTTGCAAGAATTGTAAGAAGCCATACTATTCCTGCGCTGGAAAATATTGCTTTGTGGCATGAAAGAGATATATCTCATTCTAGTGTAGAAAGAAATATTGGACCAGATGCAAACATTACTTTAGATTTTGCTTTAATTAGATTGTCAAATGTTCTCGATAAAATGGTTATTTATCCAAAAAAAATGATCCAAAATTTAAATCTAACCAAAGGTTTAATATTTTCTCAGGAAATTATGTTAGAGCTTACAAAAGCTGGAATAACTAGAGAAAAATCATACAAAATTGTTCAAACTTATGCAAAAAGATGCTTTTCGGAGAATAAAAATTTATTTGATTTAATATCTAATGATAAAAAGATTATGAACATAATTAGTGAAAAAAAAATGAAATCAATTTTTAATTATTCTAGGCACTTCAAAAATGTAAACTTTATTTTTAAAAGAGTATTTAAGTAATGAAAAAAGGTAAAAAAATTTATGAGGGTAAAGCAAAAATCATTTTTGCTTCCGCTGATAAGAACTTGGTAATTCAACATTTTAAAGATGACGCAACTGCATTTAATAATCAAAAAAAAGCTAATATAGAAGGTAAGGGAATATTAAATAATAGAATTTCAGAACATATTTTATCTGCACTAAAAGATGCAAGTATTGAAAATCATCTTATAAAAAGACTTAATATGAGAGAACAATTAATTGATTTGGTTGAAATTATACCTATTGAATTTATTGTAAGAAATATTGTTACAGGCTCCTTAACTAAAAGACTAGATATAGAAGACGGTACTAGGCTAAAACGACCATTGATAGAATTTTGCTACAAGAGTGATAAACTTGGCGACCCATTGGTTGCTAGAGAGCATATTTATGTATTTGAATGGGCATCTGAAGTAGAAATTGATTACATAACTGAACAATGTATGCGTATTAATGATTTTTTACTAGGCATGTTTAAAGGGATAGGAATTAAATTAGTTGATTTCAAACTTGAATTTGGAAAAAGAAAATCTGATGGTAAAATTATTTTAGCTGATGAAATTAGTCCTGATACATGTAGATTATGGGATGCTGACACTGATAAAAAATTAGATAAAGATAGATTTAGAAAAGATTTAGGTGAAATTATTGAAGGATATCAAGAAGTTGCAAGAAGACTAGGAATCTTGCATGAGCAAACAAATAATATCAGGCCAATCAAATTCCCAAAACCCATAGCAGTAAAAATTAAGAAAAAATAATGAAAATTAAAGTAATAGTCACTCTAAAAAATGGTGTCTTAGATCCTCAAGGTAAAGCAATTCAACAAACTTTAAATGGAATGAGCTTTAATAGTGTAACTGAAGTCAGACAAGGAAAGTTTTTTGAAATAAGTGTAAATGAAGATAATGAGTCTAAAGCAAAGTTGCATGTTGAGGAGATGTGTAAAAAACTATTGACCAATCTTGTGATAGAGGATTATAAAATTATTTAGTTATTGATGAAATCCTCGGTAATTATTTTTCCTGGATCCAATTGTGATAGAGATATGGATGTTGCTTTAAATAAATATGGTTTTAAAAATCAAATGGTTTGGCATAACGATCAATCTATACCTAAAAGTGATTTAATAGTTTTGCCTGGTGGTTTTTCTTATGGGGACTATTTAAGATGTGGAAGTATTGCATCAAAATCAAAAATAATTAAATCTGTTATTGATTTTGCAAATTCAGGCGGGTTAGTACTTGGAATATGTAATGGGTTTCAAATATTAACTGAAACAGGTTTACTTCCTGGAATACTTCAACAAAATAAATATCTTAATTTTATTTGCAAAAATGTTTATGTAAAAGTTAAAGATAAAAACAATAAATATTTTAAAAATATAAAGAAAGATATTTTAGAATTACATATTGCTCATAATGAGGGAAATTTTTTTTGCACAGAACAAGAACTAAAATCTTTAGAAGATAATAGCCAAATAGCAGTAACTTATTGTGATTCAATTGGTTTAGAAAATTACGAAAATAACCCGAATGGAGCCATAAATAATATAGCTGGAATTTTTAATAAAAATAAAAATGTATTAGGAATGATGCCTCATCCAGAAAGAATGATTGATAAGTGCCTTTCTGGGGAAGACGGCTCTTTATTCTTTGAAAATCTTTTAGGAAATCTAAGATAATGGAAGTTAATGAAACTATAGCAATTGAACATGGTTTAAAAAAAGAAGAGTTTTTAAAAATTTGTGATTTACTTAAAAGAACACCAAATATTACAGAACTTGCAATATTCTCTGCTATGTGGAATGAGCATTGTTCATATAAATCGTCTAGAAAACATCTTAAAAAACTTCACACTAAAGGTAGTCAAGTAATCCAAGGGCCAGGAGAAAATGCAGGCGTAATTGATATTGAAGATAATGATGCGATTGTTTTTAAAATAGAAAGTCATAATCATCCATCATTTATAGAACCTTATCAAGGTGCTGCTACTGGTGTTGGAGGTATAATGAGAGATGTTTTTACGATGGGTGCTAGACCTATAGCAAATTTGAATTCTATTCATTTTGGTTCCCCTCAGCATAAAAAAACTAAAAATTTATTAAGAGGGGTTGTTAAAGGGATTGGTGGATATGGTAATTGTATTGGAGTCCCTACTATTGCAGGACAAACTTCATTTGATGAATCATACAACGGTAATATTTTAGTTAATGCGATGACATTAGGTTTAGTAAATAAAAATAAAATATTTTACTCAAAAGCAACTGGATTAAATAAACCAGTTATATACGTTGGATCAAAAACTGGGAGAGATGGCATACACGGTGCAAGCATGGCATCTGCTACTTTTGATGATAAGATTGAAGAAAAAAAACCAACAGTACAAGTTGGAGATCCATTTACAGAAAAACTATTATTAGAAGCTTGTTTGGAGCTGATGGCTGACAACTCAATTATTGCAATTCAAGATATGGGGGCAGCTGGACTTACTTCATCTAGTATTGAAATGGCCTCTAAAGGTAACTTGGGCATTGAGTTAAATTTAAGTAAAGTGCCATGTAGAGAGGAAAAAATGTCACCTTATGAAATCATGCTATCAGAGAGTCAGGAAAGAATGTTGATAGTTCTAGAAAATGGGAAAGAAGATTATGCAAAAAAAATTTTTGATAAATGGAATTTAGATTTTGCAGTAATTGGGAAAACAACAAATTCAAAAAATATTGAATTGATTTTTGAAGATATAAAAGTAGCAGAAATTCCTATAAATCTACTTGCAGAAAATGCACCTGTTTATGATAGAAAATGGAAAAAAACAAAACTTCCACAAAAAATTAAATTTAATAAAGATAGTTTTAAATCATTAAGTTTATCTGACTGTTTAAAAAAAATTTTAAGTAATCCTGATATTTCAGAAAAAAAATGGATATGGGATCAATACGATCATACGGTTATGGGTGATACAATTCAAAAACCTGGTGGCGATGCTGGCGTCGTTAGAGTTCATGGTACAAAAAAAGCTGTTGCCGCATCGGTAGACTCATCTGCATCCTATTGTTTCTCTCATCCTCTTACAGGTGGGAAACAAGTTGTTTGTGAAAGTTGGAGAAATTTAATTTCTGTTGGAGCAAAACCTATAGCTATTACAAATTGTTTGAATTTTGGTAATCCAGAAAAAGAAAAAAATATGGGTGAATTTGTAGAGTGTGTAGAAGGTATAGCAGAAGCATGTGAATATTTAGAGTTCCCAGTAGTTTCAGGAAATGTATCTTTTTACAATGAAACAAAAGACAAGGGTATTAAACCTACTCCTACAATAGGTGGCGTGGGATTAATAAAAAACTATAAAAATATGATAACTATGGATTTTAAAAATATTGGTAATATTATTTATGTAATTGGAAAAACAGAAGGTCATTTAGATCAAAGTATATTTGCAAAAGATATTCTTAACGAAAAGAAAGGACCTCCGCCAAGTATTAATTTATTTAATGAAAAAAATATTGGTGAAACAATTTTAGATTTAATTACTAAAAAACTTGTGGTTAGTTGCCATGATATATCAAAAGGAGGAGTATTAACTGCTGCTTCTAAAATGTGTATAAAGGGTAATAAGGGTATAAAAATTAATTCTATTAAGGGATTAACTAATAAATATGAGTATTTTTTTGGAGAAGATCAGGCACGTTATATAGTTGAAATATCAAAAGATAATATTCAAAAAGTAGTTGAAATATTAAATAAGAACTCAATACACTTTGATGATTTTGGCGTTATTCAGGATAAAAACTTGACTTTTAATGGTGATATAAATTTACCTATTGAAGAATTAGCAGATGCGCATAAATATTGGTTAAAGGAATATATGGATAATTAATGGCAATGAACTTAAAAGAAATTGAGATTTTAATAAAACAAGCTATGCCGGATGCCGTAATTGAAATTCAGGATTTAGCGGGTGATGGCAATCATTATTCCGCAACTGTAACATCATCAAAGTTTTCTGGTAAGACAAAAATTGAACAACACAAAATGGTTTATAATTCATTAAAAGGTAAAATGGGAAATGAACTTCATGCATTAGCAATTAAAACAAAGGAGAATTAAAAATGGACCAACAAGTAAATGAAATGATTAAAAATGAGATTGACGGCAACGAAATATGCTTATTTATGAAGGGTACGCCAGATGCGCCTCAATGTGGTTTTTCAATGGCAGTATCGAATATGTTAAAAATTTTAGAAGTTAACTTTAAAGGAATAAATGTTTTAGAAAATGAAAATTTGAGACAAGGTATTAAGGAATATAGTGATTGGCCTACAATACCTCAGCTTTATATAAAAAAAGAATTTATTGGTGGATGTGATATTGTAAAAGAAATGTATGAGAACGGAGAATTAAAACAGTTACTCGATAAACATTCAATAAATTATAAAAAATAACTAGAAAATACTTCTAATTTTTTTTGAAATAAATTTTCTTAATAGCGAAAGTCTAGAAATTTTTTCTAAATCATTAGTACTATCTTTGCTTAAAGAATAATTAATTTCTCCTTCCCAATAAAGTTCAATTACAAGACTTTTTCTAAAATATTTTTGGAATTTTTTAATAGTTGATACTGTTAGAATTGGTTCAAAATAATCTTCTTTTTTTGAAATTAATAATTTATTTTCATCATCGTCAAAGTCTAAATGCCAAAGATGATCATTTTTATTTTCAAAAACTAAATTATCCTCGAGTTTAGTGGGTACTTCTATATATCCACCCTTGGAGGAAACTCTCTGAATTTCATTTAAAAAAAATATAGGGTCTTCCACATGTTCAAGAACATGACTTGCTATGACAAAGTCAAATTCATTATCTTTAAATGGAAGTTTTTTATCATTTAATTGTACAAAATTTTTATCTTTATAAAAACTTTTTAAGTCTTGGGTATCACAAATTACGTTAGCATATTTATTAGCTGTATAACCACAACCAATATCTAAAACTAACCAATTATTTTGTTCGAGAATTTTCTCAACTTTGTTTTTTGAAGATCTCTTAATCAATTTTATCTAGAATAATATTCAACAACTAAGTTAGGTTCCATAACAACGGGATAAGGAACTTCCTCAAATTTTGGAATTCTAACAAACTTAACTTTCTTATTTTTTTCATCTACTTGAATATATTCAGGAGTTTCTCTCTCTTTACTTGCCATTGCAACATCAACAATTGCTAATTGTTTTGACTTATCTCTTATTTCGATAGTATCTTCTTCTTTAACTTGATAGCTAGAAATATTTACTTTTTTTCCGTTAACTTTAACGTGTCCGTGATTTATAAGTTGTCTTGAGGAAAAAATTGTATTAGCAAATTTCGATCTATAAACGACTGCATCTAATCTTCTCTCTAAAAGTCCAATCAAATTTTCAGCGGTATTGCCTTTAGACATAATAGCTTTTTTATATAAATTTCTAAATTGTCTTTCATTCATGTTTCCATAGTATGATTTTAACTTTTGTTTAGCCATTAATTGAACACCAAAATCTGAAGGTTTGGAAGATTTGGATTGACCATGTTGTCCTGGTGGATATGATCTGGAATTAAATGGACTCTTTGGCCTTCCCCATAAATTAACTCTTAATCTTCTATCTATTTTGTGTTTAGATTTTAATCTTTTTGTCATTGAATATTGGGGTTTATAAGCAGATGATTGGTTTTGTCAATCGACCTTTTTTTTAGTTAAACCAGCAAATACACTCGATAATATGCGAGTTTCTTTTTGAGAAAGGTTTAGTTTAAAAAAAATACTTCTTAGATTTTCCAACATAATAGGTTTCTTTTCCTGTGGATGAAAAAAATTTCTGTCTTCTAGATTTTTAATACATAAAGATAGCATATCGTTTATATCTTTTTTAGAAGCATTTTTTATCTTTTTTGACTTTTCAAATTTTTTTTTGTCAATTGATATTAGTCCATTTACTATTTGAGCGATAATTATAAGACTGTGGGATATATTTAATGATCTAAACTTTTCATTACTAGGTATCTGCAAAGTATAATCTGCATAACTTACTTCATTATTAGATAAGCCCGAAGCTTCAGACCCAAATAAAAAGCCAATTTGTTTTGAGAAATCAATCTTTTTAATATCAGATAGAGTTATATGTTTAATATTTTTATTTCTAAAGCGTGCGGATGTAGCAATCAAAATATCAATTTTGCTTAATGCATCTTCTAAGTTATTAAAAACTTTTGCTTTTTTTACTATATCTCTAGCACCTACTGAGGTCGCTATTATTTTGTCATTTGGGAAAACTGGCTTTGGATTGATTAATAATAATTTATTAAAACTGAAATTTTTGATAGCCCTTGCGCATGCTCCAATATTTTCAGATAATTGAGGTTTATGTAAAATAAATGAAATATTGTTATAATTCATTACTTGCTGGCAGGAGCATTGTCTTTAAATAATTTATAGTCTAAACTATCTACTAAAGCTTTAAATGACGCATCAATAATGTTAGGAGAAACTCCTATTGTGAACCAATTTTTTCCTTTTGAGTCCGTGCTCTCAATAGATACTCTTGTTGTAGCTTCAGTGCCTGTGTTAAGAATTCTTACTTTATAATCAACAAGTTTTAAATCTTTTAAATATTCTGAGTATTTAGCTAACTTATCTATATTGTTTCTAATAGCATTATCTAATGCGTGAACAGGTCCATTGCCCTCGCCCTCACATAAAATTGAATTATTATCAACAACTAATTTTGCTTTAGCAAATGACACTATCTCATCTTTAGATACTTTTTTTACTGTTACTTCATAGTCATTAATTGAGATATATCTTGGTATTGTTCCAATAATTCTTCTGGCCAATAATTCAAATGATGCATCAGCTCCATCATAACTATAACCAATAAATTCCCTGCCTTTCACTTCATCTAATAATTTTTTGATCTTGGGATCACTTTCCTGAAAATCTATTCCAATAGAATTTAATCTAGAGATTATATTAGATTTCCCAGATTGATCAGAAACTACAATATTTCTTGAATTGCCAACCAATTCTGGCTGAATATGTTCGTAAGTTTTTGGATCTTTTTGAACCGCAGATACATGTAGTCCTCCTTTATGAGAAAATGCTGAAGCACCAACATAAGGAAGATGTTGGTTTGGTTTTCTATTCAATATTTCGTCTAATAATCTTGAGCATTGTGTAAGATTCTTAATATTTTCCTCTTTAATATTAGTCACAAATTTTTCTTTAAAAACTTTTTTTAAATGTAAACTTGGAATAATTGACATTAAATTAGCATTTCCACATCTTTCTCCTAATCCATTTATAGTTCCTTGAATTTGTCTTACACCTGCAAGAATAGCTGAAAGTGAATTTGAAACAGCATTTTCAGTATCATTATGAGCATGAATTCCTAAATTTTTTCCAGGTATAACTTTTGTTACTTCAGAAACTATGTCATATACTTCATTTGGCATAGTTCCCCCATTTGTATCACAGAGAACAACCCATCTGGCTCCATTTTCATACGCTGCTTTTATACAAGAAATTGCGTACTCTTTATTGTTTTTATATCCATCAAAAAAATGTTCAGCATCAAATATGAATTCTTTTTTTTGATGAAAAAAATGTTTAGCACTTTCAGAAATATTTTCTAAGTTTTCCTCTTTGGAAATACCTAGCGCTACATCTACATGAAAATCCCAGGATTTACCTACTAAGCATATTGCGGGTGAATTTGTATTTAATAATGCAGAAAGGCCAGGATCATTTTCAGCACTTCTTCCAGCTTTTTTTGTCATTCCAAAAGCTGTCAGAGTAGAGTTTTTAAGATTTTTAATTTTCTGAAAAAATTCTGTATCAGTTGGATTGGCTCCTGGCCATCCTCCTTCAATATAATCAACTCCTAAAATATCTAGAGAACTAGCAATTTTGAGCTTGTCATCTATTGAGAAATCTACTCCTTGTGTTTGTGCACCGTCTCTTAAAGTAGTATCAAAAATATATATTTTTTCTTTGCTCATTTATATTTCCATGATGTTGTATCATCTTTGTCCTCAATTAGAACACCATTTTCAAAAAGTTCATCTCTAATCTTGTCTGCTAATTCAAAGTTTTTCTTTTTTCTTGCTAAATTTCTCTCATTTATTTTGTTACTTATTTCTTTTACTGAAATTTTTACATTAGCTTTCTTGTATGAATTCCATACTTTATTATCTTCTAACAATAAGCCAATAAAATTACATGCTTTATTGAACAATTTTTTATCTGAATCTTCTCCTTTGATCGCTAAAGAATAAAGTTCATGTAATTTTGCTATATATCCAGGTGTATTTAGATCATCAAGTAATGGTTCTAAGATTTCATCCGGCAATGGATTTGTATCATTTACTTTTGTATAAACTGAGTACCACTTGTCTAATGTATTCTTACAATTTTTAATTAAATCATTATTCCAATCTAAAGGTTGTCTATAATGTGCATTAATTAATGCTAATCTTAAAACTTGACCACTCATTCTTTCTTTAAAGTCCTTTATTTTTAAAATATTTCCCTGTGATTTTGCCATTTTTTCATTAGACATTGTTATAAAACCATTGTGTATCCAATATTTCGCAAAAAACTTAGTTTCATTAGCACATCTAGATTGCGCAATCTCATTTTCATGATGAGGAAAAATTAAATCTCTTCCTCCACCATGTATATCAAATTCATCATTTAGATATTTTTTTGACATAACAGAACATTCTAAATGCCAACCTGGCCTTCCTTTACCCCATGGTGATGACCAGTAAGGTTCATCTGTTTGGGAAGGTTTCCATAAAACAAAATCTTCTGGATTTTTTTTATTTTCTGAAACTTCTACTCTAGATCCAGCAATTAATTGGTCTAAATCTTTATTTGATAATTTTCCGTAATCACTAAACTTTTTGACCTCAAAATATACATGATTACTTTTTTCATATGCAAAACCTTTCGAAATTAAATCAGATATCATTTTAATCATTAAATCTATATTATCTGTAGCTTTTGGCTCTTGAGTTGGTTTTTCACAAAACAAATATTCACAATCCTGATTAAAATTTTTTATAATCTTGTTTGTTAATTCTGAAATTGACAATTTTTTTTCTTTTGATGATGTTATAATTTTATCATCAATATCTGTAATATTTCTTACATACGTGACCGATGTATCGTTATATTTTGATTTAAGGATTTTAAATAAAATATCGAAAATAACTAAAGGTCTTGCATTGCCTATGTGGGGGTCATCATATACAGTTGGGCCACATACATACATGCCGATTTTTTTTGAATCTATTGGTGTAAATTTTTCTTTCTTATTTCCAAAAGAATTAGTTAAATATATATCTTTACTCATGTTTCTAGGAATATACTGAATTATGTGTTTTGTGAATCCTAGATTATCTAGGAATCTTACAGATTGGTATAGGCTCCATTTTA
>MDSW01175498.1_pt1 | contig 10919 bp, 8 predicted proteins | sample 811171 | NCBI WGS metagenome assembly MDSW01 (sample SAMN05326641, study PRJNA326480) | marine metagenome | isolation source: seawater | place: Atlantic Ocean: North West | collected 2012 | reverse complement strand
CTATATCTTCTAGATAATGAAAAAGTAGAGCAATTTACTGTTACTGAAAAAACCCAAAGCGAAAAGATTCAAGGTGAATTACTTTTAAAAAGTGCTGGTAAAACAAGAATTTCTAGGGTTGAAAAAAAACAAAGATCTAGAAAGCCATTAGCACCTTTCACTACTTCTACATTGCAACAACAAGCTGTAAGAAAGCTTGGCTTTACAACAAAAAGAACGATGATTATTGCACAAAAATTATATGAAGGTATTGATACTGAAAATGAAACAGTTGGACTTATTTCCTATATGAGAACAGATTCTGTGACTCTTTCAAATGAAGTAGTTAACCAAATAAGAGATTATCTAAAAAGTAATTTTAAGCCTGAGTATCTTCCTCAAATTGCTATTGGTTATAAAACAAAATCAAAAAATGCCCAAGAAGCTCATGAAGCTATTAGGCCAACAGATATTAGCAAAACTCCTGCAAGCTTAAAAAAATATCTAAGCGAAGAACAATTTAAACTTTATGAAATGATTTGGCAAAGAACACTATCTTGCCAAATGACCCCTGCTATATTTGATGCAGTAAGTGTAGATCTTGAAATTGGAAAAGGCGAAAGTGTCTTTAGAGCGTCTGGTCAAACCTTAAGATTTCCAGGTTTTATGTCAGTATATTTAGAAGATGAAGATGAAGCTTCTGAAGAAAAAGAAAATACTTCGATATTGCCCCCTTTAGAGGTTGGTGAAATACTAAATATTGAAAAAATATATGGGGATCAACACTTTACTGAACCGCCCCCAAGATATTCCGAAGCAAGTCTGGTAAAAACCTTAGAAGAATACGGTATTGGTCGTCCATCTACTTATTCTAGTATCATCTCAACTCTTCAAGAAAGAGAATATGTGCTTCTTGAAAAAAAACGATTCATGCCAACTGATGTTGGCGGCGTAGTAAATGATTTTTTAACTGAACATTTTAGTCATTATGTAGATTATGATTTTACTGCTCAATTAGAATCTCAACTAGATGATATTGCAGCTGACAAAAAAGAATGGTTATCTGTATTAACCAATTTTTGGAAAGATTTTGATCACCAAATTAATGAAAAAAAAGATTTAGACCGTTCTAAAATTACACAAAAGGATATTGATGAAGAGTGTCCAAAATGTGGAAAACCATTGTTGTCCAAACTTGGTCGGAGAGGAAATTTTATCGCATGCTCTGGTTATCCTGATTGTGACTTTACAAGAAGTTCAAATGGTGAATTACCTCAAGAACCAAAAATAGTTGCTTTTGATCCAAAAACAAACACAAATATATTTTTATTAATTGGACCATACGGACCCTATCTTCAATTAGGAGAACAAGAGGCTGATCAAAAGGTTAAACCAAAAAGAATAACAATTCCAAATGAAATTCCATTAGCAGATCTTAATGAAGAGATAGCTTTAAAATTAATTTCATTGCCTAGAGATTTAGGTTCGCATCCAGAAACTGGTAAAAAAATTATCGCAAATATTGGTAGGTTTGGACCTTATGTTAATCATAATGGAAAATTTAAATCTATCCCTAAAGACCAAAACATATTTGAAATTTCTCAAGAACAAGCTATTGAACTTCTTAAACCAATCAGAAAGATTGGAGATGATCCAGAAAAAAAAGAATCTATTGATATTTACAAAGGAAGATTTGGTTTTTATATTCAAAGAGGGTCGCTGAAAGTAAATATTGCTAAAAATATAGATTTAGAATCAATTAGTCTTGAAAAATCTCTAGAACTCCTTGCAAAAAAAGAAATAGAAGAACAAGCTAAAAAAAAATCAACTAAAAAAAAATCAACTAAAAAAAAATCAACTAAAAAATAGTTTAGCTTGTTTTTTTATTTATTTTATTCATCCAATTTCTAATTCTTTTTACATCAGCAAAACGAGTTAACTTTCCATAAGAATTTAATAAAACAATAATTATTGGTTCCTCATTAATTACTGTTTGAAGAACTAAACACCTGCCAGATTCCCTAATGAATCCAGTTTTCGATAAACCTATATCCCATACTCCTTTTCTAACTAATGGGTTAGTATTATTAAAATTTATACCATTTCTTCTTTTACCAACCTTGATATTCTCTGATGGAGAAGTTGTTAATTCTCTTATTAAAGAATATTGATATGCAGCACGGACTAATTTCAATAAGTCTTTTGCGGTTGATATATTTCCTTTATCTAGCCCAGTAGGGTCTCGAAACTGACTTTTCTGCATATCTAATTGTATTGCTTTAACATTCATTGCATTAATAAAACCTTTTCTTCCAGACGGATAGGATCTACTTAAAGCGAAAGCAGCTCTATTATCTGATGATATTAATGCTGCCTTTAATAGTTCGTATCTACTGAGTTCAGTTCCAATTGGCAATCTAGAAGTGGTTCTCTTAACTCTATCAATATCAGCTTTTGTTATTTTAATTTTTTTAGTAAGATCTAATCCTGAATCAAGAACAACCATAGCGGTCATTAATTTTGTTAAAGAAGCAATTGATGCCTTTGCATCTGCATTTTTTTGATATATAACTTCGCCAGAATCTTGATTAACAACCATCGCTTTTAATGAGCGAACTTTTAAACTTTTACTATTTTTTACGTAAAGACTTGGTGATTTTGAATTAGAAGAATCTTTTGCAAAGGTTAGGTTTGTAAGTGGTAAAAACAAAAATACAGCTAAAAAAAAGCTTTTAAAATATAAATTCACTAATAACCCTTGATTAATTTAACTTCACATGATGATATACAGTTTAAATTTGTTTGTCACTTTAATATTTATAGTATTTTTTTTGATATGGAGAAACAATGAATTATATTGATGATTTATTTTATACAAAAGAACATGTATGGATAAAATCTTACAAAGATAATCAATACTCTTTAGGTATTACTAATTTTGCTCAAGATTTACTCGGAGATATTGTCTATATTGATCTAACTTTAGGAAAAAAGTTTAACTCAAATGACTCCATTGGGACTATTGAGTCTGTTAAAACTGCTTCAGATATTATAGCCCCTGCCGATGGAGAAATTATTTTAATTAATCAAGATACTATTAAGAACCCAGAAAAGATAAATGAATCGCCACATGAAAACTGGTTATGTAGAATTTCTCTTAATTTAGAAATCAATAAAGAAAATTATTTATCTAAACAAGAATATCTAACATTAATTAAAGATTAATTTTTACTTTACTGTTCGATTGATAAGGAATTCACTTAATAAACTTACCGGTCTACCTGTAGAACCTTTTTCTTTTCCGGACTTCCATGCAGTTCCAGCAATATCTATATGGGCCCAATTATATTTTTTAGCAAACCTTGATAAAAAACAAGCTGCAGTTATACTTCCTGCTGCTCGTCCACCAATATTTGCCATATCTGCAAAATTACTATTCAGTTGTAGTTGGTATTCATCCGACATTGGCATCTGCCATACTGGATCTAATGCTATTTCTCCAGCAGTTCTCAACTGATCAGCTAGTGGGTCGTAATTAGTAAATACCGCAGAAATATGATGTCCTAACGCAATAACACAAGCGCCTGTTAAAGTTGCAACATCAATTACAACCTCAGGTTTAAATTTTTCTGAATAAGTCAAAGCATCACATAATATTAATCTACCCTCAGCATCAGTATTAAGTACTTCTATAGTTTGTCCAGACATGCTTTTGACAATATCTCCTGGTTTTACAGCTTTTCCGTCAGGTAAATTCTCACATGTTGGAACAACCATGATTACATTTATGGATAGATTTAATTCTCCTACTGTTTTCATTACACCTAAAACTGTTGCGGCACCACCCATATCATATTTCATTTCATCCATATCTGGCGATGGCTTAATTGAAATACCCCCTGCATCAAATGTAATTCCTTTACCTACTAATACAATTGGTTTTTTATTTTTTGGTCCCTTCTTGTGTTCCAAGACTATAAATTTAGGTGCCTCTCTACTTCCTTTCGCCACTGCAAGAAAAGATCCCATTTTTAACTTTTCAATTTGCTTTTGATCTAACACAGTTACTTTCATTTTATATTCACGTGCTAATTTTTTTGCTTCGCTAGCAAGATAAGTTGGTGTACAAATATTTGGAGGCAAGTTACCAAGGTCTTTAGTAAGATTTACGCCTTTTGCAATAGCCTGGCCATTCTTAAGTCCTTGTTTAGTCTCTTTTAAAGAAGATTTGTTTGTTTGAAGAAAAACTTGGAAATCTGCAGCTTTGGATTTATTTTGAGTTTTTAGCGAATTAATTTCATATCCATTATCAACTAAAGCCCTAACAAGATATTCTACAGTAGCTTTTACTCTTATTAATTTATTAACAAATTGATTAATTGGGAATATAACCTTTGTGAAATTTATTTTTTTTAGCTCATTGGATACATTAACTATTCCTTTAAAAAATTCTTTGGGGCTTAAATCTGCATGAACTCCAACTCTTAATAAAATTATTCTTGAATATTTATTAGCGCCATGAACTAATAACGAAGAGCTAGTTCTTTTATTAAGATCACCAAGTTTCAAAATGTGATTCAAATGCTTCAAAGTCAATGCATCTATTTGTTTTTCACACAATATTTGATTCTTATCATTAACTGCCAAAATAATAACGTCAGCAGGTATCTTTGTAATTAATTCTGTTTTTATGGTGAATTTCATTTAATATCCTTATTATATTCAAATCTAAACTTTAAAGTCATGCTATTTAAAACGTCTTTAACAAAAGAATTATTTTATACCTCATTATCTACTATTTTAATCCTATCTGGAGTAGTTGTAGCTCAAAGGTCTGTTTACATTTTCCGTTTAGCCGCAAAAGGCATTATACCTAATGACGCAATTGATACTATTCTAGTTTTTAATTTACTCAAACATTTACCGCTATTGCTCTCTCTGACACTTTTTTTAACTATTTTAATCACTTTGACTCGCTGGTATAAAGACAGTGAGATGGTTATATGGTTCAGCTCTGGATTAGGTTTGATAAGTTTAATTAGGCCAATATTTATTTTTAGTTTGCCCATAATTATTTTAATAGCGTCTTTATCATTCTATATTAGTCCATGGGCAGTCCACAAAGCTGAAGAATTTAAAAAAGGATTAAAAAGTAGAGATGAATTATCAACTATAACCCCTGGAATTTTTAAAGAGTCAAAATCAGATAACCGTATTTTTTATGTGGAAGGATTTAGTGAGCTTGGAAATTTAGTTAAAAATATTTTTGTTCAATCCGTTCAGAATGGAAAAGTTGGAGTTATTGTAGCCAATGAAGGGGAAAGAAAAAAAAATAAAAAAGGTGAAGACTACATCATTATGAAAAAAGGTAAAAGATATGAAGGAAGGTCAAATAGCCAAGAATTTTCTACCACATATTTTGAAGAGTACGGCATACTTATTGAAAAAGAAGCGCCTAAAATAATAAAAGTTGGTGAAGTTTATGAGGCAAAAAGTACTCTAGAACTTCTTAAATCAGATTCGAGTAGATATAAAGCAGAATTATATTGGAGAATTTCATTACCCGTTTCAGCATTATTGCTAATTTTTCTTGCTATACCTTTAAGTGTTATTAATCCAAGATCAGGGCGTTCTGCTAATATCATTATAGCTTTATTACTATTTGTAATTTATAACAACATGTTAGGTGTATCTCATAGTATTGTTTCAATTGGTAATTCAAAAATTTGGTATGGGCTTTGGCCAGTTCATTTATCGTTTGGGGCTATTGCTATTTACCTTCTCTACAGAAGATCACTAAATCTTCCTTTATTGCCAACTAAAATTTTCAAAAAAAGAAAATGAGTCAAATAACAAAATATCTAAATAAAGAATTTTTTATAAGTATAGCGATGATTATGCTTGGTTTGATAGCGCTTTTTTCTTTCTTTGATTTTATTCAGGAAATTAACGATCTTGGTAAAGGTGGTTATGGTTTATTTCAAATTTTTAATTATGTTCTTTTAAGTGTTCCTGGCCATCTTTATGAAATCATACCTTTAGCTGTTCTTATTGGAGCAATGTATACAGTTGGAGAACTCTCTCAAAATTCAGAATTTACTGTTATGCGATCTAGTGGATTATCTATTAGAAAAATTGCAATTTCTCTAATATATGTTGGGCTTTTTTTCTGCTTTCTTACATTTTTTATTGGTGACTTAATTAGTCCAAATAGTGAAAAAAATGCCCAACGTTTAAAAATCAGCTCTACTGACTCGGTTGTAAGTCAAGAATTTAAATCTGGATTTTGGATAAAAGATGGTAAAAGTTTTGTAAATATTGAAAACGTTTTACCAGATAGTTCGCTGGAAGATATTCATATTTATGAATTTGATAAAGATTTTAAACTAAGGACTATTGTGAACGCAAAAGAAGGTAGTTTTGAAGATGGACAATGGAAACTAAATAATATTTCTTTAACTTTTTTAGGCGAAGAAAAAGTTACATCAACAAATATTAAAAAAGGAAATTGGAAGTCATTAATTAGACCTGAAATGATGAACGCGTTAATAATATCTCCTGAAAAAATGTCTACAATTAATTTAGCTAAATTTATTAATTACTTAAAATTAAATAATCAAAAAGTAACGCGTTATGAGATTGCCTTATGGGAAAAATTAATTCATCCAATTATGCCACTTGTAATGTTAATTTTTGCAATACCGTTTGGTTTTTTACAGGAAAGATCAGGGGGAAAATATTTAAAAATGTTTTTAGGGATTGTAATTGGAATTTCTTATCAAATTCTTAACACCATGATTCGTCACATAGGACTCTTGAATGATTGGCAACCATTTATGAGTTCATTAATACCAACAATGATATTTTTATCTATTGGATTATATTTAATATTTAAAATTGAACGTTTATAATTTTTGATCCTAAGATTAAATCATGAGCGAATTTCCTTTCTTTATTAAAAATTACATATATAAAAGAAATGAAAAAAAGAAAGAGGCCAGCACTTGCAAATATATATCTCACATAAAAAAACCACCAATTATTATTTGGTGTAATTAATTTTAATTTCCATGCTCTCATTGCAAGTGTTTGTCCGCCAATAGACCATGAAATAATGAAATATGCTCCTGATACTAACCACAAAACAAATTGTAAAAAATGTGGGTGAGAACCTACTTCAAAATTAAAAATAAATATAATAAAAAAAGTAACAATGAACCATATTGCAACTTGAATTATAAGTTCATAAAAAAGACATCCAAAAAGTTTTAAAATAAAATTATCTATTTGCTTAAATTTTTCTGAATTACATAGAATACAGGTATTGCAAATAAAGCAAGCAAGCATCCAAAACCTGTTCCAAATGCTAAAGACCAATTTGCACTAACTGCTCCTCCAGCAAAGTCACTAAGCGCGTTACCTAACCCTGCTCCTAAAACCGCTCCTAATCCAACTTGCATATTTTTAGGTAAGTATTTTTCTAGCCCTAAACCAAAGAATGCGCCAATTAGCATCACCCCATTATCTACAATACCAAATAAAATATAGTCATAATTATTAGTAATCCACTCAAACATTTACCTCCTCCTTATTACAAGTAATTTAATGCAAAAATTAACAAAAACCATTAGACTTTCCATAAGTTAAACATGAAAAGATTATAAGCGATTTAAATGAGCTCACCACATAACTTTTACAAATTAAATCAGGATGGCCTAATTGTGGGCGTAAATTTTATTAATTCACCTAATTATGATAATCGCCCTAAAAATATATCAATTAATATGATTGTGATTCATAGTATAAGCTTGCCACCAAATAAATTTGGTGGAAAATACATTGAAGATTTTTTTACAAATAAACTTAATACTAATCAGGACCCTTATTTTAAAGAAATTAATGATTTAAAAGTTTCTGCTCATTTCCTTATAAAACGGAACGGAGAATTAATTCAATTTGTGTCGTGCAAACATAGAGCATGGCATGCAGGGGATTCGAATTGGAAAAATAAATTAAATTGTAATGACTTTTCAATCGGTATAGAACTTGAGGGTTCGGATTTAACACCTTTTGAAAATATACAATATATGAAACTTATAAATCTCTTAAAATGTCTATGTAAAAAATATCCAATTAATGATATTGTTGGTCACAATCAAATTGCACCAAAAAGAAAAACTGACCCAGGTCCATTTTTTAATTGGGACTTGATAAATACGGAAAATCTTAATGTTAAATAATTTACAACAAGCTGTAATTTTAATTTTTATATCATTTCTTCTTATTAGTTGTGGTGATAGTGAGAGTAAAAAGCAAAATAGTAAAAAAGAAATATATATAACTACTAGTAAAGTAATTTTAAAAACATTTGAAGATAGAGAAACTGCTATTGGCTCTATTGAAGGAATTATTGATCCCACAATTTCTGCAGAAATTACAGGTAAAATTGTAAAATTACATACAAAGCCTGGATTATTAGTAAATAAAGGTGATCTCCTTGCAGAAATAGAAACTAAAGACTATAAATATCAATTATCACTTGCTAAAGCAGAGGTTAGGCGGTTAGAAACACGACTCACTAATCAGAAAAAGAATTTTGAAAGAAATCAAAAATTAGTTGAGAAAAAATTTATTTCTCCAAATGCACTTGATACACTTTTTTCAGAAAAAACTGAGACCTTTGAAGAGTTAGAAGTGGCTTTAGCAAAAAAAGATATTGCTGAATCAAATTATAAAAAAACTAAAATTTATGCTCCAATTTCAGGAAAAATAGAAAAACAAATTCCATCCATTGGAGATTTCTTAAAAATAGGTGATCCAATATTTCAAATAATTAATAATAAAAAACTTAGGGCTCATATACCATTCCCTGAAAAATTAGTATCCAAATTAAAATCTGGTATACCAATAACACTTGAAAGCCCTACTTCACCAAATATAATTTCAGTAAAAATTGCTGAATTAAAACCTAAATTAATGGCTGATAGCAGATCTATAGATGTTATAGCTGATATTAATAACCAATCAGGTTGGCAAGCTGGTGCAAGTGTTAAAGGTACAATTATTTTTAGCTCAAGAGAAGGTTTAGCTGTGCCAGAACAAAGTGTTGTTTTAAGACCAGCAGGCCAAGTAGTTTATGTAGTTAATGAAAATAAAGTTGAGCAAAGAAATATTGAAATCGGTATTAATCAAAATGGTGTTATAGAGGTTATTTCTGGTTTAAACAAAAATGAAATAGTTGCATTAGATGGCGCCGGATATCTCACTGATCAAACTAAAGTTAACGTTTCGACTCCATAAAATATGACATTACCTGAAATTTCAATACGAAGACATGTTTTAGCTTGGATGATATCTGCAATATTTGTTTTATTGGGTATTATTAGTTTTCAAAAAATTGGTATCGATAAATTTCCAACAATTGAATTTCCTATTCTTTCAGTAACAACTACTCTAGAAGGCGCTAATCCTGAAATTGTTGATTCAAGTATTACTAATATTATTGAAGAAGCTGTAAATACAACTCCAGGAATTGAGTCTATAAAATCTGAATCGTCTCCGGGTGTTTCTGTTGTTAGCATAACATTTAATTTAGATAAAGATATTGAAGTTGCATTTAATGAAATTCAATCTAAAGTCGGAAGGGTTACAAGACGATTACCTGACGATATTGTTCCTCCTGTTGTAAGAAAAGTTGAGACCAATGCAAGTGCAATCATGTGGTTAGGGCTAACTGGGGATAGAACCGTACAACAGTTAAATCTTTATGCAAATAATATTTTAAAGAAGAAATTAGAAACAGTTGATGGGGTTGGTTATGTCACATTAGGAGGAAGAAGAGATAGAACTATAAGAGTTAATTTACTTCCTGAAAAAATGTCATCATTAAAAATTACTGCTAATGATTTAGTTACTGCCTTCAAAAAAGAGCATGTTCAATTACCAGGTGGTTTTCTCGTCAGAGCTCAATCGGAAAAAATGTTTAAACTTGATTTAGAATTTCATACAATTGAAGACTTAAGAAAAATGATTGTCGCCTATCGAAATGGAGCCCCCATTAAAATTGATGATATTGCAGAAGTAGTTGATGGATTAGATGATTATAGACAAACTGCTCGTCACAACAATAAGCCATCTATAGGTCTTGGGATTATCAAAGTAGCAAATTCTAATACGGTTGATATTATTAATAAAATCAAAGAAAAAGTTGATACTCAAATAAGGCCAAGTTTGCCTCCGGGTTTGAACTTAATGGTATCAACAGATGATTCTATTTACATAAAATCAATGGTTAAAGCTCTACAAAATCATATCCTTGAAGGTACTTTATTAGCAGCACTGGTCGTACTATTCTTTTTAAAATCTCTTAGATCTACATTCATCATTGCAATTGCAATTCCCATTTCACTTTTTGGAGCAATTGCAGTTATGTATTTTTATGGATTTACTTTTAATAGTATGACTTTACTCGCATTAATATTATTAATTGGTGTTGTAGTTGATGACTCAATTGTAGTTCTTGAAAATATTTTTAGGCATCAAAAACATATTGATAAAAATATTTTCAATGCGGCTATTAATGGTAGCAAAGAAGTAGTATTTGCAGTTCTTGCATCTTCATTAGCTTTAGTGTGTATCTTTGCTCCAGTAATATTTATGGATGGAATAATGGGTCGTTTTTTTGAATCTTTTGCAATTGTTGTCACAGCTGGAATATTAGTTTCATTAATTATTTCATTAACATTAACACCAATGCTGTGTTCAAAATTTTTAGCTATGAAGGAAAAAGAAGTTTCTTGGCTTAAAAGTTTAGATATTTTCTTTAAAAAAATAGATATAACTTATAAAAAAATACTATCTTGGTCCTTATCACATAGACTAAAAGTTTTAATTACAAGTTTAATTATTGTGCTTGCAAGTAGCATTCTTTTTTCAAAAGT